>ERZ773210.925-NODE-925-length-31855-cov-84.104937_pt1 | contig 31855 bp, 28 predicted proteins | sample MGYA00580528_ERZ773210 | MGnify/ENA primary metagenome ERZ773210 (study PRJEB29015, sample SAMEA2737769) | human gut metagenome | biome: human gut; feature: human-associated habitat; material: faeces | place: China | collected 2012 ...
ATTTAGATGAATACATAATGCCTACCCAACCATATAAATCAATAGCCGTAATTATTAAAGAAATTATAAACAATGCCCATAAAGGAGCCGTCGGAGTTGGTATAAACTGGGCTATTTATGGGTCATCAGGATACATCGAAAAACAAAATGGATTAATAACTCAAACATTTTTGAAAAGAGCCTCCAATAATCATTGGGGAAATTCACATATAAAAGTAATATGCAACCCTAGATTTATAAAGAAATATATATCACCCCATTATCCCCTATTAATAAAAGGAGCATATTGTGTAAACGAAAATACTTATCAACGAATATGGGGATGGGGAGCGGACAATATCATCTATCAAAATATACGCATTAACCATTACTTCACAAAATCTAAACAAGAATATATTAATAAACAAAATAGAGGGTTAGCAGATAGAAAAGGGCAATATAACATGAGTAATTTTTATCAATACGATTTAAATGATATATATGATGACAGTATGAAAGCATACTCTAAAGATTTACAAATAATTAATCAATCCTAAGTTATCATGCAAAATTCTATGCAAACCCAATCAAAAGGGAAATATAATATAAAAAAAGAAGTATTTAATATTATATTGCTCCTCATATTAGTTTCTGCGTATTCACTTCCACTAGGTGGTACTCCTGTTTATAGTATAGTTGTCATCATTTTACTGTTATATGAAATTAATCTAATAAGAAATAATAAAACACATATCAATAAGATTTGGTTATTTTTTATCATAGCTGCATTTTTAAGTATCTGCATCAATATAAATGAAATTGAACCTTTCTTCAAACCTATACAACGCTTTTGTATCCTTTTATGCGTATTAATTGTTGCATCCCCACTTTTATGGAATTGGAAATTATTGTTATTTAGGGAGAAAATTTTTTTTTATAGCATCTATGCTTTTATATTTATTTCTTTTCTTTCATTCATCGGATATTTTTTCGGGTATGGAATCTGGAAGAATGGACAATTAACAGGTTTCACAGACTTTCCCAATAGTCTTGGTTTATTATCATCTATATCTGCAGTTTACATATTAAGCTACTTAGATCAATTTAAAGGATTAAAAATTATTATACCTATTTCGCTTATTACTATACTTATATGGATCATTATATCAAGTGGTACAAGAACATCGTTAATAACTATAGCTGTAAGTTTCCTATTCTATTTGTATTTAAAAAGTAAGTCGCTAATTAAAATAATACTTATATGCATTCTAACCATTACAAGTGGTATCATAATTTCTAAATATATCACCTTTAATACAGAATTTATTGAAGGGAAAATGCAAGATCAAGAAGAGAATGGAAATAGTAGAACTGGATTATTTAGAGCTAGAATGTTAGAATTCAATGATTCACCCATTTGGGGCATAGGAACATTTCGAGTAAACAAAAAATATTGGCCAGTAAACACAAAAACAGGAACTGTAGAAGGGGGCAATTCTTTTCTTATTATTCTATCTATGATGGGATTAATAGGATTCTCATTATTTGCTATTGGATATTTAAAGATTGTCATTCCTTTTTTACGATATATTTTAAAGAGAGCAGGAAAAAATCTTACTAATAATGAAATTTTCTTATTCTTATTAACTATTTCCAATTTTATCGTCATGCAACAAACTGCAATTACATTAAATGCTGGTAGTTATCAAACCTTTTATACCTGGTTATCTATTTCTATCATTTATTCTTACAATAAAAAACATCTTATTATATGAGACTAGAGTATATTGACAATTTAAAGGGATTTGCAATCTTTACTGTTATAATAGGACATTTAACGGAAAGAATTTATGGATGTGAAGGATTTAATTCATTTATTTATAGCTTTCATATGGCACTATTCTTCTTTCTTAGCGGATATACAAATAAAATTAATTCATTCACCATCAGAGAATCTTTTCTTTTTATAAGAAAAAGATGCAGAACACTATTACTACCTTATATATCTTTTTCATTACTTGGCATAATTATACATGGATATACAAGCGCATATAGCTATTTCATAGAAGAAGCTAGAATGGGGTTATGGTTCTTGCCAACTTTATTTATCATGTGCTTGCTATTATGCATCATTAGTATAATCTCTAAAATGGATACAAAACGATTAATATGTATAGCTATTATAATTCAGGTAATTCTTCTATTATGTAAATATTGTTGTAGCTCTACAGTAATTCAATTACTCCTTATAAGGCATTTAACAACATACTGGATATTTTTCACACTTGGTATAATTTTTAGAGAAAAAGCAATAAATCTATCAGAAAGGATAGGAGCTTCTTTTTTCTCCATATTTATTATAGGATGGTTTTTATCGTATAATTCAGGAATTTCAAATGAAGTAATAAGACAATTGATTCGTTTATTAGGAACATTATCCTTTATTTATTTATTTAAGAATAAAGAATTAATGCCTAAGTTATTTTTTTTCAATTACTATGGGAAACATACTCTAGCCATATATATATTGCACTATTATTTTTTGGAAGGAATAAAATCCAGCCTATCAATCATAGAAATAAACTCCCCCCTTCTATTAATCATTTTATTATGTATTCTTTCATATATAATAGCCAAACTCTGTTTAATTATCCAATCAATTCTAACAGCCAACACATATCTAAGTTATATTATGTTAGGTATAAAAAAATAGCAATATGATATTAATTTTTTTTCAAAATTGTATTAGTCCACATCAAATTCCATACATAAGTGAATGTGCAAATGACACTAGAGTAGATAAAATATATTTAATAGTTCCAAGAATTGATTATTCTACTAGAAAAAACATGGGATGGGATAATACAAATTTATTAGAAGGAACTGCCATCAAATGTCTTTTACAGCCTAAAGACGAACAGATTTACCAGCTAATAAAGGACAAATCTAATATATATTGTTTATTTTCAGGAATAAGAGCAGATAAAGACGTATTTCATTGGTTTATGCTAAGTTTAAAATGTCAAGTACAACGCTACATTATTACAGAACCTCCATACACATACAACAAACCACTATGGATGCATTACATTCGTTTTTATGTACAAGACTATCAATTCATAAAAAATATCAATGGAATATTTGGAATTGGAGAAATGGCTGTAAAATACTATAGTAGCATTTCAAAAAAATGGAAAGTTTTTCCTTTCCAATATGTTACAGAAAATGTTCAGCGTACCCTTCCACCTCCTTCTGGAAAAATTAAATTACTATTTGTTGGAAGCCTTACTGCAAGAAAAAATGTAAAAATAGCAATAAAAGCCCTTAAAAATAATTCTAATATTGATTTTACAATTATTGGAGATGGGGAAGAAAAAGAAAAATTAAAACTATTAGCACATAAAAATCATGTTAATATAAATTTTCTAGGTACACAACCAATGAAAGAGATACCTATATCCATGCAACAACATGACGTTTTAATTTTACCGTCAATACATGATGGATGGGGAGCTGTAGTAAACGAAGCTATGACATTAGGACTTTATGTAATTGTCAGCAATCGATGTGGGTCAAAAGCACTGATAGCCAACAGAGAAGAGGGATATATATATAAATATAACAGTACTTTAGAATTAAAAGAAGCATTACAATATGTAACTGACAATATTACAAAAATTAGAATCAGCACTAAAACTCGTATAGAACAATCTCAACGCATACAAGGAAAAAGTGTTGCTAAATATTTTATCAATAGCTTATTAGAATTATGAAGATAATCCATTTTATTCCAACTCTTGATAGAACGTCCGGTGGGACCGCATCATATATGCAATTATTAGCTAATGAATTGGGTAAATTAAGTGAATTATATATTATAACATCCCAATCCACCAACCCCATAAAAATAAATCATGCAAAAATAATATTTATTCCATGCAATTGGAAAGAAAAAAAAACAATGAAAACAAAATGGATTGAACTACTTAACACTATTCATCCAGACATTATTCATGTAAATTGTTGTTGGCTTCCTCAGTGTGCATGGGCTCAATTATGGGCACAGCAATTAGGTTATAAAGTTGTTCTTACTCCACACGGAATGTTGGAACCTTGGATAATGAAACGTCATTATTGGACGCGAAAATTACCAGCACTTCTACTTTACCAAAAAAAGGCGATAATAAAAGCTAATTATATCCATGCCACAGCGGAGAGTGAAAAAAGTAACCTGCTCAATTTAGGATATAACAACAAAATAAAAGTGATTGCTAACGGAATAGATGTAGACAGTATCCAAATTAAATCCATTTGGAAAAGAAGTAAAACAATCCTATTTCTTTCCCGAGTCCATGTCAAAAAAGGAATCGAATTTTTATTAGATGCAATTGCAGAATTAAAGGAACAACTTGAAGGATATACTATTTATATCGCAGGAGAAGGCGAAAACAATTATATTCAGAATTTAAAAGAAAAAGCTGAATCATTAGAAATTAATAATTTGATTTCTTTTTGTGGAGGTGTATATGGAGAAAAAAAATGGGAATTGTTCCGACAAGCAGATCTTTTTATACTACCTACTTATTCAGAAAACTTTGGAATTGCGGTAGCCGAAGCACTAGCCTCAGGTACTCCTGTAATAACCACCAAAGGCACTCCATGGCAAGAACTAGAAACAGAACATTGCGGCTGGTGGGCAGAAATAGGAAGCGAACCGACCATAAAAGCCCTGAAATCGTTCTTAGCATGTACTGAAAAAGAGTTAGAACAAATGGGAAAAAACGGAAGACAATTAATAGAAAGAAAATACTCCGCCAAGAAAATGGCCGAGGATATGGTAACATTATATCAGAAAGTTATTAAGCAATGAATTTAGAAAAACATACACCAGGACATATAACAATAAATACAAAAATAAAAAGAGCTTGGTGGAATATAACTTATACTTTATTCTTCAGACCATTTATTACCAAAATATTCCGAAAATGGCGAATTGTAGTTCTAAAATTATTTGGAGCTAAAATAGAATGGGATGCAGAAGTATATTCTTCCGTAAAAATATGGGCACCCTGGAATCTTCAAATGGGACACCGAGCATGTTTAGGCCCTGAAGTAATTTGTTACAATCAGGATAAAGTAATCTTAGAGGATGATGTGGTGGTATCTCAATATAGTTACCTATGTACCGCATCTCATGATATCAATATGCTAAATACGGCTAACGACTCTTTAATCACGGCACCAATCTGGATAAAGGAAAAAGCGTGGATTGGTTCGAAAGCATTTATTGGTTTAGGTGTATGTATAGGAAAAGCTGCTGTGGTTGGGGCAACAGCATCCGTTTATAAAAGCGTCGAAGATTATCATGTAGTAGGTGGAAATCCTGCAAAAACAATAAAGATAAGAGATTTAAAATGACAAATAATTCAATAGCCGCCATCATTCTCACCAAAAACGAGGAAAAGCATATAGCACGTTGCATCAATTCTCTGAAAGGAATCTGTGATGAAGTTTTTGTAATCGATTCTTTAAGTACAGACCGGACATGCGAAATAGCAGAAAAACTAGGAGCACAAGTCTACAAAAATCCTTGGAAAAATTATGCTACCCAGTTCAACTACGGAGTATATCAATGTCCTATCCAGTCGGAATGGATTTGGCGTATTGATGCAGACGAGTTTTTAGAGGGTAACATCGGTACAGCTGTAAAAAACGCGTTGAGCAACTGTGATGAAAATGTAAATGGAGTGTATGTAAGAAAACGGATTGATTTCATGGGAAAGCCGTTATTACACGGAGGCTGGTATCCCTCCTACCACCTCAAGATCTTCCGTAAAGGACATGGGGATTGTGAAAACCGATGGATGGACGAACATATCCGGATATTTGATGGAACAACCATTACCATAGAAGAAGGAAATCAAGTGGATGCCAACCTAAATGACCTGACCTGGTGGACGGAAAAACACAACGGATATGCTACTCGTGAAATGGTAGATATGCTAATGATGGAATATGGTCTGGATGCAAAAGCACAAGAAGTCATACCTAAATTTTGGGGAACAGAAGAACAAAGAAAGCGATGGCTCAAAATAAAATATATTAAATCACCCTTATTTGTAAGGCCATTTATAAATTTCTTTTTAAGATATATCCTTAAAGGCGGATTCCTTGATGGAAAAGAAGGTTTTGTATGGCACATACTACAAGGATTCTGGTACAGAATGTTAGTAGATGCCAAAATCTTCGAAATAAAAAAACAATTCGAATATAAACCTGAAAAAATAAAGAAATATTTAATTGATAAATACAAAGTCTAATAGCTATTTAAGAAAATAGTACCACATGAAAAATTACACCATAGCAGTAGCCGGCACAGGCTACGTGGGTTTATCCATAGCCACTTTGCTGGCCCAGCATCACCAGGTAACGGCTGTAGACGTCATCCCTGAAAAGGTGGAGAAAATCAATCACCGCATCAGCCCGATTCAGGATGAGTACATCGAAAAGTACTTAGCAGAAAAGGAACTGAACCTGACCGCTACGCTGGATGGGGCTTCAGCCTATCGGAATGCAGACTTCGTAGTGATAGCCGCTCCTACCAACTACGACCCGGTGAAGAATTATTTCGATACTTCACATGTAGAAGAAGTGATTGATTTGGTACTGAAAGTAAATCCGGATGCAATAATGGTAATCAAAAGTACCATTCCGGTGGGCTACTGCCGCAGCCTGTACGTGAAATATGCGGAGAAATTCCGCTCCACTCCTGCCCTTGCGGGAAAGAAATTCAACCTGCTGTTCTCACCGGAGTTCTTGCGCGAGAGCAAGGCACTGTATGACAATCTCTACCCCAGCCGTATCATCGTGGGCTTCCCGAAACTGATTAACGGACGCGACGAGGAGAACGCGGCTATTCAGGCGATTGCCGGGGAACACCTGGAGGAAAAGGCGCATGAGTTTGCGGCGCTGTTACAGGAAGGTGCTTTGAAACCGGACATCGATACACTGTTCATGGGACTGAAAGAGGCAGAAGCCGTGAAGCTGTTTGCCAATACCTACCTGGCACTACGCGTAAGCTACTTTAACGAACTAGATACGTATGCGGAAGTGAAGGGGCTGGACACGCAGGCCATCATTCAGGGTATCTGCCTGGACCCGCGCATCGGTTCGCATTATAACAATCCTTCTTTTGGTTACGGGGGCTATTGTCTGCCGAAAGATACCAAGCAGCTGTTGGCCAACTACCAGGATGTGCCGGAAAACCTGATTCAGGCCATTGTGGAAAGTAACCGCACACGTAAGGATTTCATAGCCGACCAGGTGCTGAAAAAAGCGGGATACTACGATTATTACAACCGCGGGGATTACAGTCCGGAAGCGGAGAAGGAATGTGTCATCGGGGTATACCGCCTGACCATGAAGTCGAACAGCGACAATTTCCGCCAGAGCAGTATCCAGGGGGTAATGAAGCGTATCAAAGCGAAGGGTGCCACGGTCATCATCTATGAACCGACTTTGGAAGACGGCACTACATTCTTCGGCTCACGGGTGGTGAACAACCTGGAGGATTTCAAGAAGCAGAGCAACGCCATCATTGCCAACCGCTATGATGCATGCCTGGATGACGTAAAGGAAAAAGTTTATACACGTGATATTTTCAGAAGAGACTAAATCAACTAATAATTAATAATTAAGAATGAAAGGTATTGTGTTAGCCGGTGGTAGTGGCACGCGTCTCTACCCCATTACCAAGGGAGTGAGCAAGCAGATGCTCCCGGTGTTTGACAAACCGATGATTTATTATCCCATCTCCGTGCTGATGCTGGCGGGTATACGGGAAATTCTGATTATCTCTACGCCCTACGACTTGCCGGGATTCCAACGTCTGCTGGGCGACGGTAGTAACTTCGGAGTGCGTTTTGAATATGCGGAACAACCCTCGCCCGACGGACTGGCACAGGCTTTTCTTATCGGGGAGAAGTTTATCGGGGATGACGCGGCCTGTCTGGTGTTAGGGGACAATATTTTCCATGGAAACGGACTGAGTGCGATGCTGCGGGAAGCGGTACGTACGGCTGAAGAGGATAAGAAGGCTACGGTATTCGGTTACTGGGTGAGCGACCCGGAACGTTACGGGGTGGCGGAATTTGACAAGGAAGGGAACTGCCTTTCCATTGAGGAGAAACCGCAACATCCGAAATCAAACTATGCGGTGGTGGGTTTGTACTTCTATCCGAACAAGGTGGTAGAGGTGGCCAAAAGCATCAAGCCGTCGGCTCGCGGGGAACTGGAAATTACGACGGTGAACCAGCGATTCCTGGAAGACGGGGAACTGAAGGTGCAGACATTGGGACGGGGATTTGCCTGGCTGGATACGGGTACGCACGACTCGCTGGCAGAGGCTTCTACCTACATTGAGGTGATTGAAAAGCGTCAGGGATTGAAAGTGGCGTGTCTGGAAGGGATTGCCTATCGCAAGGGCTGGATTTCGGCCGACAAATTGCGGGAGGAAGCGCAACCGATGCTGAAGAACCAGTACGGACAATATCTGCTGAAGGTGATTGACGAGGTGGAGCGTACGGGGAAGGCAAACCTGGATTAATGAATAATTAATAATGAAGAATGAAGAACATTCTGAATTAATAATTAAATAGTAAATACACAATTAAAATGGAAGTAATTAAAACAGCGATAGAGGGTGTGGTGATTATCGAGCCACGCATTTTTAAGGATGCCAGAGGGTATTTCTTTGAATCGTTCTCTCAACGGGAATTTGAAGAGAAGGTGGGAAAGATTAATTTTGTGCAGGACAATGAGAGCATGTCATCGTACGGGGTGATGCGCGGGCTGCATTTCCAGCGTCCGCCGTACACGCAGAGTAAACTGGTGCGCTGTGTGAAGGGTGCGGTACTGGACGTAGCGGTGGACATCCGCAAAGGGAGTCCTACTTACGGGCAGCATGTGGCCGTGGAACTGACGGAGGAGAATCACCGCCAGTTTTTTGTGCCGCGGGGCTTTGCACACGGTTTTGCCGTACTGAGCGAAACGGCCATCTTCCAGTACAAGTGTGACAACTTCTATCATCCGGAAGCGGACGGTGGTATCAGCATCCTGGATGATTCGCTGGGCATCGACTGGCGTATTCCGACGGAACAGGCTATCCTGAGCGAGAAAGACACCAAGCATCCGCTGTTGAAGGATTTTGATTCTCCATTTGACTATCATGTTTCACTATATTAATTCTTTACTATTATGACTACATTCAAACGTAACATACTGATTACCGGCGGTGCCGGATTTATTGGCAGCCACGTGGTACGCCTGTTCGTAAACAAGTATCCGGAATACCGTATCATCAACCTGGACAAGCTGACGTATGCGGGAAACCTGGCGAACCTGAAGGACATTGAGAACCAGCCGAACTATGTGTTTATAAAAGCAGACATCTGCGACTACGAGAAGATGCAGGAGCTGATGGAGCTGTATCACGTAGATGGTATCATTCACCTGGCTGCAGAGAGCCACGTGGATCGAAGCATCAAGGATCCGTTTACCTTTGCACGCACCAACGTGATGGGTACGCTGTCTCTGTTGCAGGCAGCCAAGGTGTACTGGGAAAGTCTGCCGGAGAAGTATGAGGGCAAGCGTTTCTATCATATCTCTACCGACGAGGTGTACGGGGCACTGGAGATGACGCATCCGGAAGGTATCGAGCCGCCGTTCACTACCACGGCTTCGTCGTCGGAACATCACCTGGCGTACGGAAAGGATTTCTTCTACGAGGATACGAAGTATAATCCACACAGTCCCTACTCTGCCAGCAAGGCGAGCAGCGACCACTTTGTGCGGGCATTCCACGATACGTACGGCATGCCGACCATCGTGACGAACTGTTCGAACAACTACGGGCCGTATCAGTTCCCGGAGAAACTGATTCCGCTGTTCATCAACAACATCCGTCACCGCAAGCCGCTGCCGGTGTATGGCAAGGGGGAAAACGTGCGCGACTGGCTGTATGTGGTGGATCATGCGCGGGCCATCGACGTGATTTTCCATAACGGTAAGACGGCAGAAACCTATAACATCGGCGGTTTCAATGAGTGGAAGAACATTGACATCATCAAGGTGGTGATTAACACGGTAGACCGTCTGCTGGGTCGCAAGGAGGGTGAAGACATGGATCTGATTACCTACGTGACCGACCGTCTGGGCCACGACATGCGCTATGCCATCGACTCTACAAAGCTGCAGAAGGAACTGGGCTGGGAACCGAGCCTGCAGTTTGAAGAAGGCATAGAAAAGACAGTGCGCTGGTATCTGGACAACCAGGAATGGATGGACAACGTGACGAGCGGTGACTACCAGAAGTATTATGACTCGATGTATAAGGGACGGTAAAGAATAAACCTGAAACGAGAAACGTATGAAAAAACCACCGTGAAGGAAACAAACCCTCCAAAAACGGTGGTTTTTTGAATTTCAGCAACAATTTTAATATGAAACCTGTTTATTTTTGTTACATTTGTCCTGTCGATTGATAGGAAAATAGCAACAAATATGATTTATACAGACTTCTCAGTAAAAAACTATAGAGGAATTCGCCAATGTAAATTGGAAAAGTTAGAATTGATAAACCTCTTCTTCGGAAAAAACAACTGTGGCAAGTCTTCTTTGCTGGAATCATTATTTATATTGTCAGGCCCTGACAACCCCACATTACCCATTTTAGCAAACAAGAGCAGAGCACTGGATTCATTGGAAGAAACGGATTTAAAAATTGAGTTCTATCAAGCAAATCCAGAACACATTATACAATTAAACAGTCTGGGAGAACAAAGCCGACAGGTTTCTATCCAAATGATAGAATCGCACTCCCAAAACATTTCACTGGAAGACTTACAAAAGAACTCATCGGAAAGTGCCGGTAAACGGTATGGACTGAAAATCAACTTCTCCACAGAAGCAGAGAAAGAAAGCAAATATCATTCTGAACTGGTGGTTACAGAAGAAAAAAGCGGAAACATTACCTCTGACAAAAGATACAAGGAGGCTCTTTACGCGGAATACATTCCTTCTAACCACATACAAATCGACATCGTGGAGAAAATGACTGAGATTATTCAGAACAAACAAGAAAAGGAAATTGTGGAAGCTCTCCAGATTGTAGAACCTCGTATCACTGACGTACAACTGGTAGGTAAAAGGGTAATGGTAGATGTAGGACTGCCGACCCGACTTCCAATCAATGTGTTGGGAGACGGAGTACGCAAAGTACTGGCTGTTATTCTTTCCATTTACACATGCAGAAATGGGGTGCTTATCATAGATGAACTGGATAATGGCTTGCATTTTTCGGTCATGCCGCAATTATGGGAAGTCATCCTTTATATGTGCCAGAAACATCATACACAGATTTTTGCTTCTACACACAGTATGGATTTAGTTAAATCGCTGGTCAAGGCTATTGGCAAATCAGCACAAATGCCACAGATAGCATCCTATAAGCTGATAAGAAAAGCTGACGACGAACTTGTGGCTCTACGTTATAGCGCAGAAGAACTGTCGTATGCTATCAAACAGGAAATGGAGGTAAGATAGGATGACACAGATTTTCATTGAAGCACGGTATGAAAAAACATCTGAGTATGTATTTTTAAATACAATCATAAAGGAGCTTGGATTTTCCGAAGCACAATATAAGATAATCTGCGTCGGCGGAAATAGCAACTTGGTAAAAGCAGCCAATAAGTTCAAGGAGAATACCATTGAAGGTGGAAAAAATCTGATTATTTTTGATGCGGACACACCTGCTACGGGGTATGGATTTTCGGCTACCCTGCAACGCATCAACCAGGAATTGCAAAGCAATGGAATGCAGGCTGACGGAATCTTTCTTTTTCCGAACAATACAGACGATGGCATTTTCGAGAATTTACTGGAAAAACTGATGCAAAAAGAGACTCATGAACAATGGTTACATTGCTATTCTGACTATGAAACTTGTTTGGGGAATCATTATCTGACTCCTAATCTAAAGGGTAAATTGTTTACTTACATCAGTGCGCAAAAGACCCTGAGTAACACACAACGAAACAAATTGGGGAGCGGACAATGGCTGTTCAACGATGCTCAATATTGGAATCTCAACGCTCCTGAATTACAACCTTTAAAGGATTTTCTCTGTAATAACATTTCTTGAAATAAATTCTTCATTATGAAAAGATATTGCCAGACACTGGAACTCTATGACGACAAGGAGCTGATTGAGGCCTACGTGGCGGAACATGCGCACGTGTGGGAAGAGGTGAAAGCGGGTATCCGCGAGGTGGGTATCACGGACATGCAGATTTACATTGACGGAAATCGCCTGTTCATGATTATGGATACCACGGATGAGTTTGACATGGAACGGGATTATGCACGGCTGGCTACTCTGCCCCGTCAGGCGGAATGGGAAGCGCACATGGCGAAGTTCCAGAAAGCTGCTCCGGGAGCTACCTCGCAGGAGAAATGGAAGCTGATGACGCGGATATTTAAGCTGTAATGAGTGAAAAATTAAAAGTTAAAAGTTAAAAACGAGTGGATGTTTTCTCTTTTGACAAAAGAACAGAAAGACAAAAGATTTAATAATAAAGTGAAAATGGGATGCTTTTACCGCTTTTACTTTTTAACTATTAACTTTTAACTCTATATGTTCTTCTGTTCTTATGTCTAAAAATATATGCTCATGAAAAAGTTATTGTCATTGCCACCAAATCTGGTGGAATGTTTTCACGATATTATGCACGCGGACCACAAGGAGTGGTTCTGCACATCGGATCCGGTGGGAAAGAAACTGGGTTCGGGAGGTGGTACGGCCTGGCTGCTGAATGCTTGCCGGGAGGAAGAGGATAAGGATGCCGCACTGGGTGACTGGCTGGCACGGGAGAAGCGTATCCTGCTGCATGCAGGGGGACAGAGCCGCCGTCTGCCGGGCTATGCGCCGTCGGGCAAGGTATTGACGCCGATACCGGTGTTCCGCTGGGCACGCGGACAGCGCATCACACAGGACTTGCTGTCGCTGCAGTTGCCGCTGTATGAGGAAATCATGGAACGGGCACCGGAAGGGCTGCGCACGCTGATTGCGAGCGGCGACGTGTACATCCGTGCCACGGAACCGCTGCAGGAGATTCCGGATGTGGACGTGGTGTGCTACGGCTTGTGGGTGGACCCGGAACTGGCGAAGAACCACGGGGTGTTCGTATCGTCGCGGAAGGAACCGGAGAAGCTGGACTTCATGCTGCAGAAACCGAGCGTGGAGGAGATGGGCCAGCTGATGCAGGATTACCTGTTCCTGATGGACATCGGCATCTGGCTGCTGAGTGACCGTGCCATCGAGCTGATGGTGAAACGTTCTACCGACAAGGACGGGGGCGTGAAGTTCTACGACATGTACTCGGAGTTCGGACTGGCACTGGGGGCGCATCCGCGCATCGTGGATGAGGAGCTGAACAGCCTGAAAGTGGCTATCCTGCCGCTGCCGGGCGGTGAGTTCCACCACTACGGCACAAGCCGGGAGATGATTTCGTCGACACTGGCGGTGCAGAACTGCGTGACAGACCAGCGGGCGATTATGCACCACAAGGTGAAACCGCATCCGGCGGTGTTCGTGCAGAATGCGGAGATGGAGTTCCCGCTGACGGCCGACAACGCAGAGGTGTGGGTGGAAAACAGCCACGTGGGCCAGAACTGGACGCTGCATAGCCGGAACATCATCACGGGGGTACCGCGCAACGACTGGGCGCTGAACGTGCCGGAAGGGGTGTGCATCGACGTGGTACCGATGGGCGAACGGGAGTTTGCCGCACGTCCGTACGGGTTTAACGATAAATTCAAGGGGAGCCTGAAGGAGGCTTCTACGGCATATCTGGGCCGTCCGGTGACGGAATGGCTGGCGGAAAGAGGTCTGACAGCGGACGAGATTCGGGGCTGTGAGGACTTGCAATCGGCTGCGATTTTCCCGGTGACGGATTCGATAGAGGATTTGGGTACGGTGCTGCAATGGATGACGGACGGCGGACAGGGTGAAGCCGGACGGGCTATCTGGCAGAAAGCACGGAAGGTATCGGCCGACGAGATTTCGGCGTATGCAAACCTGCGACGGCTGTTCGCCCAGCGGGAGGTGTTCCGCAAGGAGAACTGGAGCCTGCTGGCCAAGAACCAGGAACGGAGCGTGTTCTATCAGGTGGACTTGCAGGAGGCAGCGGAAGCGTTTGCCAAAGGGGACATCGCCCTGCCGGAGGAACTGCCGGAGGGGACTTCCCTGCTGAAGCGTATCAGCGATGCAATGTTCCGTGCGAAGGTGCGCGAGCTGGAGGGGAATCCGGAAGCGAAGGAACTGGAGGCACGGGCGTTCGGCCTGATGCGTCAGGGACTGACGAGCACGATGGATTACCGTCAGCAACCGAAGTTGTCGGTGTATGCGGACCAGATTGTGTGGGGACGCAGCCCGGTGCGTATCGACATTGCCGGGGGATGGACAGATACCCCACCCTACAGTCTGATGGAGGGCGGAAATGTGGTGAACCTGGCCATTGAGCTGAACGGACAGCCGCCGCTGCAGGTGTACGTGAAACCGTCGAAGGAATACCGCATTACACTACGCTCGATTGACCTGGGGGCCATGGAGGTGGTGTCTACCTACGAGGAGCTGCAGCATTTCAACAAGGTGGGTTCGCCTTTCTCTATTCCCAAGGCGGCACTGGTACTGGCTGGGTTCCATCCGGATTTCTCCATGGAACGGTTTGCTTCGCTGGAAACACAGCTAAAGGCGTTCGGCACGGGTATTGAAGTGACCTTGCTGTCAGCCATTCCGGCGGGCTCGGGACTGGGCACCAGCTCTATCTTAGCGGCTACGGTGTTAGGGGCGCTGAATGATTTCTGCGGCCTGAACTGGGACAAGCAGGGCATCGGCAGCCGTACACTGGTATTGGAACAGTTGCTCACCACGGGGGGCGGCTGGCAGGATCAGTACGGAGGTGTGCTGCACGGGGTGAAGCTGCTGCAGACGCAACCGGGATGGCACCAGGAACCGAAGGTGCGCTGGCTGCCGGATTACCTGTTCACAAGCGACGAGTACCGCAAGTGCCATCTGCTGTATTACACGGGCATTACGCGTACGGCCAAGGGTATCCTGGCGGAGATTGTGAAGGGCATGTTCCTGAACTCGAACCGTCACCTGCACCTGCTGGAACAGATGAAGGGCCACGCCATGGATATGTACGACGCCATCCTGCGGAATGACTTTGAGGAAACGGGACGCCTGATACGGAAGACGTGGAAGCAGAACCAGCTGCTGGATGAGGGTACGAACCCGGCGGCGGTACAGGCCTTGACGGAACGGATTGACGACCTCTGTCTGGGATATAAGTTACCGGGTGCCGGTGGCGGCGGTTACCTGTACATGGTGGCCAAGGATCCGGATGCGGCAGTGCGTATCCGCCGGATTCTGACAGAGGAACGTCCGAACGAACGGGCGCGCTTCGTGGAGATGAGCTTATCGAACAAGGGACTGGAAATCAGTAGAAGCTGAGATGGAAAAGATTGGATTAGTAAGAACCAGGGACGGAAAGAGTTTCCTGGTTCCTTTTATTTTGATTACTTCCCTCTTTTTTCTGTGGGGAGTGGCACACAGTATTCTGGATGTGCTGAACAAACATTTTCAAGATACACTGGAGATTACCCGCACGCGCTCGGCCCTGATTCAGGCGGTGGTGTACGGAGGGTATTTTATCATGGCGCTGCCGGCGGGACGGATTATCCGCCGCTTCGGCTACCGCACGGGGGTGCTGACGGGCCTGGTGCTGTATGGCATCGGGGCGTTGCTGTTCATTCCGGGAGGACGGATTCAGTCGTTTGAGTTTTTCCTGCTGGCACTGTTCGTCATCGGTTGCGGACTGACCTGTCTGGAAACAGCCTCGAACCCGTATGTCACGGTGCTGGGTGAACCGGAAGGCAGTGAGCGACGCATCAACCTGGCGCAGTCGTTCAACGGGCTGGGCTGGATTTGCGGTCCGCTGGCGGGAGGTTTCTTCCTCTTTGCCGGAGGAGGTGACGTGACTACTCCTTACGCAGTGCTGGGTACGGTGGTACTGTGCATCGCCATCCTCTTTTCGCGGGTGAAACTGCCGGAAATAGGCCGGGAAGCTGAAAGCGGACAGGCTGAAGCGAGCGGGAAATCGCTGTGGAGAACGACCTCGTTCACGGTGGGATTGCTGTCGCTTTTCCTTTACGTGGCTGCACAGACGGGCATCAACAGTTTCTTCATCAACTACGCCACCGAAAATGCGGGTATTTCGGCACAGGAGGCTTCGGTATGGCTGTCGTTCGGCGGCATGGGACTGTTCATGGCCGGACGCATGGGCGGAAGCTGGCTGATGCGCTTCGTGAAGGGGGAAAAAGTGCTGGCCGTTTGTGCGGCAGGAGCCTGTGTATGCATGGCGGCAGTCATTCTGATGCCGGGCGGAACAGGATGGTATTTCCTGTTACTGTGCTTTTTATGTGAATCAATTATGTTTCCTACTATTTTTTCCTTATCTTTGCGCCACGTTGGCACACAAACCAAACAGGCTTCTTCTTATCTGATTATGTCGATTGTAGGAGGAGCAGTGGCTCCCTTGTTAATGGGGCTTATAGCCGACCGTATTTCCATGGCAGTGGGATTTATCGTACCGCTGGTTTGCTTTATGGAAATCTGGGGATTCGCAGCAAAATACAGAAAACTATCGTAATAGTTTTGTCACATACCACATCAGGCAACGGATTATTTATTGCTAAATAATAGAACTTTGATATGAAGATATCCATTATTACCTCATGCTTCAACCGGGAAGCGACCATCGGTAAAGCAATTGAAAGCGTATTGTCACAGGATTATCCGGACATCGAATACATTGTGGTGGACGGAGCCAGCAAAGACCGTTCACTGGAAGTTATCAATCGCTACAAGGACAGAATATCCAAAATTATCTCAGAGCCTGACAAAGGAATGTACGAAGGCATCAATAAAGGCATCAAGGCAGCTACAGGGGATATAATCGGACTATTGCACAGTGATGATTTTCTGTATGCCAAGGATACCATCAGCCGGATGGCACAAGAATTTGAACGGACGGGAGCAGACTTTGTGTATGGCAACGGCTTGTTTGTTGACCCGGACAATACGGATAAGGTGATTCGAAACTGGATGGGAGGAAGCTACAGCAAATGGAAGGTACGCCACGGATGGCTACCACTGCACCCTACATGCTACATCCGGAAGGAATGCTATGACCGATACGGATTGTACGATGAGAGTTACAAGATTGCAGCAGACTCGGATTTGCTGGTGAGATTCCTATATGAAGCCGACTTAAAGGTGGAATATCTGAATGAATACATCGTACGCATGCGCATGGGAGGTTTATCGACCGACAGTGCACGACGAAAAAAAATGTGGGACGAGGATGTCAGAATGTACCGGAGCCACGGCTTCTCTCCTACACTCACCAAACTGCAAAAAATGGCCTGGAAGGTACCGCAATTTATTTCGGCCAAACTGAAATTCTAAGGATGGGATAGCCAACTGAGACTTTAAAACGTAACATCAGTATACTTTTTTGAGGTTTAATCGTATAATTTATCATTATACGGTTAAACTTTTCATTATTTCATTGACTTTTAGGTAAAAATCTAATTACTTTGCATCGGCATTTTTAATAAAAAACAAAAAAACATAGCGCATGAAAGCAAAATATGACGCCTATAACAGTTGGGTAAGCTTTTTTATCGTTACTTGTGAAACGCTTATTACGGGAGGATTGTTCTATCTGTTGTTTCTCACTACGGAAGATACGCCATGGCACAAGATATTGCAGGCACCGCACCTGCAGGTCATACTGACGGTGATGCTCTGCTACTTCGTATCGGCCATGCAGGCTGGTGTGGTACTTTACCGGCGTAAGGTATATGCCTACCAGATTCTGGGTAAGGTACTGAGAAGTACAATCTGCTTCGGAGTATTGTCGGGGGTAGTGCTGGAGCTGGGACGATTCATGGATGCCTGGTCGTATTTCTACCTGACTTTTTTAGGGCTGCTGTTTCTTTCGCTGTCTGTATTCCGTATCCTCATGCGATGGGGGTTGAAAAGATACCGTTCGAAAGGTGGTAACCTGCGCTATGTGGTGCTGGTGGGTAGTTCGGAAAACAACCGCGAACTGTATTATGAACTGACGACTCAGGACTGGACCGGATTCAGAGTAAACGGATATTTCGACTTCGCACCAAACCCGAAGTTTCCACAGGAATGTCCGTACCTGGGAAAGCCACAGGACGTGACGGATTACCTGGAAAAGAACGGAAACACGCATTACCTGTTCTGCTGTCTGCCTTCGAAGGAGCATGTCATTATCCGCTCGCTGATTGATTACTGCGAAAACAATCTGGTGCATTTCTACAGTGTGCCGAACATTTACAACTACCTGCAGAACCGCGTGTACTTTAACATGGTGGGCAACGTACCTTTCCTGAGCCTGCGACCGGACCCGCTGAGCCGGACGGGCAACAAGATGCTGAAACGGGCGTTTGACATCGTGTTCTCGCTGCTGTTTCTGTGTACGCTCTTCCCGATTATCCTGCTCATAGTGACCATTATCACCAAACTGACCATGCCGGGACCAGTGTTCTTCAAGCAGAAACGAAACGGACTGAACGACAAGGAGTTCTACTGCTATAAGTTCCGAAGCATGAGGGTGAACACGCAGGCCGACTCGCTGCAGGCTACCAAGGATGACCCGCGCAAGACACGCTGGGGAAACATCATGCGAAAAACGAGTATCGACGAACTGCCGCAGTTTATCAATGTGCTGCTGGGCGACATGAGCGTGGTAGGTCCCCGCCCGCACATGCTGAAACACACGGAGGAATATTCGAAACTGATTAACAAGTATATGGTGAGACACTTCGTGAAGCCGGGTATCACGGGCTGGAGCCAGGTGACAGGCTATCGCGGAGAGACCAAGGAGCTGAAGGATATGGAAGGACGTATCCGTGGAGATATATGGTATATCGAACATTGGAGCTTCGGTCTGGATTTGTTTATCATCTATAAAACGGTGGCGAACGCCATACACGGGGAAAAGAACGCATACTAGGACTTAATGAGAATTTATTTTTAACCAAAGTTTTATGAATCATTTTTTAAGGCGGGGTATCTGCCTGGGAGCATGGGTGGCCGGTTGCGGCATGGCTCATGCACAGCTGGCTGCGGTAAAAACGAACGCGCTGCTGTGGGGGAACCTGACGCCGAACATTTCAATGGAGCTGGTGACAGCTTCCAAATTCAGTCTGGAAGGAACTGTGTTTTACGGACTGAACAAAACGCCGCTGGATGCCCAGTTGAAAGGGGCACAGGCGGAGTTCAGGTATTGGATTTCTGGAAGGCCGATGACGCGCTCGTTCATCGGCTTATCTGTAAGCGGACTAAGGTATACGGTGGTGCACAAGGGAAAGGCGCACCAGGGAGAAGCTGCAGGACCGGGACTGACGTACGGCTATGCCTGGCCGCTGAGCAAACGGTTCAACCTGGAATTCTCGGCCGGAGTGGGTGCCCTGTGGTACAGGGAGAAGAAATATCCGGAGGGTACATACCTGAAAAAAGAAGAGTATAATGCAAACGGAGTGAAGTGTGTGCCGACAGAAATAGCGGTGTCATGCTGCTATTTATTCTAAGAAGCTGAAGCGTATGAATAGGAAAAGAATAAGCCGCATCGGAAAATATGTACTGGTTACGATGCTGCTGGCTGCTGCCCCCGCAAGCGGATGGGCGCAGCGAATGATCAAGGTGAGCGGCACGGTTTACAACATTGCAGACAAGAAAAAGAAGGTTCCGTTCTCGGGAAGCGTGGTCTATGTATATAGCTGCAAGACGGTGGCGGCCGCGAAGGACCTGAAGAACAGCCTGGACAAGGATAATACCAATTTCGCACTGTTCATGAACGAAGATGAAAGGGCGGAAACGGATGCCAACGGGTATTACGAGATTCTGGTGCCGGACAATGGGGCACTGGTGTTCAAAGCGGGCCTGAACAAGGCCATTCTGGAAAAGGTGAGCAACCGCATGAAAATAGACGTAGAAGTGGATGACGGTATCTATCTGAAGGAGGTAGTGGTAACGGGAGAGCTGAAGCAGATTCAGCCGGAACCGAAGGCCAGCCGACTGATAGGTAACCGTTTTTATCCTTATAATACGTTTCTGGTCCCACATGGAGAAGGCAACAAGTATTCGCGTCTGATTGTACAGCCGTATGTACTGAACTGTGCGACCAACGACACGGTGGCTTTCTTGAAACCACTGGTATACGACGGCAAGGAATATCACCTGACCCAGACCCGACGAATGGGGTACGACCTGAAAAGGGATGCTCTGGAGCCTTATATCCAATCACGGCCACTGGTGAATGAGCGGATGGTGATTGAATGGCAAGACACGGTGACGGTGCCCGACCCGAACGTGAATTACAGTTGCTATGCGGACTTCTGTATAGAGGACTACAACAATGTTCCGTTCAGAAAAACGTATCAGATTAATACATGCGAGAACAAGCGCCCCCTGAAATTCCTGCAATATGACCTGATAGCCCTGGATATGGATTTCCAGAAATATCCGGAGAAGGCACAGGTGGAGAAGTTTGACACGGAGGACCAGGTGGAGCTCAGCTTTGAAATCAACTCGGACCGGCTGACGGACGACCCGAAGAACCAGGAGAGTCTAGCCGGAATACGGAAGAAACTGAACCTGATTCTGAACGAGCCCGGCGCCCTGCTGAAAGAGTTTCACGTCATCGGCAAGGCATCGCCGGAAGGATATTACCAGCAAAACCTGCAGCTGGCCCAGAAACGTATGCAACGGATTCAGCAGGAGGTTATCGGGGTACTCCCCCATGCGGTAGCCGAACGCGTGTATCAGAACCCGCAGGCGGAAGTGGCTTCATGGAACGAGGTGGCCGAACTGCTGGAGAAGGACAGCCTGATGGAAACGGCCGGTTTCATCAGAAAGGTTGTAAGAGAACTGCCCGACCAGATGAACCGGCAGGGACAGCGAATCAAGGCCTCCAAGGACTACCGTACGGTGATTGTGCCTTACCTGGAGCAGCTGAGACAAGTGAAGTACCTGTGCCGTTATGACATCTACCGGGAACCGACCGACAAGGAGGTGATGGCGGCTTACCGGAGAAAAGGACTGAACGGGATGTACACCCGGTATGAATACTGGAAGCTGCTGCAATTGCTGAAGGACAGTCAGGAAAAGGAGGCGGTGGCACGCAAGGCATACGAAGAATCGCTAAGCATGAAGCGTCCATGGGTGCTGGCCGGAAACACGCTGGCCAAGCTGTACCTGGAAAAGGATGTGACCGACACGCGGATACTGGAACCGCTGATAGACCGTACCATCTTTACCGTGAACTATGAAAGGAAAAACATGGATACGGGAAGAACGGAGATTATCAACCCGATTGAGGTGGTGGTGAACCAGCTGTGCATGTATATCAAAGCGGGCGACTTTGAAAATGCCAGTGTCATGGCCAAGCTGATTCCGGCGGATTACAAGGAATTTGACCTGGTGAAGGCGTACGCATGGGCCATGGGCGGCTATTTCCAGGGAGGGAATACGCCTGAAGAGACGCAGCGAGCCGCAGAGACCTTCCGCACCATCTGTCAGTCGTCCGTACAGAACGAGGCGGTGATGAACCTGGCACTGGAAACGCCGCAGGGAAACGCACAGGCGGAAAAGGTGCTGGAACAGATGGCGGACGAGAGTCCGGTGAAATGGTACCTGAAGGCGGTGACGGAAGCCAGAAAGGGAGACGTAGGACTGACGGAAGCGGCTCTGTATCTGGTGAGATGTTTCAACCGGGACCAGAAGATGATTGTCACTGCCCAGAACGACGGTGAATTCACGAAAGAGATTGTGGAAACGGCGTTGGAGATGTATAAGAATCAGTAATCATGAAAATAAACAGAAAGACTTTATATATAGCTGCCCTCGGCTATTTGTGGATGGGCGGAACGGAAACTATCCTCGCACAGGATGCCACAGCCGATTCGGTGAAAACCGGCTTTTTCAACGCGATGGATTATGTGAGACAGAAAAGGTATATCCCTGCCGGAAGAGCGATTGACCCCAAGGCCAGGGGATGGAATTCTTCCTTGTCGATTTTTGCTGGTGCCGGGAAACTGGGAGGCGGAGCGGCAGGCCCCTACTCCAAAGAATTCGGTATCGCCTTCACAAAGGATGTAACCTCGTTCAACAGTTACCGTCTGGCCGTAGAAGGGGCGGTGAACGAACAGATTGGAAGAGGCGGCGTGGAAATAGCGCACATGTTCCGGATACTGGATTACCTGAGGGGCTACAAGGACGACCTGCGATGGGACCTGGAAACGGTACTGGGTATCGGCATCTACGGGACGAAAAACAAGGTTTCAAAGGAACGTTTCGTAGCTGGAGGCATACACGGCGGACTGCACGTGAACTACCATCTGCACAACCACCTGGACCTGTTTCTGGAACCGAGGGTGAATCTTTTTACCGACGGCATCAACGGGCTGGAGTCACAGAAGAGATATGACATCGGTGCCCAGGCGATGGCCGGACTGACTTACCGGTTTACCGGACTGAACAAGACTTCCGGTCCTTCGGCCAACTCCGGCGCACTGGACAACCTGTTCTACGAAATTTATGCGGGTATTCAGGGAGATTATTCTGCCAGAATACGAAAGGCACCGATAATGAACGGGGTACTGGAACCCGTAGGTCCGGTAATGGGTATCAGCATGGGAAAATGGTTCCTGCCTTTCGGGATAAGGGGAACTTTATTTGCCGGAGTGCATAATACCCTCTCCGAGAAGGGCACTGAAAAGATAAAAGAAGGCTACGGAGGCGTGCGACTGGAGGCTATGGTCAACCTGAACCGTCTGTTCGACGACCGGGTGACTGACCCCCGACTGGAAGTAAACCTGATGGGAGGTGCGGAAGCCGGATTCGTGGCACACCGGGGAGCGACTTACGCCCGCAAAGTCAGACCTTTCACCGGACCGACACTCGGAGGACAGCTGGTGTATGCCGTAAACGACCACATCGGCGTATTCGGGCAGGCACGCTGGAGCAAGAACAGCTATACGCAAAATTTCTTGCACGGAACGAGCAGCAAACGCCGCATGCAGAACCTGAGCATAGAAATGGGGGTGCAGTACAGAAGACGCGAAGAATGTATTACCCGTCACCAATACCTGTTTGAACCCTATAACTTTGTATCGGTCGGCATGGGAGCAAATTACCCGATGCGTACCGGAGACCAGCAGCTGAAGGCCATGATGAAGCACCTGGGACAACAATTCTATGTGGGGTATGGAAGAAGATGGAGCAAATACTCATCGGTTAGAGGATACATCGAAATGGCGCATTATCCTTACAGTGTGAGCAAGCATGTATATCCCTTTACCCTCGGAGCGGACTACCTGGTGGACCTGAGCACCCTGGCCGCAGCGTATAACCCGGAAAGAATCTTTACGGTGGAAGGCCTGGCGGGTATTTTATACACGCACCACGGAACGGCACAAAAGGACTATTTCGGCGTACAGGCCGGGCTGAAAGAAACCGTGCGGATAAATGACCAATGGGGTGTCTTTGCGGAAGAAGTGCTGAGGGGCTACAAGGGAGCCATCATCCCGGGGGCCAGAACCTTGACGGAGAAGGGAATCTCCCTGCTTCCGTATGCGAATTTAGGGGTGAACCTGTACTTTTAGGCAGTTTTTTTATTAAACCTCACACATTTTGATAGATATCTTATCATTCCTTATCACGGTTTGGAAATATTGTATTATCTTTGACGCAGAATTAATAATTACATGAATATGAATAGTAGAATTTACATTCTGGCTATTGCACTGATGACAGGTGTAGGTGCAATGGCGCAAAACACGCAGCAAAACAGCAACGTAGAAAAGATTGAAAAATACACTGTACAGACCAACTTGTTTGGCGACAACTTGTTTGTAGGAGCCAACATCGGTGCGCAGATGTATGTAGGCGACTACATTTCAAAAGGAAAAGCCGGCAAACTGATTACTCCGACATTCGAAATCAATGTAGGAAAATGGTTTACTCCAGTTATCGGACTGAGAGCGGGATTCGGCGGCTACCAGGCTAAAGGTTACTCAGTTAAAGATGCTGGTTTTGCCTACAAACGCGTAGACACCAACGTGTATCGCACCAAATGGGGAATCCTGCACTTGCACGGTGACGTAATGCTGAACTTCACCAACCTGTTCTGCGGCTACCGTGAAGACAGATTGTACAATGCAATTCCTTACGTGAGCATCGGTTACCTGCGCGGTATCGACAATAACGAAAACGAATTGTCAGGAGGTATCGGATTCATCAACCGTTTCCGTTTGAACAAGGCTTGGGACTTGAACTTGGAATTGAAAGGAAACATCAACAACGACGTGATGGACGGTATCCGTGGCGGAAAGAATATGGAAGGTTCTGCAGCCATCATGGTAGGTGCAACTTACCGCTTCAACCGCAGAGACTGGACTAAGGGTACCGGTATCTCGGCTGCTGAAATGCAGGCTGTACAGAATCAGCTTAAGAGCATGAACGAAGAAAATGCCAGCTTGAGAAACCGCGTAAATGCACTGGAAGAAGAAAAACGTAACCAGCCGGTTGTAACTGAAACCAAGGCTAGCAACAAGCTGCCGGATGCAACTGAATATGTAGCGTTCTTCGACATCAACAAGGCTTACCTGAGCGAAAAAGAAGCAGTGAATCTGGAAGCTTATGCAAACCTGATCAAGAAGTATCCTGAAAACAAATTCATCATCACAGGATATGCTGACAAGCAGACTGGTTCGGCTGAATTCAACGAACGCCTGAGCAAGCTGAGAGCGGAAGCTGTATACAACACACTGGTAGATAAATATGGTGTAAACAAGGATCAGCTGACAATGGAATACAAAGGTGGTGTTGACACTATGTTCCGCGAAAATCCGCGTCTGAGCCGCGCCGCTATCATCCGCATGGCAAAATAAAAAAAACACTAAAATCATAGGAAATCGCTGCACTTCCTTGAAAAAGGAGATGCGGCGATTTCTTTTTTTCATTCTTTCTCTTACATTTGCAAACTAACCTTTTTTACGTAACTTTTTAAACGAATTTAGATATGATCATAGCTGTTGACTTTGACGGTACTATTGTGGAACACCGCTATCCGGAAATCGGACGGGAAAAGCCTTTTGCCTTTGACACACTGAAAATGCTGCAAAAAGAGGGGCACCGGCTGATTTTGTGGACTGTAAGAGAGGACAAGCTGCTGGAAGAGGCCGTGGATTTCTGCCGACAGCATGGAGTGGAATTTTATGCGATCAATACGAACTATCCGGAGGAACAGGAGGCGCATCAGCATTTCTCGCGGAAGCTGAAGGCGGATGTGTTCATTGACGACCGCAATCTGGGGGGAATGCTCGACTGGGGAAGCATTTACCGCATCATACATTACCGCCTGAAAATTGCGGATCTGGTGGCCGAAACGCTGGATGAAAGGCTGGAAGAGGGCATCGAACGCCGGAAACAGGAGAAGAAGAAAAGACAGGGCTTGTTTGGCAAGCTGTTCGGATGAGACACATCCGGAGAAGATACGAAAGAAGCTGTTTCACACACGGAGCATTCCGACAGTGAAACAGCTTCTTTTATTGTATCCCTTTTGGGGAGAATTATTCTACGTAGAGCACCAGTCCCTTAAGGTATTCACCTTCCGGATGGTAGATGTTGACCGGATGGTCACCCGGCTGGGTGAGCTGGTGAAGAATGCGCACGCTGCGTCCGCTCTGTGCAGCTGCGGTAAACACGGCGTTACGGAAGTCCTGCTTGTTCACCACCTGCGAACAGGAGAAGGTAAAGAGGATGCCGCCCGGACGTATCTTTTCGAAGGCCTTGGCATTGAGCTTGGTGTAACCGCGAAGGGCATTGCGCAGGGCATCGCGGTGCTTGGCAAAGGCCGGCGGGTCGAGGATAATCAGGTCGTACTGGTCGCCCATGCGGTCGAGGAACTTGAAGGCATCTTCCGCAAAGGCCTGGTGACGGGTATCGCCGGGGAAGTTGAGGGATACGTTCTCGTTGGTCAGGTCGATGGCCTTGGCAGAGCTGTCTACCGAGTGAACGAGGTTGGCTCCTCCCCTCATGGCATAGAACGAGAAGCCACCGGTGTAGCAAAACATGTTGAGCACGTTACGGCCCTTGGCATAGCGTTCCAGCAAGGCACGGTTCTCACGCTGGTCGACGAAGAAACCGGTCTTCTGTCCCTTGAGCCAGTCTACGTGGAACTTCAGTCCGTTCTCCATGGCCACGTTCTCCGGACTTCCGCCTTTGAGGAAGCCGTTCTCAGTAGCCAGTAGGTCGGCCTTGAAGGGCAGCGTGGTTTCTGATTTATAATAGATGTGCTGGATGACGTCGCCCATCACTTCTTCGAGGGCTTCGGCCACTACCATACGGTCGAGGTGCATACCGGCAGAGTGTGCCTGCATCACGGCAGTATGGTCGTACACGTCAATAATCAGTCCGGGCAGGTTATCGCCCTCGCCGTGTACCAGACGGTAGGTGTTGTTCTGAGGATTGCCCAACACGCCCAAGGCACAGCGGAGGTCTTTGGCCACCTGCAGGCGGCGTACCCAGAACGCGTGGTCGATGGGTTCCTGACGGAAGGAAAGCACACGCACGGCGATGCTTCCAATCTGGAAATGTCCGCAGGCAATGAATTCTTTCTTGGAGGTGTAGACATCTACTACTTCACCTTCTTCCGGCTCTCCTTCCACACGGGCGATGGCTCCGGAAAAAACCCAGGGATGGAAACGCTTGAGCGATTCTTCCTTTCCGGGTTTGAGAAATACTTTCTTATAGCTCATTTGTATGGTTTAAGTGATTAATCTTCGAGGGGTTGCGGGAGAACTTCCGTGCGTATCACGCGGTACTTGCCCGAAAGGCAAAGCTCTTCCAGGTACTGGTAGATGCGTACGCAGGCCCAGGCATCGGTGGCGGCATAGAGCTGCTGTGCCTCGGTCAGGGTGTCGGCCTCCCAGTTGGACAGGCGCTGGCTCTTGGAAATCTTTTCCTGAAAAAGGAGGGCATAGATTTTCTGCAGGCTCTTTTCTTCGATGCCGAAAGAGGCCACGTAGTCCTGCAGCTCCACCCAGTTGCCCATGCGCGGGTCTTTCTGGTTGCGGCGGCGCAGCATGGCGAAATCGTCTTTCAGCGACAGGCCGATTTTGAGCACGTCGTTCTGAAGGAACTCTTCCAGGAAGTCCGGCAGCCCGAGGTGGTTCAGGCGGAACAGGAAGCAGGTGTCGTAAGTAGAGACCTGCAAGAGGGCCACCTTGTTGACAGCTCCCTTCCGGAACGAAGGGCGTGTTTCGGTGTCCACCCCCACCAGTACATGGGTATTGAGGTAATCGATGGCCTTGCGGGCCTCGGCCTCGGTGTAAATCACGAAGATGCGACCGGGGAAAGAGACTTTGGGTAACTCCGCAACGATTTTCTTATCTATTTTACTCTGTAGTTCTACCATTCAGTTTACGGGTTTAGGGTTATTCGTCATCGCCCATGTCAAGGCCTTCGTAGAGTTCTTCTTCGGTGCAGTTGTCTTCGTAGAGTGCTGAATCTTCCTCTTCCTGACTGCTGTGCGAAAGCTGGCGGTATTTCACGTCGTGAAGGGCACGCATCACGTTGACCAGGCGCTGTCCCCAGAACTCGGCAAAGAGTTCACGGCAGATGGCTAAGGAGTCGTTCATGGTGTGCTCCAGGCCCAACTGGAACACGCAGATGAAATCCTTGATGGGCTGGTAAATGTCGGCCAGGCTTTCGGAAATGTTCTGATGAATGGGGGTATCACTATAAGCCATGTCATCGAGGAACACCTCGAGGTAGTCATCGTATTCGCCTAAGAGAGAGGCGATGGAGCCGCGAAGCACTTCGTAATCGGTCTCGGTCACGAAGGTTTCCGGGTCGGCATCTTCCATCCGCTCGCAAGCAGGAAGCAACGAAGCCTTCAGGTATAAAAGGGGAAGGAGTTTCAGGGACTTGTCGACGAAATCCCGACAACGCATATCGGACACACACTCCATAAATCCACAGAACTCGGCAGCCACTGTCACGAACTCGACTGCATTTTTATCGAATATTACTTGAGAGTTTTTTTCTTCCATATTCATGCTAATTGACGTGCAAAGGTACAAAAAAAATTTCTCAGTTTTAGTTTTATTCGTACATTTGCATGTATGTTTAGTTAATTCGAATCATCATGCAAACAAAAAAAACAGATACAAGCAAAAGTGAAAAAGCGGCTGCCGTGGCCGGAAAAACATGGACTATCCTGAAAAGTGAGACTACCGCGTTCGTCATCGGACTGCTCTGCGTCATCTTCGGCGTGTACTTGCTGCTGGCTTTCAGCTCGTTCTTCTTTACGGGAGGAAACGACCAGAGCATTCTGTCGCATCCCAACCCGTCGGAGCTGCTGGAAACGGGCAACCGCATACAGAACTATGCCGGAGCACGGGGAGCACAGCTGGCACAATTCCTGATTAATGACTGCTTCGGGTTTTCGGCTTACTGTATCATTATCTTCTTAGTGGTGGCCGGCATGAAGCTGATGAAAGCGTACGAGTTCCGCATCCGTTACTGGTTCTTAGGCTGTGCCACGGTGATGGTGTGGCTCTCTGTAACCTTAGGATTTGCATTCGGAGGACTGTTAGAGAATTCTTATATTTATCCGGGGGGACTGCACGGCTACAACGTGAGCCTGTGGATTCGCTCGCAAATCGGTGCACCGGGATTGATTTTAGTGCTATTAGCTACGGCCATATTGTTCGGCGTGGCACTGACCCGACAGACCATGGGCGTGGTGAGAAAGGCGCTGCATCCGCAAAAGGGCAATAACGCGGCTATGGCAGAGGAGGTAACTCCCCAGCCGGAACCGACCTACCGAAAGCCGGTAGTGGACGAACCGGAAGTAACCGCCGCGGAGGATGAATCGGAGAAGAAGGAAAAGAAAGAAAGTTTCTGGAAGAGCTGGACGCACCGGAAACCGAAACAGAAAAAAGAGGAGGAAGAAACTCCGCAGGAAGAACCGGAGAAAGCGGCTGAACCTGTCAAGGAGGAACCGGAGAAGGTGATTGTGAAAGAGGAACCGGCACCGGAGCGTGTCATTGACCTGCCCATTGATACCGAGGAAGAGGATGAGAAGAAGCACCCTTTTGAGGTGAAGCCGGCCCTGGAGGAAGACTTCGACAAGGAAGAAGAGGAGCCGGCATTTGAGGTCAGCAACGATACCAAGGAAGAGGATCAGGCTTACCGGGGAGACGTGTCGCAGCCGTACAACCCACGCCTGGACCTGGAGTTTTACCGCTTCCCTACCCTCGACTTGCTGAATACGTATCAGAACGACGATCCGGACATCGACATGGAAGAACAGAATGCCAACAAGAACCGCATCATCAAGGTGCTGCGCAGCTTCGGCATTGAAATCAGTTCCATCAAGGCCAGTGTGGGTCCGACCATTACCTTATATGAGATTACGCCGGCGGAAGGGGTACGTATCTCGAAAATCCGTAACCTGGAGGACGACATCGCCCTGAGTCTTTCGGCACTGGGTATCCGTATCATCGCACCGATTCCGGGCAAGGGTACCATCGGTATCGAAGTGCCAAACGCGAACCCGCACATCGTACCCATGAGTTCTATCCTGACCAGCAAGAAGTTCCAGGAAACAACCTTCGACCTGCCGGTGGCACTCGGAAAGACCATTACCAACGAGGTGTTCATGGTGGATCTGGCCAAGGCGCCCCACATGCTGGTGGCCGGTGCGACAGGTCAAGGTAAGTCTGTGGGACTGAATGCCATCGTGACTTCCCTGCTCTACAAGAAGCACCCCAGTGAACTGAAGTTCGTCATCATCGACCCGAAGAAGGTGGAATTTGCCATCTATGCGCCGATTGAACGCCATTTCCTGGCCAAGTTGCCCGACGGAGAGGATGCCATCATCACCGACGTGACGAAGGTAGTACAGACACTGAACTCGCTGTGTGTGGAAATGGACAACCGTTACAAGCTCTTGCAGAACGCAGGATGCCGTAACATCAAGGAATATAACGCGAAGTTTATCAACCGCCAGCTGAATCCGGAGAACGGTCACCGCTTCCTGCCTTACATCGTCATCATCATTGATGAGTTCGGCGACCTGATTATGACAGCCGGCAAGGAGGTGGAACTGCCTATCTGCCGTATCGCCCAGCTGGCCCGTGCGGTGGGTATCCACGCCATCATCGCTACCCAGCGTCCGACCACGAACATCATTACGGGTACCATCAAGGCCAACTTCCCGGCGCGTGTGGCTTTCCGTGTGGCTTCCATGATGGACTCACGTACCATTTTGGACCGTCCGGGTGCACAGCAGCTCATCGGTAAGGGTGACATGCTGTACCTGCAAGGAAACGACCCCGTGCGCGTGCAGTGTGCGTTTGTCGATACGCCGGAAGTGGAACGCATCGCAGAATTCATCGGCAAGCAACAGGGCTATCCTACAGCCTTCATGCTGCCGGAATACGTGGATGAGAATGCAGAACCCAGCAGTGCAGCCGACGTGGACATGAACCGTCTGGACCCGCTCTTTGAAGAAGCGGCCCGTCTGGTCATCTACCATCAGCAGGGTTCTACTTCGCTGATTCAGCGTAAATTCTCCATCGGCTACAACCGTGCGGGACGCATCATGGACCAGCTGGAAAAGGCGGGTATCGTAGGTCCGGCCAACGGCAGCAAGGCGCGCGACGTGCTTTGTCTGGATGAAAACGATTTACAAATGAGAATGAGCAGCCTGAAGGATTAAACGGGCTGCCCTCTAACCCCTAAAAACGATTGTGACAGGTATGAAAAAGATTTTTCTTCTCGTCCTGCTGATGGGAGTCGCCTTGTGTCAGGCTGTGGCTCAACAGGACGCAAAAGCTGAACGCATATTGAATCAGATGGCAGACAACTACCGGAAAGCCGGCGGCATCAGTCTGACTTTTGGAGGTACACAACACGGAAAGCTGTTGCTGAAAGGCAACAAGTTCTGCCTGGAAAGCGGAGGTATCAAGACCTGGTTCGACGGAAAGACACAGTGGAGCTACGTGGAACAGAATGAAGAGGTGAACGTGTCATCCCCCACCCCGGAGGAAATACAGAGCGTCAATCCGTATGCGCTGCTGACAGCCTACAAGAAGGACTTCAACTACCGCTACGTGGGCGAAAAGACCCGTCAGGGAAAGCGGGGACATGAAATCATCCTGACCCCGAAGACCTCGCAGGACATTAAAAGCATCACACTGAACGTGAAGGAAAACAGCTCGCCCGTGTACATTGCCATCCAGCTGCAGAACGGAGAGAAACAAGAGTTTCAGATTTCGTCGTACCGCACGGGAGTGAACCTGCCCGACGCGGTGTTCCGTTTCGACAAGAGCAAGTATCCGGGAGCGGAAATCATTGATTTACGATGACATCATCCGATGTATCGAGAATAGAACTTTGAGCCAAGTAAGAGGGGGTTTCGGCATAGATATACATGACGCTGCCCCCTTTTATTGCATCTATAATGGGGCGCGACACGGAAGTGGGCAGTGCCGGACATCCGAAGCTCCGTCCCAACCGTCCGCCACGACTGGCCACGGATGGGTCTGCGTATGAGGCCCCGTGCACCACAATGGCACGTTCGCGGGCCCGGTCGTTAATCCCTTTCTCCAGTCCGTCGAGAATGAGCGAATAGCCGTTTCGTCC
>ERZ773210.935-NODE-935-length-31669-cov-4.783988_pt1 | contig 31669 bp, 28 predicted proteins | sample MGYA00580528_ERZ773210 | MGnify/ENA primary metagenome ERZ773210 (study PRJEB29015, sample SAMEA2737769) | human gut metagenome | biome: human gut; feature: human-associated habitat; material: faeces | place: China | collected 2012 ...
AATCCCATTATAAAAGGCCCTGCCGCAAGGTAGGCAGGGCCGCAAAGCCGCCCTATACAATCCAAACAATCTCAGAAAGGACAACCAAAAATGTACGATGTACCAAAAGAATACAGAGCTGCGATCCGCTCCCCGACGCGGAATGACCGCATGGCGGGCAAGCTGACCCTGACCGACGGCAGCACCATCGAACTGACCGACAGCGCTGTTATTTCCGGGTCGGTCAGCGTGGACAACCAGTGCGTGTCCGGGCAGGAGCTGGCCTTCGGCAGCGTGTACATGGGGCAGGCGTCGCTGCAGCTGCGCACCGCGCTATCCAGTGCTGCGTTTTACGATGCAGCGCTGCAAATCGACTATGAGATCCAGCTGGCAGACGGCAGCTGGTACACCCTGCCGGTGGGCCGCTACACCGTAGCCGAGGCCGAGCGCAGCGCCGCCGTGGTCAGCCTGACCGGCTACGACAACATGCTGAAACTGGAGCGCAAGTTCTCCGGCAGCGCGATTTTGGGCGACGCCTACACGATGCTGACCCAGATCGCCGGCACCTGCGGCGTGGAGCTGGCGCAAAGCGAGGCGGAGATCAAGGCCCTCTCGCCCAACGCCGAGATCCTGCGCCAGCTCGACGGCAGCTACCGGGTCTCCACCTGGCGCGACTGCGTGGGGGCCATTGCCCAACTACTGGCCGGGTTTGCCACCATCGACCGGCTGGGCAGGCTGCGGATCGTGCAGTTTGGAGAGACGCCCTGTGTGACGCTTTCCAAAAACGCACGTACCAATGCGAAAATCTCTGGCTTCTCCTGCCACTACGCCGCGCTGGTCATCGAGACCGACACGGATACCTTCACCTCGGACATCGAGGGGGAGAGCGGCCTGGAAATGACCATCTCCGACATGCCGCTGGCCGAAAGCGGCACCGCCGAGGTGCGGCAGGGCATCTGCGACGCGGTGTTTGCGCGGCTGCGTGCGCTGGACTACACCCCCGCCGCCGTGACGATGCCCGGCGACCCGGCGCTGGAGCTGGGCGACCGCCTGGCGCTGCCCACTGCCGATGCCGTGCCCGAAACGCTGGTGACCCACCTGGTGTGGAGGTTCCGCGGCGAAATGACGCTGAAAGGCGTGGGCAAAAACCCCTACCTGGCGGGCGCTGCCACCCACACCGACGCCCAGCTGCGCAGCCTGCAAAAGCAGGCCGGCGCGAACAAAATCATTTATTACAGCTTCACCAACGGCTCCGACATAAAAGTGAAGGACAACGGCAAGGAGACCAACGCCGTGAACTTGACTTTTGTTACCACGCAGGATACCTCGGCCATGTTTTTGGCGCAGGTGCTGCTGACGGCAGAACCGGATGCCGAGGTGGTGAAGCTGCCTGTAACAGGCGATACTGCGTCTGATTTTGAAGGTGCGGCCACGCTGGAACAGGATGCCGACCTGACGCTGACCGTGCGGTACTACCTGGACAATGTTCTCATCGACAGCTTTACCCCGGCCCAGCGTCTGGTGCGGGGCGCCCACGCCTTGGCGCTGTTTTACCCCTTCCCGGATTTGGAGGGCGCGGCCAGCCACCGCTGGAGCGTGCGCCTGCTGTGCGCGGGCGGCGGCGTGAAGATCGCCAAAGGGCAGATCCGTGCTACCATCACCGGCCAGGGCATGGCGGTTGGCGACGCCTGGGACGGCACGCTGGAGCTTGAGGAGCTGGTCGGCCGACCGACCCGGACGCCTGTGGCCCGCAAGGTGCTGGCCATTCAGGACGTCATCCTGGCAGGCACGCAGAAGCCCATCGGTGATGCGGCGGCCGAGATCATCACCAGGCTGCTGCGCAAGGCACCGGCAAGAAACATTTTGTAAAACCGAGAGGAGGAACTTTACCATGCCCATCCATGGTCACACCAAAATCGAACTCACCAGCCAAACCACCGGTAAGGTCGAGACGATCGAGAAAGACAACATTGTAACCAACGCTGTATCGCAGATATTTAACGCTTTCAACGGTATGGCCCTCCTGCGGGAGGCCAACGCCAACGGCGAGTACGGCAGCACGTCGGATAAGAGCTGGGAGCTGCTGGAAAGCCTCTACGGCGGCATTTTGCTGTACGACACCGCCCTGGGCAGCGACCCGGACACCCTGTTCGCCCCGCCGGAGGCCAACCTCGTGGGCAGCGGCGTGCCCAAGGTGCTTAACAACGGCAAGGGCCTGCAGCGCGGCAGCTTTAACGCCACCGAGAGCAAAACAGACCTAAAAAACGGCGTTGTTACGTTTGTTTACGACTTCGCCACCAGCCAGGCCAACGGCACGATCGCCAGCGTGTGCCTCACCAGCCGCTACGGCGGCTTCTTCGGTGAGAGCGAGACCGCCCTGCCCGCCGCCGACGGCTCCAACACGTCGAGCTACTACAACAGTGCGCTGTTCGGGCAGGAGACGATCTTTCCCAACGCGCCGGGCAAGAACGACCGCCACCTCTACGGCCGCCCGCTGTACGCCGACCCGGAAAACGACGAGATGGTGTTTGGCGCTATCAGCAACAATAAGCTGGTGCTGCGTTACGCCACCGCTTTGACGACCGAGATCGATCTGTTCAATCCCATCAACACCACCCGCGTCAAAAAGACCGAGGAGCGTGACCTTTCGGACTTTCTGCAGGTCGACCACTTCAGCTACTGTGCCGTAAGTTATGACGTAGATGCGGATAAGATCTGCGTCGTCAGCACCCCCGGCGCCGACCAGCTGAAAACCACCGGCCTGATCCGCGTGCGCACCTACGACCGCAAGACCCTGGAGGAAAAAACCTACGCCTTCACCAACCCCACCGGCGTGACGCTGGCGGGCAATGTGGGCGGCACCTCGCCGGGGCTGCGCAATACCGGCCGTCTGCTGGGTGGCTGCCTGTTCATGGCCGGGTACACCACCTCGCCCTCGGCCAACGCGGTGCCGTTTTTCAAAATTCCGCTGGCCGATCCCAGCAACGTGACGGCCATCACCACCCACGATCTGCTGATGCCCATGTTCCAGGATATGCACGACGGGCGCATCTACTTTATGGGCAGCAGGTACACGGCCTGCGGCACCGTGCTGAACACCGCCACCAACGAGATGCACGCCATCGAGGCCTACTACAACTACGAGCAGTACCCCTACCTGGCTGTGCCCGTGCTGGGCCAGCCCGCTGTGCCCTACATGGTGCGTTACGACGCCAACTCCGGCAACAACCAAAGCACCGTGCACCAGGGCATCCGGCGCAACTACCTGGCCACCATCAACGATTTGGACGCGCCGGTGCAGAAAACAGCCGATAAAACGATGAAAATTACCTACACACTGCGCAGAGAGGAGAGCTGATATGCAGGGCATTTTTGCGGGGCGCACCCAGCTGCGCTACCCCTACGGCCGTTACGGATACACCCGCGGCGGCGGCAAAATTTGGCACGGCGGTATGGATCTGGTCGGGTCGGACTCGACCGATATACGCATGCCGTATTACAAAAATAAGCGTATCACCGGCAAAGTTGTCCGTGCCCGCCGCGTGACCGACCACAGCAATAAGACTTGGGAGTGGGGCTGGTACGTCTGCGTGCAGCTGGACCCCGGCCAGACCCCCGACGACGTGAACTATCTGTACTTTTGCCACTGCCGCGAGCTGAAAGTGACGGCGGGGCAGGCGGTGGCCAGCGGCGACCTGCTGGCCGTGATGGGCCAAAGCGGCAACGCGGCGGGCGGCTACGACCATTGCCACTTCGAGGCCCGCGCCACGGCTGCCGGCAAGGGCCTGGACCCCAGCCAGTACGCGGGCTGCCCCAACGCGGTAGGCGTGTACGGCGAGGCGCCGGGGCAGGCGGATTCCGGCGAGGAGAATGAAGAAAACGCCGATGCTGCGAAGAAACTGCAGCGTATTTCCATCGGCCCGGTAAGCCGGGGCGACGCCGACGCGGTGTATGCGGTGTGCGTCAGCCGCGGGCTGGTGGCCGCTGGTTTGTACAAAAGTGAATGGAGTGTTTGAATATGAACGGAAATTTGGACAAGAAAAACGGTTTTTTATATGCAAAAGCCGCCGTGGCCGCGCTGTGCGGGGCCTTTACGGCGGCGTTTGGGTGGCTGGGCTGGCTGGTGCTGGCCTGGGCGGCCTGCATGGCGCTGGATTGGCTGAGCGGCAGCGCGGCCGCCGCCAGCAGGGGAGAGTGGTCCAGCGCGGCAGCCCGCGCGGGGATCTGGCACAAAGCCGGCATGGTGGTGGTCGTCTGCGTAGCGGCGCTGACCGACTTGGTTTTAAACGTGGCGGTGGAAAACCTGCCGGCGTTTGGAGATGGTGTTGGGTTTGATTTTGAAGGGGTAGTCCTGCCGGTGGTGTTGGTGTGGTATATTTTTACCGAATTAGGCTCCATTGCCGAGAATGGCGCGGCCATGGGGGCACCGGTGCCTAGTTGGTTGCTTTCGTTGTTGGCCGAAAGCAAGGAGAAAGCCGCTAAGTAGCGGCTGCTTGTGCGGCCCGGCCTACCTCTTGCGGGGCGGCTTCCGTTCCGCGCCACCCTGCGGCGCTTCACTCGCATTAACGGCATTTTGGCGTTATGCGTACTCTTTTGTGACCAAAAGAGTACCAGAAAAGTCCCGCTAGTTCCGAGGCGCGGGGCACGGCTTAAGAGCGCTAGTTCGTGCTACGCACGAAGCGTCGCTGACGCGCCGCGGGCCGCGCTCTTAAGAATTTAACAAAGGACACTCTGGCGGCTGCCCGCCGCCGATTCCTCTGCCATGGCACACGGCCTCGCTAAAGTACGTTGGCACCCCTAGATGGGAGTCATTCACCTTATTTCATAGAGGAATTTGGCCCCGAATGGGGCAATCTGGAGGGCGATGAAAAAGCGTTAAGAAAATTGCAGCACTCCTGCAATTTTTAGCTTTTTCACTGACCGACCACCTCTCTGGGGTTCTTAGGGGCGAGTAGCCCTTTGGGCGGGGTTGCGGGGTCGCGCAGCGATCAAAGCCCCAGTGGGGCTTTGAACCGCACGAGCGAGCCAGCTCTGCTGGATGGCGGCCATCGTTTTGGCCGCCAAGCGCGCTGCCTCGCAACAGCGAGACTTTTTTCGCTACCTTTTTTGGTCACAAAAAAGGTAGGCCTAACGACAAGATGCCGTTATATCGAGGTGTCCGCCGCATGGTGGCGGAACACCGAAAGCCGCCCCCTTCAAGCAAAAAAAGCCCTCAAAGCACCGCTTTCATCAAGGCATACCCTTCCGGGTCCTCCCGCTTGAACGCCACCCTCTCGCGGTAGCTCATCCGCTCAAAGGCCGCGCGGTCGGGGCCGACAGGCACACTGCCGGTACCGGCCGCATAGGGCGCGGGCGCAGGCTTTCTGTCAAGCTTTTCTTCACTCATGTTTTTCACCTCTCTTCACAGCCGGCATGTACTTTTCGCGCACAGCCTGTAAATCAGCCTCGGTCTCGGCGGGCAGGTCATAGTACCACGCCAGCGCGATCTCCGGCCGCAGCAGGCCGCTCGCCACCATCTGCTGCTGCTCGGCCCAAACGCGGCTTCGGTCGTACAGCACGCCGTCGCCCCAGTCGATGCGCAGTTCGGTCGGCCACCAATCATCCTTGTGATAGGCTCTATCCAGACACGAGCAGATAAACAAAGCATCGCCTGCGCAATCTTCCCACGCCTTCTGCAAACTGCGTATGGTCAAATCGTAGTCAACGCTGGCAGCGGCAATTTCGGTAGCGGTGCGGGGCTGGGTCTCGGCGTTGGTCTCGCTCAAAATACCGCGGCGCAGGCCCAACAAACTCTCGCAGCTTCGCAAAATATCCTGCTTGCGGGCCAGGTAGCTGCCCTCCCGCAGGGTGGGGCTGTACACGGTCACACCCACGTTGGCGGGGTCGTCGGGCAGGCCCACAAACAGGTCATCCCGCAGTCCGCGCGCCCCGGAGGCATCGGGCCGCAGCAGGTCCTCCGAAGCAAACACCCTCGACGCGCCGTTCAAAAATTCATGGTTCAGCTGGTCCTCGCACCGGGCCAGCGCGTGCATCAGCCCCACGGCGGGCGCGTAAATGCTTACCGGGTCGGCGCTGCCGTCCACGCAATTCACGGTGGGCATCCGCAGCACGGCCAGCCCCATGCAGGGCACATTGGGCAAAAATTCCTCGTCCGACAGCATTTTGCAGGCCATCAGCGTGTCCAGCGGAACGCGGCGTCCCAACGCCTGGCCGTTGACCTCAAACAGCCGATTTTCGATCAGCGTGTTGTCCTCCATGTCGGTGCGGCGCTCCAAAAGTACATATTTTTTGCCGTTCTCGTACAGCGTCTGCATCATACCCACGCTGGTCAAATTGCCCTTGTCGTCGCGTCCCAGCGGCAGGTAGCAATCGCGCCGGATCGGCACAAAATGGTCGTCCACCACCTTCAAAAGGCACTCGCCGCCGATTAAAGCATACTGCATCGCTGTTTTTGCCACCTTGTTCAGGGCGTCCGTATAACACTCCTGCGCCCAATCGTCGTGCTTGTCCCGATGCACGTCGTACTCGGCAAAAACCGTTCTGCATAGTTTCGATACGATCAGCACAGCCAGCCGCGCACTGCCGTCCTCGCCGCTGCGGGAAGCGCCGTAATATAAGTCCATCCACTCCCGCACCGCCCCACGCATCTTCACCGACGAACAATCGCTCTTTCCAAACGCCTGCTCCAAATAAGTCTGCATTTTGTCACTCCTTTTGCTATTTTTGTATGTATGTTGCATACCGCTCGGCCCTGCCCGGCGGCAGAACGCCGAAAGCCGCCCGGCCACAAGCCAAAAGTTCAGGTCCCGCGTCTCCGCCAGACACTTTCTACCGCATACCTCACCGCATCGATATGATGGTTCCCCGCATCGGGGTATCCGCCCAAAACCTCGCCTGTACGTGCATCTTTTGCATATTCGTACTCGCCAAACTCGCGGGCGGTGTCGGGGCATCGCGCCGGGTCGATCACGATCTCGGCCAAACTCTGCAGCCACTTCATGCTTTCGCGCAGGCTGCCGGGGCCTTTGCGGGCGGCGCGGCAGGGCAGGCCGGCGGCGCGGTAATCCGCGCAGGACTTCGGCTCGGCGCCGTCAGCGATCAAAAAGCCGCCCTCGTCGCCGCCCACACCACGCTCGATCAAAAGCCGTGCCGTGTCCGCATTGGGGCAGCGAAATCGCGTCAGTTCGTCAAAAATCACCAACCTGCGCCGCGCCGGGTCGTAAGCGCAGGCATTGTAGGCCCACGGGTCGGGCCACCAGCCCCAGTCCACGCCGTGATAAATTCGGTCGAAGGTCAAAATTTCGTCGTCCGGCACAGCGCGCAGCTGCAGGTTGGCAAACACGGCCGCACCGCTGCCCACCACCTCGCCGCCGTACTCGTGGCGGTAGGCCTCGGGGTTGGTGGCGCGCAGATGCTCGGCGTCGGCCCAAAAGCGCTCGCCCAGCAGGGCGCGGGGCAGGTCCTTATAGGTGGAGTGATGCACCAATTTTCCATCCCGTTTTTCCAACGCGTAGCGGTTGACCCAGCTGCGTGCCATGGCGGGCGGGTTAAAACTTTTTAAAGTCAAACTGTAGCTGCCGCCGCGGAAAATGCTCTGCTCCACGTTACGCACCTCCTCGGGGCCGTCGAACTGGTCCAGCTCCTCGAACCAGCAGATACCGACGCTGCCGAAGGGAAGTTTTAAACTTTTCAACTTGCCGGCATCATCCAGGCCGAAAAAGAGGATCTTCTGTCCGGTAGGCAAATAAGTACATTCCATCGGTGAAACCGTGCAGCGAAAGCAGGGCGTACACCCCAGCGCATCGATAGCCCAGACCACCTGGTTATACACGCTGTTGCGCAGCGTGCCTGCCACTTTGCGAAGCACCACCGCATGGCAGTCCGGGTGGCGCAGCAGCTGCAAAACCAGCTCCAGCGACAGGTAGCTGGACTTGCCCGACCCGCGCCCGCCCTTGGCCACGACTTCCTGTATGCCTTCGTTTTGCACCGCCTTATGGATCGGTTGGAATACTTTTGGAATTGTTTCTTTGAGATGAATGTCCATTTGTTTCGTTACTCCTTTCAATAGGCGGGCCGCATGGTGGCGGAACACCGAAAGCCGACCGCCAAAATCACACATCATCCACGATCACAACCTTATCAACCCCGCCACCCCGGTCGCCCAAGCCAAGATATTTATACAGCAGCTCCAGCGCCCGGAGCTTATCGGCAGTTTTAACAACCAAACCACAACCATCATTACAACCGTTATCAAACGCAATGCCCGCCAGCTCGGCAATGACGTTTTCCTCTGTTACCCGGTCCATTCCTGCCCCCCTTCCGGCAAAAAACGCAAAATAAAAAACCCGCGGCGGGGCAGCTGCCCTTCCACGAGTTTCGATGTTACCATTCTACCACGTTTAGTTGTACTTTGCAATGAAATCGCGCTGAAATCTTACTGAATTCCTTTCACCCTCCGCTCTCCGGCTCGCACACCTTGTTCACGCCCAGGCGGTGCAGCTGGTAAACGCGGCGCTCCACCAGGGCCAGCGCGTCGCAGATCTCGGCGTAGCTTTCGCCGTTCATGTAGCGGCGGCGCAGCACCTCCTGTGCCAGCGGATGCTGGATCTTCGCCAGCTCGGCCACCAGCTCGATGCGCAGCTCGCCGCAGCGGTCCAGTTGGTCGTTCCACATTTTCCGCGTTTCTTCAACCTTTTCCACACTTCGCGCCAGCCGTGCCGTGTCCCGCCCGGCCCCGGGCACGCCGTCCAGCCGGGTGCGCATGCCCTGTGCCTCGGCCTCCATCTCCTGCACGCAGCCCCCCAGAAAGTTCGCCTTCTCCCGCGCCTTCAGGTACCGCTGCAGCCATGCCACCTTTTCTTTGTACGTCATTTTCCCAAATGTCTCCTTTCTAGTGTCCGATTTTGTTTTGCCGTTCTCCTTGTCAGTACACCCATCATAGTACAACTACCAATAGTTGTCAATACACTTTGGCAGGTTTTATTTTTGCAGTCCCATAACAAGACCCACAAACAAAAAATCCGCTAAAAATCTCTGCAGTAAGATTGCAGTAAATTTTCAGCGGTATTTCATTGTACAGTACAGCGCCCACGCGTTATAATACTACTATAAGTAGTGTATTCAACAACATTTGTGTAAGGAGGACCCCATGCAGCCCAATGAATTGACACTTGAAGCCCAGATGTTCGATGCGAAGATCAACAGCATGGACAAAACGTGCCTGTTGGCTCCGCTTTCTTTTTTCGATGCCTGCAATGTTTCCACCGATGAGGAGCGCCTGCGCCGCATGATGCTGCTGCGCACGCGGGCCTTGCAGCTGGGCATCAGCGAGCAGGAGTACGCCGACCGGCGAGACAATTATACATCTCAGTTTGACGCCGACCCCAGCTATTGCCTGAAGATCGCGCGGATGGCGCTGCGTCGCCAGGCCATGCAGGAGCTTGGCTTCACGCCCATGGCGGATGTGGAAACGCGCCAGGCCGAGTACCTGATCGAGCCGTATCTGCCGCTGGATGCCATCACCATTTTGGCCGGTGTGGCGGGCATGGGCAAGACCTGGCTGGCGCTGAAATGGGCCGCCGACATCAGCACAGGCCGCGCCACCAGGGACGGTACGCCCGGCCTGGTGTATTATTTTACCCAAGAGAACGACCCCCACATCGTGCTTTCGCCGCGGCTGGAATCTCTGGGCGCCGACCCGGAAAACATCGTTATCATGCAGCAAATGGCCGACACCCCGGCGCTGACCATGTGCGACGCCCGTCTGGACGCACTGGCCAGCCGCCCCGGATGCCGTCCGTCGCTGGTGGTATTCGACCCCATACAAAGTTACCTCGAAAAGCACGCCAACATGAACCAGGCCGCCGACGTGCGCCCCATGATGGACCACCTGGCAAACTTCGCCGCCCGCTACCACTGCGCGGTGATGCTGGTCAGCCACATCAGCAAGCCCAACCTGTCCGGCGGCTCGGCCAGCGACCGCATCCTCGGCTCCAGCGACTTTCGCAACGCAGCGCGAAGCATCATTTTTGTAGGCTGCGACCCGGACGACCGCAGCCTGCGCGTCTTTGCCCAGGATAAAAGCAGCCTGGGCCCGCCCGGCCCCAGCCGCAAGTTTTCCATCCACGATGGCGGGGTGGAAATCATGGACGAATGTGCTTTAACGGCAGATGAGATCTTGCGTGGCTCCGTCCCCGGCAACCCAAGAGGCCCGGAACCGTTGGTCGTCAATCGTGCCGTTGCTTTATTGGGCGAGATGATGAAGAACAAGGGATATGTAAAAACCGCCGAGGCTGTTGCCGCCGCCAAGAAAGAGGGCATTGGCAAGACCACCGTGTACGATGCCGCCGGCATCATGGAACTGGTTACCTACAACTATAATAAAGGTCGCAAAGGCGGTTACTCCGTTTGGTATCAGCCAGACAAAACTCCATCTCCCGCTGAGCAGCTCACGCTTGCGCCCGCGCGTAAATAAAACTGCGGAACTACGGAAGTACTATAAAATATTACATAAATAGGTTAAATATAAGTATTTCCGAAACTGCGGAAGTAGTTGGAAACACCGGGGTACTTCCGTAGTTACGGAGTATATATACCCCCCGGAAACGGTTTGCAGAAAGGATTTCTCTCCAGTGCATTGGCTTGTAGGGAGGGGTCTTGACCCCGCCTTAGTTGGTGGGCGGCAACCGTATCAGCCGCGGGCGAGCACTGCTCGCCCCTACATGTACAATGTAATAAGCGATAGGCGAGAAGCAGAAGAGCAGCGGCATTTGGCAGGCCGATGACGAGCATCGCCCCCCTACAGAAAAGGCGTAGAGAATTTAGGCCCCGAAGGGGTCAATATGGAGAAGGGCCCAAAAGCGTTAAGAAAAATGCAGTCATTCCTGCATTTTTTAGCTTTTGGGTTCTTCGACCACAACTTTGGGGTTCCTAGGGGCGAGTAGCCCCTAGGCCGGGGTTCGCTGCCTCGGAACAGCGAGACTTTTTTCGTTTCCTTTTTTGGTCACAAAAAAGGAAAGCCTTGCGGATAGATGCCATTCTATCGAGGTGTCCGCCGCAAGGTGGCGGAACACCGAAAGCCGCAACTTAAAATAAACAAACAAAAAGAAACACCCCGCCGTTCCCGGCAGGGTGCCCCGAATAAGGAAAAAAGTAGGAGGAGATTGGTTAAGTTACTTGCCCAGGTGCCAGATGTCGGCATCGTACTCGGCAATGGTACGGTCGCTGCTGAACATGCCCGCCTTGGCGATGTTGATCAGGCACTTGCGGCGCCAGCCCAGCGGGTCGTAGGCGTAGTCGGCCAGGGCCTGGCCCTTGCGCACCACGTAGGCGTTGAAGTCCGGCAGGGTCTGGAACCAATCCTTGTGGATCAGCTCGTCGTGCAGGCGCTGCAGGTTCTCGGCATTGCCGGCGGCCAGCATTTCGGGGCCGGTCAGGAAGTCGATGGCGCGGCGGATGTTGGGGTCGCCCTCGTACCACTGGGCGGCGCAGTAATCGGCGGCCTCGTAACGGTGGATGACCTGGTCGGAGGTCTGGCCGAAGATGTAGATATTGTCGTTGCCCACCTGCTGGCTGATCTCGACGTTGGCGCCGTCCATGGTGCCCAGGGTCAGGGCGCCGTTCAGCATGAACTTCATGTTGCCGGTGCCGGAAGCCTCCTTGGAGGCCAGGGAGATCTGCTCGGACAGGTCGCAGGCGGGGATGAGCTTCTCGGCGGCGGTGACGTTGTAGTTCTCCACAAACACCACCTGCAGCCAGGGGCTGACCTCGGGGTCAGCGGCGATGACCTTGGACAGGGTCAGCAGGGCGTGAATGATGTCCTTGGCGATGATGTACGCCGGGGCGGCCTTGGCGCCGAAGATGCTGACCAGCGGTGTAGCCGGGGTGTGGCCGGCCTTGATCTCGTAATACTGGTGGATGAGGTAGAGCAGGTTGAGCTGCTGGCGCTTGTACTCATGCAGGCGCTTGGACTGGATGTCGAACATGGCGTCGGTGTTGACGGTCACGCCCTGGGTGCGCTGCAGCCAGTCGGCCAGCGCCTTCTTGTTGTCAGCCTTCACCTTGGAGAAGCGCTGCAGCATGTCCACGTCGTCCTTGCAGGCCAGCAGCTTTTCCAGCTCAGTGGCATCCTTGCGGAAGCCGGAGCCGATGAGCTCCTCGATCAGGCTGGTCAGGGCAGGGTCGCACTCCAGCAGCCAGCGGCGGAAGGTGATGCCGTTTGTCTTATTGTTGAATTTCTCGGGGTACAGCTCGTAGAAACCGTGCAGCTCGGAGTTCTTCAGGATCTCGGTGTGCAGGTAGGCCACGCCGTTGGTGGAGTGGGTGAAGTGGATGTCCATGTGGGCCATGTGGACGCGGTCGTCCTTGTCGATGATGGCCAGGCTCTTGTCCTCGGTGCGGGTGCGGGCCAGCTCGTCCAGCTTCTCGATGATGGGCATCAGCTGCGGGACCACGGCATCCAGGTAGGCGCGGGGCCACTTCTCCAGGGCTTCGGCCAGGATGGTGTGGTTGGTGTAGGCGCAGGTCTTGGTGACAATTTCCACAGCTTCGTCAAATTCAATGCCCTTCTCGCCCAGCAGGCGGATCAGTTCGGGGATGACCATGCTGGGATGGGTGTCGTTGATCTGGATGGCGGCGTAGTCGGCCAGGTCGTGGTAGTTGCAGCCGCGGGCGGCGCACTCGGCCAGGATGAGCTGGGCACCGGCACTGACCATCAGGTATTGCTGGTAAACGCGCAGGCGGCGGCCGGCCTCGTCGCTGTCATCGGGGTACAGGAACAGCGTCAGGTTCTTGTCGATGTCGGTCTTGTCAAACTGGATGCCGTCATGGACAATCGTCTCATCGATGGTGTCCAGGTCGAACAGGTTCAGGGTGTTGGTGCGGCCCTGGTAGCCGGTGACGGCCAGCTTGTACAGGCGGGCGGTGTACTCCTTGCCGGCCAGCTCGACCGGGTAGGTAACGTCGGTCTTTTCGGCCCAGCTGTGGTTGGTCAGCCAGGGGTCGGGCAGCTCGTTCTGCACGCCCTTCGCGAAGGACTGGTGGAACAGGCCAAAGTGGTAACGCAGGCCCACGCCGTCGCCGGGCAGGTTGAGGGTGGCCAGCGAATCCAGGAAGCAGGCGGCCAGGCGGCCCAGACCGCCGTTGCCAAGGCTCGGCTCCGGCTCAACTTCCTCAATGTCGGACAGGTTCTTGCCCGCAGCGGCCAAAGCGTCGCGGACGTCATCGTACAGCCCTAAGTTGATCAGGTTGTTGGACAGCAGCTTGCCGATCAGGAACTCGGCGCTGATGTAGTAGAGCTTGCGGCCGGTGACGGGCCGGACCCTCTCGGCGCTCTGCTCGCGGACGATGTCCAGCAGGGCAAGGTAGATCTCCTGGTCGGTGCTTTCGGCCAGGGCTTTGCCGGTCAGGGCTTCGATGGCAGCGGTCATATTCATAACGTATCCCTCCATGTGGTTTGCGTTTGGCTTTCTGTTTGCTTGCTATGCTTAAGGTATACCACATTTTTAGGGGCGGATTCTTGCGTTATCCCTGCAACTTATGGTACAATCCTATCATGGAGGGCGGAAATATGGAAAATCAACCAACTTTGCGGGAGACCAAAAAGCACGGCGCAGCGTGGTTCCCGTTCAACATCTATCCCTGCGCCATCCCGCAGGATTTTACCCAGGTGGCCCTGCACTGGCAGGACAGCATGGAGCTGGTGTTCGTAAAAAAAGGACGCGGCATCGTGCAGGCGGGTCTGACCAGCTACACCGCCGCGGCGGGGGACATCTATGTGTTTGCCCCCGGCGTACTGCACGCCCTGCGCCAGCTGGACAATGAGCGGATGGAGTACGAAAATATCATTTTCGATTTGGAGCTGCTGGGCGGCAGCGGCGACGTGGCGGCGGAAAAATACCTGCTGCCCCTGCAAAGCGGCCGCCTGGCCCTGCCCATGCGTTTAACGCCCGATGATTGGAGTTATGACTGGGCGGCAAACTGTCTGCGCGCAGCCGAGGAATTTAATAAGATAAAGGACATTGGCTACGAGCTGTGCATAAAGGGCGAACTGCTGTTGTTTTTGGCGGCTTTGGTGGGCCGCGAAGGCGACCTGCCCCCCGTCGACAACGCCGACACCCGGCGGTTAAAGGCGGCTTTGCAGCTGGTGGAGGAGCACTACATGGAAGATATTTCCATCGACCGTGCGGCCGCCGCCTGCGGGTGCAGTGCCAGCCACTTTATGCGGTGGTTCAAGGCCATGACGGCCCAGAGCTTTACCGCGTTTTTGAATGAGCACCGGCTCAATGCGGCGGCAGCGGCCTTACGCGCGGGGGATGATACCGTGTTGGCGATTGCGGAAAGCTGCGGGTTTGAAAACCTTTCCTATTTTAATAGAATGTTTAAGAGGAAGTTTGGGTTGACACCCCGGGAGTACCGCGGGAGATAATATGAATCGTGCGCCGCCCGGCGGTTGTCACCGTTCGCCCCTCTCCTTCTTTGTCTTAACAACTGCCAAACGACTATATAAAGTTGTAAATACACCTTGATTTTTCGGTTGCGCTGCGCTATAATACCACTATAAGTTGTACACACCAAAACTGCAGTGAAAGGAGAAATCACATGGAAGAAAACCAAACTGTCCCGGCAATGATTCCCGAGGGGGATTTTGCGGTGTTTCTGGAGGGGGAGAAGGTGGAGACGCTGTTGTCGCCGCTGGGGTATGCCTATTGCGCCGAGGGCCAGGACGCCGACATCCGCGTGAAACGCCTGGAGCGCCTGGAAGTCACGGCCCGCCAGCGCGGCGCGACCCAGGCGCAGATGGAGGACTGGCACATGCTGCGAAACCGCGAGTTGGACGTCGAGTGGATGCTCAACCGCGACTCGGTGCGCAGCAAGGCACGCTGGGTGGCGCTGCAGGGCAGCCCGCTGCAAACCATCGCCAGCGTGCAGCCCCGCGAGGCCGAGTATCTCGCGGAACCCTACCTGCCCCGCGGCATGATCACCATCCTGGCCGGGCACGCGGGCCAGGGCAAAACCACGCTGGCACTCTGGCTGGCCAGTCACGTGTCCAACGGCGACCTGATGCCCGGCGGCAAGCCCGGCAACGTCTACTATTTCACTACCGAAAACGACGAAAGCATCGTGCTGCGCCCCCGCCTGGAAGCCATGGACGCCCGGCTGGACAGGGTCATGGTCATGCGGTCCGATGCCCGCCAGCTGACCCTGACCGACCCGCGGCTGTTTGAGATGCACAAAATTTTCGATGGCAAGCCGGACCTCATCGTATTTGACCCTGTGCAAAGCTACGTGGGCAAAAAGCTGGACATGAACCGTACCGACGATGTGCGCTTCATGATGGACAACCTGAACAAGCTGCTGCACGCCACCAACGCCGCCGTGGTGCTGATTTGCCACACCAAAAAAGCCCCGATGGGCTTTAACGGGCGGCCCTGCGAGCTGATCAACGGTTCCAGCGATTTCGTCAACGCGGCCCGCAGCGTCTGCTTTTTGGGGCGCGACCCCGCCCGGCCGGACGTCTGCGTGGTGGCCCAGGAGAAGAACTCGCTGGGGCTGCCGGGGGCCAGCCTGGCCTTTACCATCGGTGAGGACGGCGCGGTGCATTGGAGCGACGAGGAGTGTGAGCTGACCGCCGCGCAGATTTTGACCTACAGCAACGAAAAGCGCCAGCACGCCGCCCGTCCCAGCGAGCGGGCCCAGGCGGTGATGCGCCGGATGCTGATGGAGAACAAAACGATGCAAAGCAGCGATGTGCTGGCGGCCTGTGAGAAACAGGGAATCAGCCGCGCAACGGTCTACCGTGCGCGCAAGGGCCTGCCGATACAGGAAGAACGCAGCGGCAGGGAAAAATATTGGAGCCTGTCCGATGCGTCTCAAATGTCTCAACCCCCGGTGCAGGGGAAAGCTGAGACATGAGACATATTGATATAATACGTTGGTATGATGTTTATTACAAATAAATAAGTCTCATGGCTTATAAGATGAGACTTATTTTGCAGGGGCGTTTGCGTGGCCGCACACTTGGCGGGCGCTTTGTGCGCCCCTGCAGCTATGTAAAAAATAGCAGATACGGTCGTTTCTCTATTGGCAATATGTCTCACTTTATTTTAGTTGAGACATAATAAATACATAGATACGTATAATTCTCATGTCTCATTTCTCACTCTATCCGGCAATAGGAATGATATATATCTCTTACAGCCCTTCTGCCTTTTTCAGGCAGACGCGGCGGCGGTCGATGGTCAGCAGGCCGTCGCGCTGCATGGCAGAAAGCGTGCTGGACAGCGCACTGCGGTCGACGCCCAGGTGGTCGGCCAGCTGCTGGCGGTCAAAGGGCAGCTCAAACTCCAGGCTGCCCTTCTGCACGGCCAGCGTGGAAAAGTAGGCCGTCACCCGCTCCCGGATGGTCTTGGGTGCAGTGTACAGGCTGCGGCGGGCCAGATTCAAATTTTTGCCCGCCAAAATGTGCAAAAGGTTTTGCATCATCTGCCAGCGCCAGGGTTCGCACCCGGGGGCCATCAGCTTGCCGGGGTCCAAAAACAGTGCCTCGCCCCGCTCCGCCGCCACTACGCTGACCAGCATCGGCTGGTCGGGCAGAAAGGCGTAAGTCTCGGCAAAAAGCTCACCCTCGGCGGCGCGGCCCAGCAGCGTGCGGTTGCCCCACAGGTCGAGATGCTCGATAAGCACCCGGCCCGCCAGCACCACGCCCATCGGCGCACCGCGCTGCCCGGCTTCCAACAGGGTCTCCCCCTTGGCAAAGGGGCGGCAGAGGGCATCCAGCGCGGCCAGCGCCGCGGGGATGTCCCCGGCTGCAAGCCCCGCAAACAGCGGCAGGTCAAGATAAGCGGAATTTTCCATAGTTTGGCACTCCTGCGTTGTCATAACAACAGACGAAGACGAGATGATGTAGTATACTGGTAGCAATGTGGAACACTTTGCGGGCCGATGGATGGAATGGCCCCCTCTGGGAGGGAGACTTTTCTCGCCCCTATTTTCTCGCCCCTATATGTTCTTACCTATATTTTATAACAAACTCAGGAGCAAAATGCAAGGAGAACCATGATGAAACGAAGAATTGTTGAAATTGATGAGGCCAAGTGCAACGGCTGCGGCGCCTGCGCCAACGCCTGCCATGAGGGCGCCATTGCCATGGTCAACGGCAAAGCCCATCTGATGCGGGACGATTACTGCGACGGCTTTGGCGACTGCCTGCCCCACTGCCCCACCGGGGCCATCACTTTTGTGGAGCGCGAGGCCGTGCCCTACAACGAGGCCGCCGTGCAGGCTGCCAAGCAGCATAAAGCGGCCCACGCCTGCCCCGGCAGTGCGCCCCGCACCTTCGGCGGCTGCCCCGGCAGTATGGCCAAGGCCCTGCACCCCGATGCCGAAACCGCCGCCGCTGCGCCGGAAACGGCCCCCAGCCAGCTGCGCCAGTGGCCGGTGCAGATCAAACTGGTGCCCACCAACGCCCCCTACTTTGACGGTGCCAGGCTGCTGATCGCCGCCGATTGCACGGCCTACGCCTACGCGGCTTTCCACCAGAAGTTCATCCGCGGGCACATTACGCTGGTGGGCTGCCCCAAGCTGGACGATGTGGATTACAGCGAAAAGCTGACCCGCATCATCCGCGACAACGACATCAAAGAAGTGACCGTTGTGCGGATGGAAGTGCCCTGCTGCGGCGGCCTGGAAAACGCCGCCAAACGCGCCCTGCAGGCCAGCGGCAAGTTCCTGCCCTGGCAGGTGGTGACCATCTCCACCGATGGCCGTATTCTGGACTGAGCCTGCCGCTTAACAGGACAAAATCATTGCGATAAAATAAGAATACCGCGCCGTGAGATCGTATCGCGGCGCGGTTTTTTGCGGGAACTTTTACCCGGGAAGAGGCAAAAAGGCATAAATATTGCTTTCTATCGTGAAATCCTGTCACAGCGTGTCGAAGGCGGGGCAGTAAGCGCTTACGCCGCATAAACGGGTGAGAAAGCTGTAATAAAACGGATGTTATACTTCCCACCATAACCGATGCGGTTTAAGAACGATGCGGCACACGGGAGGGAGGCGATAGGATGTACCGCTATATCTCTGTATCGGAAGAACTGTCCTCTCCTTATCTGGGGCGGTATCGTTCTTTCGGCATTGCGGCGCAGAGAGAAGCGGCCGGGCACTGGCAGGAGGTGTGCAAGGTCTCGGATGTTTCTACCGACCCTGTTTTTGTGGAAAATCTGGCGGCGCGATGTACCGCCGGCCAGTTGGAGCCGGTCCACCTGATGGATATTATAGAGGATGCGCTGATTTGAGAGTGCAGGCAGCCCGTACCGCCCCTTGCGGTGCGGGGATTTTTTGTTTTTATGCGGGTGATTTAATCGTGGTGCTTTTTAAAATAGTACACGGCACCTACCAGCCCAGCATCGTTTTGCAGGGCGGTAGATTTTAGCTCCAGACCCTCGGCAAAAGCGGGCATGACGCTGGCGCGTACTTTTTCGGCCAGCGGGTCGATCAGCAGCTCTTGCTGGGCGCTGACGCCGCCGCCGGTCAGGATGCCGCCGCCCACGCCGGTGCCCAGCGTAACGCCGATCACATCGGTATAGCCTTTGGCTGCACCGGCCCAGACTTCGCCCAGCAGCATGCAGTTGGCATCGTTGGCAACGGTGACGGGCAGGCCAAACTCGCGTTCCAGCGTGCCTTTGATGTCCACGCCGATCCAGCCGGGAAAGTTGCCGCAGGTGCCGGCCACCAACGACAGCAAGGCGCGGTTCGGCTGCAGCTCCTATTTAATAGCGCTGGGCATCACCCGGCTGGTGAAAAAAGCCCTGCGCACCGAGTGCTGGCGCGACAACGCCCACCCGGATGTGCTGGTCATCGTGCCGCCGTCCATCACGCCGGAGTATGACAAGCTGAAATTTCGTGAGGAGATGGGCCCCGGCTGTCATGAGCGGTGTGCCGGCATCGCCGCCCAGCTGGAGCCGATGCTGAAAGACCTGCCCGGCGTGCGGTTTCTGGACGCCAACCTGCTGCCCGGGGCGGGGTGCTCCCCTGTTGACGGCATGCACCTGACGCCGGAGGCCCATAGAGCGGTGGCCGAGGCCTTGAAAAATGCGCTGACAAGCGTTACACTATTATAGTAAGGGTTAGGCGACCCTCAGCAGGGCCGCAAAACCGAGGGAAAGGAATCTTCATCTATGGTTGAGCAGAATTTTTGGGAGATGCTGCGTGCCAAGCACGACAGCCTGACAAAATCCGGCACGATCGTGACGGACTACCTGGTGCAGCATGCCGAGGACGCCCAGTATTTATCGATCTCCTCGCTGGCAAAGGCGTGCGGCGTGGCCGAAGCCACTATTTTCCGCTTTTGCCGCTCCCTGGGGTTTGACGGCTACAACGAGATGAAGATTGCCCTGGCCAAGGCCAACGCCATGACGGTGCCGGTGGCATTAAAGCTGGAACCCGGCGTAGATACGCAGATTTTATGCACCCATGCCTACAATACGACCATCGAGGCACTGAACGGCACCCGCAACGCGCTGGACCCCGATGCCATCGACCAGGCCGCCACGCTGCTGCAGCGGGCACGGCAGGTGTTCTGCTTCGGGCAGGGCGGCAGCAGCCTGCTGGCGAGTGACATCTGGGCGCGGTTTGCCACCATCTCCACGAAGTTCCATACCAGCGGCGACAGCCACATGCAGGCCATCGCGGCCAGCCTGATGGGGCCGGAGGATGTGGTGCTGTTCGTTTCCTACTCCGGCGCAACGCGGGACATGATGGATACGCTGCGTCTGGCCAAGGACAACGGCGCAAAGGTCATTCTGCTGACCCACTATGATGACGCCCCCGGCACGGTGCTGGCGGACGTGGTGCTGCTGTGCGGCGCTAAGGAAAGCCCGCTGGACTCCGGCAGTATGCCGGTGAAGCTGGCGGTGCTGTTTGTGGCCAACGTGCTGGTACTGCGCTACACGCTGGACAACCAGGAGCTTGTCAGCCTCTCCCGCGAGAGAACGACCAAGGCACTGGGAAACAAATTGTTGTAAGTACGTAAAGTTTGAGCAGGCAGCCCGGATGAGACGGGCCGCCTGCTTTTTTGTTGTGCGGGCGGAATAACAGGGGGCATCCTCCATGCGGCCGGGGACAACGCCCCCCGCCCGCCCTGCGTGGGGGACGGATCGGACCAATTGCCCCGATAAAATCCGCTTTGCAAAATCCGGCCGGGGCTGGTATAATAGCTATAATTGCGCAGCATTCTGCGCCGGAAAAGTGAGGTCTTGATTTTGAAGAATCTGTACATCAGCGCGGCCGAGTATGACTACCATACCCTGCTGAAAGTGGCCGAGATGGCAGGCCTGGCCGGGATCGTGGGTTTCCACGAAGCCGGGGACGGCTACCTGGTCAGCTTCCCGGACGGGGAAAATACGGACACCCTGATCAACGACTACAAAAGCCGCCTGAAGGACCTGGAAAACAACATCTGGATGCACTGACCGCCTATTTTGGCGGGATTCTGCTGCTTTTGGGCGGAAAATTGATAGAAACTGTGCCATCACGGTGGTATACTGATCGTATATCGCTTAAAGGAGAGGTACCCCATGCCGCAGACGAAAATCGTTTTCTTTGATATTGACGGCACGCTGATCGATATGCAGGCGAAGAAAATCACCCCAAAAATGTTGGAGACTCTGCACCGTTTGCAGGACCGTGGCATCAAAATCTGCATCGCCACCGGGCGCTCCCCCATGGTGCTGCCCAAAATCGACGGGGTTGCGTTTGATGCGTACCTGACCTTCAACGGATCGCTGTGCTATGACAGGAAAGGTGTCATCTTCAGCAACCCCATCCCCCACAAGGACGTGATGCGTTTTATCCAAAACGCGGCGGCGCTGGGGCGGCCGGTCTGTGTTTCTACCAGGGATCGCCTGGCGGCCAACGGCGCCGACGCCGACCTGACCGACTACTTTTTCATTGCCAACGAACCCGTGCCTGTGGCGGACGACTTTGACGCTGTGTGCGCGGAAGACATTTACCAGCTGATGCTGGGCTGCCGCCCGAAGGACTACCCTGCCCTGCTGGACGGTGCGCCGGGGGCGAAGATCGCCGCCTGGTGGGACCGCGCGGTGGATGTCATCCCCGCGGGCGGCGGCAAGGGCATCGGCATTGAAAAAATGCTGGCCTATTACGGGTTGGACAAGGCCGAAGCCCTGGCCTTTGGCGACGGCAACAATGACCGAGAAATGCTGCAGGCTGTGGGCACCGGCGTAGCTATGGAGAATGGCTCGCCCGAGTTGAAGGCCCTTGCCGATGAGATCTGCGGCCCGGTGTACGAGGATGGCATCTATCACTATTGCGCCGACAAGGGCTTAATTTAAAGGAATAGCGATAAGAAAACTGCCGCACAGAGACGAATCTGTGCGGCAGCTTTGTTTTATAGTGCAATCTCATAAATACTACGCTAGAGCGTCATGCCGTAGGCAGCGTAGGCTTTCTGCGCGATGGCGTTGTGGCTCCACACCATCAACTCCACCCGCTGGGCACCAAACTTGCGGGCGCACTTTTCCACCTCGGCAAACAGCGCCCACACAAACAAAATACCGGCCGCCTTATCCGGGCGACCGGTATTTTTATAGTGCGCTTAGTCTTTCTTCTGCTGTCCCTCGGGGAAGATGATTTTATTCACAAAGAAGAAAATGACCATCGAGATGCCGCCGTTCAAAACGGTGGTGCCGATGTTGTAGATGAAGTCCGGCACCAGCAGGCCGGCCACTGCCACCCACACACAGTTGATGGAGTTGACGATGCAGGTGATGAGGCAGAACGCCACCACGTACCAGCCGATCTGCTTGGCCAGATTGCCCTTGCTGCGGAACACAAAGTTGCGCTGGATCGGGAAGTTGATGCACTCGCCGATGACCATGGCGATCATGTAGGCGCAGAAGTAGGGCAGGCCGCCGTGGGCAGCATCGTAGCCCAGGATATTCCACTGGAAGGTCTCGCCAAACAGCGTGACCGGGATGCCCGGCCAGCCGAAGTCTACCACCGGCAGGCTGGCAAAGGCCTTGGGCAAAAACTGCAGCAGCAGATACTTAAAAACGGTGATAAGGTTGGACACGACCACGAACAGGCCGCCCTCCCGCACCCACTTGGCAGCGGCGGGGTGCTTGGCCGCGAAGTTATTCCAGAATTGCACGTTGCACCTCCGTCAACTGTTGCGCAGGCGGCTTTCCAGCTGCGCGTTGAGAATTATGTTTTTGATGGCCTCAAGAATGACCTTGACCAGGCCAATCACCCAGAAGCCCTTGGCTTCCAGCACGATGCCGTCCACCATGCCCATACTGATGGCCCCGCTGGTCATTTTAGCCAGGGCGCGCAGCGGCATGTTGTATTGGAACATCACGTTCAGGTTGGGCTGGCCTTTTTTGTAGCTGGCGGTCAGCAGCGTATGCAGCACCAGCCAGATCAGCCAGCACAGCGGGCTGCGGCTGTGGTTCAGCTCGCCCAGGGTCATGTTGCGATCGATTTTTACGGTGTCGTCCGGGATAGGGCGGCCCAGCAGGGTCTCCCACTCGGCGTCGGGCACGTTCTGCACCTTGCCGCTTGTGTAGTGCGGCAGGCTCTTGCCCTCGTAGGGATTCGGTGCACCGGTACCGGCCACAGTAACAACAGCGGTCAGGCGGATGTCCTCGCAGGAGGCACCGACGCGGACTTCATAGCTGCCGCCCTCGACCTCCCAGGCGTTGGTCATCGTGTTCCAGTAGCGGAACGCCTTGTCATCCAGCGCAACAGTCACCCGCTTGCTCTCCCCTGCCGCCAGCTGCACCTTGGCAAAGCCTTTCAGCTCCTGCGCGGGGCGGAAGATCTTGGCATCGGGCTTGGCTACGTATACCTGCACGATCTCGGCACCCTCACGGTCGCCGGTGTTGGTCACGGTCAGGCTTACGCCCTGGGGCGTGGCTTTTACGTCAGCATAGGCAAAGGTGGTGTAGCTTAAGCCAAACCCAAACGGATAAGCGGGAGCGACCCCGGCCGTCTGGTGGTAGCGATAGCCCACGTACAGCCCCTCGCGGTACTGCACGGTGCGGCCGTCGCCGGCAAAGTTGTCCCGGGCGGGGGTATCCGAATATGCCTTGGCCCAGCTCTCGGCCAGCTTGCCGCTGGGGTTGACCTTGCCGGTCAGCACGTCCAGCATGGCCCCGGCCCCGGCCTGGCCACCCAAAGCGCCGTAGACCAGCGCCTTGCAGTGGTTCGCCCAAGGGGTCTCCACCGATGCGCCGGCGCTGAGCACCACCACAATGTTGGGATTGACCTTTTGCAACGCACGCAGCAGCTCGATTTGGTTCGATGCTACGCACATATCGCTGCGGTCCAGGCCCTCACTCTCTTTGATCTCGTCCAGGCCCATGCAGAGCAGCACTACGTCAGCCTTTTGGGCCAGCGCCACGGCTTCGGCCTGCTTGGCGGCGTCGGGCTTGCCCTGGCGGTCGAAACCGGCGGCAAAGCCTACCTGTTCCAGCCCGCTTTCGGCCCAGCAGCCCAGCAGAGAATCTACCTTGATGGAGTTGACCGCGCTGGAGCCTGCGCCTTGGTAGCGCGGGGTCTCGGCAAAGTCGCCAATAACGGCAACCTTAGTGCCCGCCGCCAGCGGCAGCAGGTTGTCCTCGTTTTTCAGCAGTACCGTGCTTTCGGCAGCGGCGCGGCGGGCCAGTGCGTGGTGGGCGTCGGCGTCAAAGCTGCGGCTGTGGTTCTGCACAGCGGCGTGGGTGTCGTAAATCAGCGTCAGCAGTTCGTCCAGGCGGGCGTCCACATCGGCTTCGGTGATCTTGCCGGACTTGACAGCGGCCAGCAGTTCCCGCACGGCGTCACCGCCGGGAGCGGGCATTTCCAGCGTGGAGCCGTTCTTTACGCCCAGTGCATGGTCATTGGAGCCGCCCCAGTCGGTAACGACAGCGCCGGTAAAGCCCCAATCCCTGCGCAGGATGTCCTGCAGCAGATGGGCATTTTCGTTGGCGTAGGTGCCGTTGACCAAATTGTAGCTGGACATGATGGTTTTGGGTGCGGATTCTTTCACCACAATCTCAAAGCCGGTCAGGTAGATTTCCCGCAGGGTGCGTTCGTCCAGCACGGAGTCCGACGCCATGCGGCGCAGCTCCTGGCTGTTGACGGCGAAGTGCTTGGGGCAGGCGGCGATGCCGTTGGATTGGATGCCCCGCACATAGCCTGCGGCCATCTTGCCCGCAAGGTAAGGGTCCTCGGAGAAGTACTCGAAGTCGCGGCCGCAGAGGGGGCTGCGCTTGGTGTTGAGGCCCGGCCCCAGCAGTACGGCGACTTCCTGCGCGGCGGCTTCGTCCCCCATGGCCTTGCCGATCTCCTCACCAAGGGCGGGGTCCCAGCTGCAGGCCACAGTGACAGCCGTGGGGAAGCAGGTGGCCGGCACACTGGGGTTCAGGCCCAGATGGTCCGCCGCCCCGGCCTGCTTGCGCACGCCATTGGGGCCATCGGACAAGGTAATGGACGGGATACCGGCTTTGGGGTAAGCGCGGGTGGTAAACACCGTGTCACCGCTGAGCAGGGCACATTTTTGTTCCAGGTTCAGTTTTTTAATGGTGTTTGCATAGTCCATAAAATTGACTTCCCAAATATGAAAAGCAGGGTGGCATGGATATTAGCCACCCCGTTTTTCAGAGCGTTAGATTTTAGGCGTTCTTTTTCTTGGCGGGTTTATATTTTTCAGGATGATTCTTGTTGTCCTTGGTACGGCGGACATTAGCAACAATGCCAAGCAGGATGCCCAAAGCGATGATGGCATCGACTACGATAACAGCTACGCGCCACGGTGCCATAGCGTAGTAAATCGTAGCACCCGGTGCAGCGCCGTCCATCTGTGCAGAGTTGGCAATAACAAACAGCGTGTTCTTGATAGCCTTGCGCAGAGCAACAATGCCCGTTGCCGTGTCAAGAGAAGTATAAGCGCCCGGGGAGAGGGTCATATCCAGCATGTGCTGGTCGTTGCCGGCGCGAACCATACGGTTGACGGCGACATCATCATTGGCGCAGTTGCCCTGGTCATAATCAGTAACAACGTAGCCCTGGAAGCCCCACTCGTTGCGGAGAACATTGGTCAACAGGTTGTAGTCGTATGCGGTGTACAGGCCAGGGATACCAGACCAGCCACTGGTCATCATAGCGTCGCAGGCGCGCATGGTCTTGGTGGCCACAGTGCCGTTGCCATCGGCAGTATACTTGATGGTCTTGGTTGCTTCTTTGACGGCAATCTCAAACGGCTTCAGGTAGATTTCACGGATAGTCTGCTCGGTAGCCCACACAGCGGGAATCCACCAGCGGTCCTGCTCCTGGTCGACCATGGCAAAGTGCTTCAGCGTGCAGTAAGTGCCCTTGTCGCCTGCGCCGGAGATCACGGCAGCAGCAGTTTTGCCAGAGATGAGGGGGTCTTCAGAATAGTACTCGTAGTTACGGCCAGAGAACGGAGACCAGTGCAGGTTGATAGCGGGTGCATACCATGCACTGCCGCCCAGCCAGTAGTTTTCTTCGCCAACGGCGGTGCCCATCTCATAAGCCAGTTCCTTGTTCCAGGTCTGGGCCAGCGTAGTAGCAGCGGGGAAAGAGCAGCAGTTGATCCAGCTTTTGCCATCGTTATCATTCAGAGCCAAGCCCTGGGGGCCGTCATGGTCCAGCGTGCTGGGTTTACCGACAGAAGTCAGTTCGCCAGAGGCAAAGGCGTTTGCAAACAGTGCCTGGGTCATTTCAGAGGAAGAATAATCGATCTGGTCGAGCAGAGTGTCCCACTTCTCATCATAGTAGCTCAGGCCGCGCATATCAGAAAGGGTCAGGCCGTTGTCTTGGTTGGAAGCAGGCATTTCGGCGGCGTAAACCTTGCTGTTCTCGTTAGAGCCAAGCACCGGGTCATTCACGGAATCCCAGGTCTTGCCATTGCCGAGGTCAGTGGTAGCGAAGTTGTAATCCAGCCAGCCAATGACCATATCGCTGGCTTTGCGGGTCACGTCCGTGGGGGCACTGGGCTGGGTGTTTGCCCAATCGTTACGGGTAAGGATGGTGACATCATTGCCAACAGACGGGTCGGTCATGTAGGTGTTGGCATTTTCAAATTCGTTGGTAACTGCAAAGTAACCAAGCTCGGTGTTCTCCGGCTCACCAGTAGGCGTGCCGTCGTCGTTGCGGGCAGACTGTGCGCTCTTGTCGCTCTCACGGATATGGTCTTCATCAGAGCCATCATACCAGAAGGTATCGGCAACCGTCACAGTTTTTTCGTCCAGAACATTGTGGCTGTCGCTGCGGGCAGAAATCACATAGTCGCCGCCCTCCAGCACATAGCAGCCCTTTGTGCCGTTGCCATTATCATGGGTAAAGCAGTAGGAAGCCATATCTTCCTTGTTGAAGGTGATGGTAACGGTGTCGCTCTCACCCGGCTCCAACAGCTTGGTCTTGCCGTAGTCCAGCAGATTGACAGTGGACTTTTCAATCATGTTCTCAACATCAAAGTCAGTGTAGGGGGCAGTGTAGTACAGCTGTACAACATCCTTACCAGCCACTTTGCCCGTATTGGTAACATCGACGGAAACGGTAACAGTGTTGCCGGATTCAGAGAAAGAAGAGATTTTCTGGGTAAAGGTGGTGTAGCTCAGGCCATAACCGAAGGGATACACAACGCCATTATCGCGGTTGTAATAGGGGTCTGTCACACCGTCAGGCAGATTATCAGAAGTGAAGTAGTCCATATCTGCGGCGGTCTCGTACCAACGGTAGCCCATGTAAACGCCTTCCTCATACTCACGGAAGCGCGCATCGAAATCGGCACCGCCTTTGAACTTGGATAGCCAGATGTCACGGGTATAGCTTGCGTTAGAATAACTGGTAGCTCCATCACCCTTGTTGAAGTTGACGTAGGTAGGCGTCAGTGTGCAATCGGCAACAAAGGTATCTACCGTTTTGCCGGAGGGGTTCACAGTGCCGTTCAGAATTTTGCCAAGGCTCTTAAAGCCGACTGCACCGGGGGTGCACATCGTGATAACTGCATCAATATCCGGGTCGTCTTCCAGTTCGCCGACCTGCATTGTGTTGCAGGAGTTCAGCACGACCACAACGCCCGCGCAGTTTTTCTTGGCGAAGTCCAGAACGCCGCGCTCAGTATCCGTGAGTGCCAGCTGATGCGGCGTACCGTCATCGTAGGCTTCGGCGTAAAGGTCGCCGCCTTCACCACCAGCACGACCCAGGAAAACAATACCGACGGTATCTTTGCAGCTATCCTCAATACCTGCATAGGCTTCAGCCGGGTATTCATTCAAAACGGTAGAAGAACCCAGGAAAGCGGTAGCACCGGCCTCGCCAGAAGCGGCGGCCGGGGTGGACTGGTGCGGCGTACCGTTTTGCATAGCATCAACGGTGGCTGTATTTACGTTGGAGAAGGCTTCGTTGAGAGCTTTCTCCGGGCTGTAAACATAATCCGCAGTAGTATCAGCGCTGCCGGAGCCAGAACCGCTCATCATCGGGTTCAGATAATCGTAGCCGAACGGAGTGACCGTCTGCTCGGTTGCCAGAGGAAGCAGGCCGTTGTTCTTTAAAAGGACTATGCCCTCATCGGCAATGTTCTCAGAAGTTTTCAGGCTGTTATTCAAGGCATCTTCAGAACTGGTGCTGGTGATGTCATAGTAATCGGTGTCCCAGTTGGAAGTGCCAGATGGAGTAGTTGCTTTGCGTGCGCCTTTGCCAAGGAAGGCGTTCAGGGAAGGTGTGAAATAGTTGGTAATGATAGAAAGAGCCAGCGCAAAAATCAGGAACAGCACCATAATAGGTGCGGTGATGATCCGAAATGTTTTTGCGTTCATCTTTAATTTTTTGGGTTTGTCCATGTTTTCCTCCTTGCAGTGTTTTTAACCTTTGAGTGCGCTCTCAACGTTGTGGCATTATAATAGCACACCCAACCCTTTTGTGGGCAAAAAATGCACAAACTGCCGTTTTTGCGGCATAATCTGTAAAAGTTGCAAAATTGTATCAAAAATTGATGTGGATGTTGCACAAAGCAAAGCCGCTCCTGTTTGTGCATGTTGCTGTGGCAGCAAAAAAGGGAGAGGTGCGCGGCCTCTCCCCTATTCTGCTTATTTCTGCGGCAGCAGTACCCGCAGGGTGAACCACTCATTCTCCCAATGCAGGGTCAGTGTGCCGCCGTGGGCTTCGGCGGCGGCGCGGACGCTTTTCAGGTCATAGCCGCCGTGGGCGCTGCGCAGGGGCAGGCCGTCGGGGCCAAGCTCCACGGGCTGGGCGCAGTAGTTCTCGAACCGCAGCATCACAAAGCCGTTCTGCGCGTAGATGGCTACCCGGATCAGCTTCTTCTCCGGGTCCGGCTCGGCGGCCACACTCTCGGTGGCGTTATCCAGCGCGGTGCCCACGATGGTGCAAATCTCGCCGGTGGAAAGAAAATCCAGCAGCTTGCCGTCGGCCACGCAGGTCATGTTGATGCCGTGCTGCTGGCAGTACAGGCTTTTGGCGGTCAGCAGCGTGTCCAATACGGGGTTGCCGGTCTTGTTCTCGGCCTCGTAGCGGCGGATGTCGCTTTCCATGGCGGCCAGGGCGGCATCCTGCTTGGCCTGGTCGCGCTCGGCACGGATGGTGGCGATCTGCACCTTTAACTCATGGTAGCGCCGGTTGATGAGCTTGATGTTTTCCTTGCTTTGGCGGTACTGCTCGTACTGGCGGCGCAGTACATCGTCCATGGCGGTCAGCTCGCTGTGCAGGGCACTTTCCCGCAGCTGCTCGTGCTGGACGGTCAAAATCAGCACGCCCGCCAGGTCCACCAGCGTGCGGATATAGCGGATGCTCATCGTAGCTTCATTATTATTTACAAAACTCAGATTGCTTACCGCAAAAACCGTGATGGCCATAATGACCGCCATTAACATGCCCAGCGGCGTAATGTGCAGCTTGGCAGGCTGGGTGCTGCGACGCTTTTCCATCCAGTACACGGCGGTAAACAGCACACCATACACCAGCACAAGCAGCAGCACGGCCAGCGGGTCGCGCCCGGTGCGCCGGGGCCACAGGGCACAGTGCAGCTGCCACTCCACGCTGGCGGCCAGCTCGGCCAAAATAAACGCCCGGGCACAGTAATACCCGGCTTCCAGCGGGGTGGTCTCGCAGGTGCGCCACAAAAACAGATACATCGAGCCGATGGCAGCCACCATGCAGGGAAGCCACAGCACCAGCGGCACCGAGCCGGTCAGCTGCATAAACACCGCCAGCCCGGCCATCCAGATCAGGCTGTTGACGGTGCTGTGTCTGGCCGAATAGCGCGGCGCCAATTGCCGGGCATATAATAAAGTAGCCAGGCACTCGGCCAGGGCCGTGTACAGGCGTGGGATGTCCGGTACTGCGGTCATACGCCCTCACCCCCGATGTAATCGGCCAGGGCGGCCAGAAACGCCTTGCGCCGCGGGCGGCTGATCTGTAAGGTGTGCGGCCCGACCTGGACCTCGCTTTGCTGCACGCCGCGCACCTGCGCCAGGTTGACCAGATACCCGCTGTTGCAGCGGGCAAAGGGGCGGTTCGCCAGCTTTTCCTCAAAGGATTTCAGCGCGCCGGGGGCGATGAAGTCGCCATCCTCGGTGTAAAAGCAGACCTTGTGGCCGTCACTTTCCATATAATAGATGGCGGCGGTGTCCAAGCGGCGCATACCGCCGTCCACCGGGACTGCCAGGTAATGCCGCGCCCGCCGGGCCAGCTGGTTGACCGCCTTTTGCAGCTGCTGCGAAAACGCAAAGTACGGCACGGGCTTGAGCACGTAATCCAGCGCCCCCACCGAGTACCCCTTGATGGCATACTGCGCCATGTTGGTGATGAAGATGAGCAGCACATCGTCGTCCAGCTCGCGGATGCGCTGGGCGGTCTCCATGCCGTTGAGGCGCTTCATCTCCACATCCAGAAAGATGATGTCGAAGGCGGGACGGTAGTTTTCCAGTATTTCGTCGCCGTCGGTAAAGCAGGTCACCTCAAACTCGGTGCCGTACTGGCGGGTGTAACGGCGCACATAGTCGGTCAGCTGGTCGCGTACCGCGGCTTCGTCCTCGACAATGGCAATTTTAATCATGGCAGGTCCCTCGGTTTCGTTGTGCTTTTTACCATAAAAGTATAACACAGCTTTTTTGCCTGTGCAACATTTTGCCGCGTCTGTGCGTTTTTTGCAAAAATTCCCTTGCAATTTTGCCCGCCATCCGCTATACTATGGGCAAGGTAAAAGGGAGTAAGGGACGCGGTCCGCCGCGCTGTATCGCTTCGTCACCACGGGCCGCGCGGCCCCGGAGCATACTGTAAACACTGAGACTTTTGCCGCAGTTTTCTGCGGCAGGGGTCTCTATTTTTATGCCCTGCCGCCCAGTATTTGGGAGGTACTGTATGCAGATCTTACAAACTTTTGCCGGGTTGTTCAGCAACTTCGGCAACCTCACCTGGCAGATGGTGGTCATGTGGGTGATCGGCGGGCTGCTGATCTACCTGGCCATCGTCAAAAAGATGGAACCGAGTCTTCTGCTGCCGATGGGCTTCGGTGCGATTCTTGTCAACCTGCCGCTGTCGGGTGCCATCACCCAGGGGGACACCGTGGGGCCGATCTCGGCGCTGTTTGAGGCGGGCATGTCCAACGAGCTGTTTCCGCTGCTGCTGTTCATCGGCATCGGCGCGATGATCGACTTCGGCCCGCTGCTTTCAAACCCGAAGATGTTCCTCTTCGGCGCGGCGGCGCAGTTCGGCATCTTCTTTGCGATGATCGCGGCGGTGCTGCTGGGCTTTGACTTGAAGGACGCGGCCTCCATCGGCATCATCGGCGCGGCGGACGGCCCGACGTCGATCTTAGTCTCGCAGGTCTTGCACTCCAATTATATCGGGCCTATCGCGGTCGCCGCCTACTCGTACATGGCGCTCGTGCCGATCATCCAGCCGTTCGCCATCAAGCTCGTGACCACCAAGAAAGAGCGTGCGATGCACATGCCCTACAACCCCAAGCACGTCTCCCGTTCGCTGCGCATCTGCTTCCCCATCATGGTCACGATCATCGCGGGCTTCATCGCGCCGATGTCCGTCTCGCTCGTGGGTTTTCTGATGTTCGGCAACCTGCTGCGTGAGTGCGGCTGCTTGGAGCGTCTTTCCCAGACGGCGCAGAACGATTTGGCGAACCTCATCACGCTGCTTCTCGGCATCACGATCTCGTTTTCGATGCAGGCCGACCAGTTCGTCAATCTCAAAACGCTCATCATCATGGCGCTGGGTCTTGTCGCCTTCGTCTTTGACTCCATCGCGGGCGTGATGTTTGCAAAGCTTCTGAACCTCTTCTGCAAGAACAAGGTGAATCCGATGGTCGGTGCGGCCGGTATCTCGGCCTTCCCGATGTCCGCGCGCGTCATCCAGAAGATGGGGCAGGAGGCGGACTGCACCAACCACCTGCTGATGCACGCCGTCGGCGCGAACGTCGCCGGTCAGATCGCATCGGTGCTCGCAGGCGGCATGATCCTCAATCTCGTGCCGCAGCTCATGGGTTAAGGAGGAACGCACTATGACAAATCTTGAGATCGCGCTGCTCATCACGGGGCAGGGAATGCTCGGCATCTTCGCCGTGATGGGACTCATCCCCGTATTAGTCACACTCTTCACTAAATTCGGTAAAAAGTAAAACCCCAGACATAAACAGGCG
>ERZ773210.953-NODE-953-length-31151-cov-18.212600_pt1 | contig 31151 bp, 21 predicted proteins | sample MGYA00580528_ERZ773210 | MGnify/ENA primary metagenome ERZ773210 (study PRJEB29015, sample SAMEA2737769) | human gut metagenome | biome: human gut; feature: human-associated habitat; material: faeces | place: China | collected 2012 ...
CCACCTCTGCCAACACCTTCCTGAACACCCGCACCCTGTTCATCATCGTGCTGGGCCTGATCGCCTTCTCCTTCGGCACTGCTGCCGGTGTGCTGTGCGGCAAGGTCATGTACAAGCTGACCGGCGGCCAGGTGAACCCCCTGATCGGTTCCGCAGGCGTTTCCGCTGTGCCTATGGCTGCCCGCGTTTCCCAGAAGGTGGGTCAGAGCGAGAACCCCTCCAACTTCCTGCTGATGCACGCTATGGGCCCCAATGTGGCCGGTGTTATCGGTTCTGCCGTTGCTGCTGGTATCCTGATCAACATCTTCGGCTAAGCATTCCATAAAAAGCAATTTTCCCGCCCGACGGTTCATCTGAACCGCCGGGCGGTTTTTGTTTGTGAACTATTCTCAATCGTTTTAAAATGTGGTATACTGTACTTTGATAGTATAAACAGAAAAGGAACAGGGGAAACCATGGCAACAGATCTCACACAGGAATTCTGCGCTCTGCGCGATACCTATATTGAAAAGCAGTTCGGCCGCCTGAACGACATGCAGCGGCAGGCGGTGTTCACCACCGACGGCCCACTGCTCATCCTCGCCGGTGCAGGCAGCGGCAAGACCACCGTGCTGGTCAACCGCATTGCAAACCTCATCCGGTTCGGCTCGGCCCACGGTTCCAGGCAGACGCCCCGCCCGGCCACTGAGGACGACGTGAAAGCCCTGCGCAATGCCATCATGACCGGCACCGACGCGCCCAGCTGGCTGGACGGCATGCTGCGCCAGAACGCTGTGCGCAGCTGGAACGTGATGGCTATCACCTTTACCAACAAGGCGGCAGGGGAGCTGAAAGAGCGTCTGCGCCGGATGCTGGGCGGCGAGGAAGGCGACGAGGTGTTTGCGTCCACCTTCCACTCGGCCTGTGTGCGCATCCTGCGCCGCTGGGCCGAGGAGATCGGCTACCCCCGCAGCTTCACCATCTACGATACCGATGACTCCCAGCGGGTGATGAAGGCGGTCTACAAAGACCTGAATGTGGATGACAAATTCCTGCCCATCAAAGCAGCCATCAACCAGATGAGCCGCTGGAAGGACCAGCTGGTCAGCCCGGAGCAGGCCCTTGCCAGCCCCGCCAAGGACACCAAAGGTGCCCTGACCGCCCGCATCTATGCGGCCTACGAGAAGCGTTTGAAAGAAGCCGGTGCCTTCGACTTTGATGATCTCATTTACCAGACCGTGCAGCTGCTGGCCGAGCACCCGGACGTGCGCGAGTTCTACCAGAACAAATACCGCTACCTGCTGGTGGACGAGTATCAGGACACCAGCGTGGCGCAGTTCCGTCTGGTGAGCCTGCTCACCGGCCCGGAGCGCAACATCTGCGTGGTGGGCGACGATGACCAGAGCATCTACCGCTTCCGTGGTGCCACCATCGAGAACATCCTGAACTTTGAAAAGCTCTACCCGGGCACCAAGACCATCCGGCTGGAGCAGAACTACCGCTCCACCTCCAACATCCTGAACGCCGCCAACTGCGTCATCCAGCACAACACCGAGCGCAAGGGCAAGACCCTGTGGACGGATAACGGCGAGGGCGACAAGGTGCAGGTGTACACCGCCGAAAACGAGCAGGATGAAGCCAGCCACATCGCGGATGTCATCGGCCAGCACCTGAAGGAGGGCGGACATCTGGCCGACCACGCCATCCTCTACCGCATGAACGCCCAGTCGGCCCCCATCGAAAGCTACTTCACCCGCGCGGGCATCCCGCATAAGATCGTGGGCGGCCAGCGCTTCAACGACCGCAAAGAGGTCAAGGATATCCACTCCTACATGTCCATCGTGGCGAACCCGCGCGACGACGTGCGCCTGCGCCGCATCATCAACGAGCCGGCCCGCAAGATCGGCAACACCACGGTGGAAGTTATCGCCGACCTTGCCGCGCAGGAAAGCGTGAGCATGCTGGATATCATCAGCCACGCCGACCAGTATGCAAAGCTCAGCCGCGCGGTGATGCCGCTGCTGAAGTTCTGGCAGATCTATCAGCGCCTGCAGGATTCGCTGGAGACCCGCACGCTGGACGAATTTGCATCCGATGTGATCGAGCTGACCGGCTACAAGGCCATGCTGGAAGCGGACGCCGCCAAGGGCCACGAGGACGCGGCGGACCGCCTGCAGAACCTGGGCCAGCTGGTGAACAACGTCAAAAATTACTGCGACCAGCACGGCGAGGAAGCCACGCTGGAAGGCTATCTGGAAGACATCGCCCTTATCAGCGACATCGACAGCTACAACGAGAGCGCCGATCAGGTGGTGCTCATGACCATCCACTCGGCCAAGGGCCTGGAGTTCCCCTATGTGTTCCTCATCGGCATGGAGGAGGGCGTCTTCCCCAGCGAGATGAGCAAGTATTCCGAAGCGGACCTTGAGGAGGAGCGCCGTCTTGCCTATGTGGGCATCACCCGCGCCAAAAAGGAGCTCTACATCTCCAACAGCGTGTCCCGGATGCTCTATGGCCGCACCCAGCGCAACGAGCCCAGCCGCTTTTTGCGCGAGATCGAGCCGGAGTACATTGAGGAGACCCGCAGCCCGGTGCTGGAACAGCGTTCCCGTCTGGGCGGCTGGGGCAGCGGCTACAGCGACACGGTGCCGGGTGGTGCGTCCGGTTACTCCGGGCCGTCCGGCTGGGGCCGCAGCACCGGGGGATACGGCGGCGGTTACGGTTCGGGCTACAGTTCCGGCGGCCGCAGCGGCTATCTGAACCGCGAATACAACGCCGGTGAGGGCCGTGGTTTCGGCTCGGCCTACGCGAACCGGGGTCAGAGCGCTGGCGGTTATGGCTCCGGCTATGGCCGCAGCGGCGGAAGCGCCGGATATGGTTCTGGTTACGGCTCTGCCTACAGTCCTGAAAAAACAAACGGTGCAGCGCAACGAAATGCTGCAAAGCAGATAAACTTTACAGGCACACCGGCCCCGAAACCGGTCTCCACCGGCCCCAAACACTACGAGCCCGGCGATATCGTGGAGCACAAGGTGTTCGGCCGCGGCCAGGTGGTGGCGGTCAAACCCGCCGCCGGGGACCAGATCGTTGAGATCAACTTTGAAAAGGTCGGCATCAAAAAGACCATGGCGAACTTTGCGCCGCTGACCAAGATTACGGAGGAATGACACGCTTATGATGACCGTTCGTTTGATCGCCCATACCCCGGAACCGGAAAAGGTGGTGGCCGCTGCGGCAAAGCTGTGCTATTCCGACGCCCACATCACCGACCTGCTGGACGGCCTGACCGAGGAAAAGACCGCAAAGTTCCTCACCATGCTCAGTGATCTCGGCCATGCAAGCCCCATCGAGCACGCCAGCTTCACCTTTGGCATCGAGGGCGTCAGCCGCACCCTGCTGGCCCAGATCACCCGCCACCGCATTGCGTCCTTCAGCGTGCAGAGCCAGCGCTATGTGCGTCTGGACGATTTCCGCTATGTGGTGCCGCCTGAGATCGAGGCCATTCCCGAAACAAAGGAGGCCTTCCTCGCCAGCATGGAAGAAGACGCCAGGCGCTACCTCGACCTTGCCCACAAGCTGGAGGAAGGCCACACCGCCCGCCTGATGGCCGAGGGAATGCCGGAAAAGCAGGCCCGCGCCAAGGCCAGCAAGCAGGCCAATGAGGACGCCCGTTTTGTGCTGCCCAACGCCTGCGAGACCAAGATGGTGGTCACCATGAACGCCCGCAGCCTGCAGAACTTCTTCCACCTGCGCTGCTGCAGCCGCGCCCAGTGGGAGATCCGGGAGCTGGCCGAAAAGATGTTTGAGCTGGTGTACCCCGTGGCCCCGCACATCTTTGCAAAGTCCGGCCCGGCCTGCGTCAGCGGCCCCTGCCCGGAGGGCAAGATGTGCTGCGGCAAAACGGCCGAGGTGCGCGCAAGATATGCCGCTATCAAGGAAGGTGCCGCCGTATGAGCAAGGGCAGACTGATCGTCCTGGAAGGGCTGGACGGCAGCGGCAAGGCCACCCAGGCAAAGCTGCTGGCGGCGCATCTTGCCGCACAGGGCTTTTCTGTGCGGGAGGTCACCTTCCCGAACTACGAGAGCGATTCCAGCGCGCTGGTCAAGATGTATCTGGCGGGGCAGTTCGGGGACAAGCCCGACGATGTGAACGCCTACGCCGCCTCCAGCTTTTACGCGGTGGACCGCTACGCCAGCTACAAAAAGGACTGGGGCAGCTTTTATGAGAACGGCGGCGTCGTCATTGCCGACCGCTACACCACCTCCAACGCGGTGCACCAGTGTTCGAAGCTGCCGCCGGAGCAGTGGGAAGCATTTCTCGGCTGGCTGTTCGATTTTGAGTTCCATCTGCTGGGCCTGCCCGCGCCGGATAAGGTGATCTACTTACAGGTGGACCCGGCTGTGAGCCAGAAACTGATGACCGAGCGCTACCACGGCGACGAAAGCAAAAAGGACGTCCACGAAAAAGACACCGAGTACCTTGCCCGCAGCCGTGCCGCTGCCGAATACTGTGCCGCCCACCTCGGCTGGCAGACCGTCCACTGCACCAGCGGCGGCGCGATGCGCAGCATTGAGGATATTCAGGCGGAGGTGCAGGGCATCGTGCTGGGCCAGCTGAAATAATTCAAAGCAAAGGCAGGTGCATCGGGAGTTTCTCTGAGGCGACTTCGCCCTCTCCGTCATTGCTTCGCAATGCCACCTTGCTCCCCTTTTTGTCGCTCACGCGACATCTTCCCCCGGCGCGGGGGAAGTCTGTCAAAGGGAGAGGCAAGAAACGTTGCGGTCAGGTTCTTGGCTCCCCCTTTGGGGGAGCTGTCACCGCAGGTGACTGAGAGGGCGAGCCTGCTGACCGATCATACGCCCGGCTGACAGGCCGGACATGCACATAAAATTCAACAAGAGGGGGTATCCTGAAATGTATCGTCTGATGCAGCCGGAAGACAAACCGGCAGTGCTGGCTTTGTGGCAGAGCCAGCGCAAGGAATCCGAAGAATTTGCAAAAAAGGCCATTGAACAGTTTGCAGGCGAGCAGAACGTCTACGTCGCTGAGGAAAATGACGAGATCGTTGCCGTGGCGCTGGCCGTTCCGGTCACGCTGCAGGGCCGTACCGGCAACTATTTATATGGCCTGTGCGGCGAAGGCAGCCTGATTTTGGCGGGCCTGCTGGATTACCTGTGCGCCCAGCAGAAGCTGCGCGGTGCGGGCTTTACCGTGGCGGTGCCCAAAGGCCCCGAGCAGGCGGCTCTGCTGCAGGATAAGGGCTTTGCCTGGGCGTTCCCGCTGCGGTGCCTGCCCCGCGAGGTGGAGCGCAACCTGTGGAGCCAGGCCGAGTTCGACTCGGTCACGGCCAAAAAGCTGTGTGAACTGCGGGAGCGCTTCTGGCCCGACACGGTGCAGCTGGACCCGGAGCGCATGGCTGTGGTGCTGGGCGACCTCTACTCGGCCGGTGCCACCATCGTTTCCAGTGAACACGGCTACGGCATCTACTTCCGCGAGGAAGACACCCTCTACTTCGTGGAGCTGCAGGCCGATGCCGACCGTGCCGCCGAAGTGCTGATGGAAGCCGCCCGCGAGAAGGAAGTCATCGTGGAGAAGGCGGTCATCACCGTGGGCGCGTCCCAGACGCTGTTCCTCGGCGAGGGCACCCGACAGGAATACGGCATGATCCGCTTTGACGGCGAGCCTTTCGATGTGACCGAAAGCTACATGCGCCTGATGATGGAAAACTGATTGGAAAAAAGGAGTGCACATGGCACAGAAACATTCCCATGCCGCCCGCAAAAAAGGCGGTGCATGGAAGATTTTGCTGGTCCTCGTGGTGCTGCTGGTGCTGGCTGCCGGTGCGGCACTGCTGTTTGCCCGCAGTGAGATCAATGGCCGAACTACGGACGCAGAGCCGGTCACGGTGAGCATCCAGCAGGGCAGCGGTGTTTCCGCCATCGCCCAGAAGCTGAAGGACGCGGGCGTCATCCGCTCGGCCTACCTGTTCCGCTGGTATGTGGGGCAAAAGGGGACTGCCGCAAAGCTGCAGTACGGTGACTTTGCGCTGACGCCCGGCACCGGTTACGATGACCTCATCGCGGCCCTTTCCACCTATGCCAAGGCCGAAACGGTGCGGGTGACCATCCCGGAGGGCACCACGGCCATTGCCATTGCGCAGAAGATGGAAGCCGCAGGTCTGTGCAGCGCCGAGGACTTTTTAAAGGAAGCCAACGAGGGCGATTTCAGTGAGTACACCTTCTGGCAGTATGTGCCGGACGACGCCGACGCGCCGGACCGCTTCATGAAATGCGAGGGTTACCTGTTCCCGGAGACCTACGAGTTTTTGAAGGACGACACGGTGCACAACTATGTGGCCACCTTCTACGCCCAGTTCGATGCCCAGATCACCGATGAAATGTACGCCGAACTCAAAAAGCAGGACATGACCCTGCCGGAGCTTATCACGCTGGCGTCCTTCGTGCAGGAGGAGGCCGGCAACAGCCAGGACTCCAACGTGGCACAGGTGTTCCGCAACCGTCTGGCGGAAGGTTCGCCTTACCCGCGCCTGCAGAGCAACACCTCCAGCTATATCCAGAGCGACGCCGACAACAATTACCTCTGGAACTGGGTGGCACCCTACTACGGCGGCTGGGATAACATCCCGGAAAACATCGTGGCTGCGTATGATACCTACAGCTGTAAGGGCCTGCCTGCCGGGCCCATCTCAAACCCGGGCCTTGCCGCCATCCAGGCGGCGCTGGACCCGCAGCCCGACGAGGATGCGAAAGACGCCTATTTCTTCGTCACCGACCTCAAGGGCAACTACTACTATGCCCGCACCCTGAGCGAACACAACGCCAACTGCCAGAAGGCAGCAGAGGTGAATAAAAGCGTAAAAGGGTAAGATCTCTCGGCATTGCGGCCGATTCTCTGTAGGGAACGCATTTATGCGTTCCGCCTGTTCCCCGGCAGATGCATTTTGCCCTGCGGAGCGGATAAATCCGCTCCCTACTGGAGGACTCTCCCTCGGTGTAGGGAACGCATTTATGCGTTCCGCCTGTTCCCCGGCAGATGCATTTTGCCCTGCGGAGCGGATAAATCCGCTCCCTACAGAAATACTGGCGGATCATCTGCCGAAATAATTGTTATTAAAAGAGAGGAATTTGAACTATGCTGCAAATCCCGGAACTGCTCGCCCCGGCGGGCGATCTGGAACGCCTGCGCTATGCCGTGAACTACGGCGCGGACGCTGTTTACTGCGGCCTGCCGGAATTCGGCATGCGCTCTGCCCCGGCCAATTTCACGCCGGAGCAGCTCACCGAGGGTGTCATCTACGCCCACGCTCGCGGCCGCAAAGTCTACCTGACCATGAACACCCTGCCCACCAATGAGGAAGCCGACCGCCTGCCCGAGGCCATCCGGGAAGCCGCCAAGGCCGGTGTGGATGCCTTCATCGTGGCAGACCTGGGCGTGCTGGAGGCCTGCAAGACTTTTGCACCGGACATCGACGTGCACATGTCCACCCAGACCGGCATCACCAACTGGGCCGCCGCCCGCGCCGCCTATAACCTGGGTGCCAAGCGCGTGGTGCTGGCCCGCGAGATGACCCTGCAGGACATTGCCACCATCCGCGACAAGACCCCGCCGGAACTGGAGATCGAAGCCTTTGTGCATGGTGCCATGTGCATGAGCGTCTCGGGCCGGTGCCTGCTGTCCACCTACATGACCGGCCGCGACTCCAACCGCGGCCAGTGCGCCCAGCCCTGCCGCTGGAAGTACTTCCTCAGCGAGGAGAACCGCCCCGGCCAGCTCTATGAGATCGGCGAGAACGAGAACGGCAGCTACATCCTCAACGCAAACGATATGTGCACCGCGCCCTTCATCGACCTCATCTGCAAGGCGGGCGTGGACAGCCTGAAGATCGAGGGCCGCGCCAAGACCTTCTACTACGTCGCCAGCGTCACCGCCGCTTACCGCAAGGCACTGGACGCCTACCTCGCCGACCCGCTCAATGATAACTTTGAACTGCCCGCCGAGGTGTACGAGGAGCTCACCCGCACCAGCCACCGCCACTATTCGCCCGGCTTCTACTTTGGCCGTGAGCAGGCAAAACAGTCCACCGACAGCGCCGCCTACATCCGCGATTGGGAGTTCGTGGGCACCGTGGACGGCTGGGAGAACGGCATCGCCTCCTGCCAGCAGCGCGGCAAGTGGAGCCTGGGCGACCGGCTCGAAGCCCTTTGCCCGGACGGCCGCAGCATCCCGCTGACGCCGGAATGGATCGAGAACGAAGCCGGTGAGCGGGTGGAGAGCACCCCTCATGCCATGGAAAAATACACCATCCCCACGCCGGAGCTGCCGCCCATGAGCCTGCTGCGGCGCAAGACCGTTTAAGGAGAACACGATGGAGCCAAAACGCCTGTGTCCTTATTGCCTGCAGCCGATCCCCCCGGCGGCACAGAGCTGCCCGCACTGCGGCAAAGTTTTCGCCGACCGCAACCCCGGCGGCACCCTGCCGGTGGGCACCGTGCTGGCCGGGCGTTACACCGTGGGCGAGATGCGCAGCATCGACGGTGAGGGCGTCCTGTACCGGGGCGTGGAAAATCTGGGCGGCTTCCGGGTGACCATCAAGGAATATCTGCCCGTCACCCTCTCGGCCGAGCGCACGGCGGAGAACACTCTGCGCCCCAAGACCGGCAGCGAAGTGCTGTTCAAGACCACCCGCATGGATTTTGAGGACCTCTACCGCGCCATCCAGCGCATCACGCCAGCGAACGGTCTGGAAGCGGTGCTGGACGTGGTGGAAGCCAACAACACAGTCTATGCTGTCATGGAGAACCCCGGCGGCACCCTGCTCAGCCAGTGGCTGGAAGACCGGCCCGGCCCCCTCCGGCCGGAGGAAGCCAGTGCCATGCTGCAGCCGGTGTTTGAGGGTGTGGCCGCCATGCACAAGATCGGCCTGGTGCACCGGGGCATCTGCCCGGAGAACATCCGCGTGATGGGCGACGGCCGGTGCCGTCTGGCGGGCTACGCCACGGTGGGCCTGCGCACGGCGGGCAGCGGCCTGCACGAGCAGCTCTACGAGGGCTATTCGGCCCCGGAACAGTATTCCACCGCCGAGTTTGAAGGCCGCTATACCGACGAATACAGCCTTGCGGCGGTGTTCTACCGCATGGTGTGCGGGCAGGCCCCGGTACCGGCCGCGCAGCGCATGGTGGCAGATTCGAACCCCAGGGCCAAAACTGTGAACAGCGCCGTGCCGGGCTATGTCTCGCAGGTGCTGCAGCTGGGCCTGCGGCTCAAGCCCATGGAGCGCATCCAGACGGTGCCGCAGCTGTATCAGGCCCTTTCTTCCAAAGAATACACCACCGAGCTCACCCGCACCATGAAGCCGGAGACCCCGGTGCGCACGGCTGCCCCGGAACCGGAACACCGCGAACACCTGCTCAGCCTGAAAGCCCTGCTGGCGGGCATTCTGATCTTGCTTTCCATCCTCATCCTGCTCACGCTGTGGGGCATGATGAGTCACAAAAATGATTCGGCACCTTCTGCCGTGGAGCCGGAACCTGCCAGCAGCGAGGTGCTGGAACCCCAGAACCTTGTGCCGGACTTCCTTGGCATGGATTACGCGCAGGTGCAGAACAACCGGGAATACACCGGCATGTACCTGTTCTACGTCACCGAAGAATACAGCGACACCGCCCCGGCAGGCCAGATCATCCAGCAGGACCCGGCAGCTGACACCGTGCTCAAGGCAGGGGAGACCATCCGCCTTGTGGTGAGCAAGGGCCCGGAGACGGTGGAGATGCCGAACCTCATCGGCTTCACCCAGGACGGCGCGGTGAAGGAGCTGGAAGCCCGGGGCCTCGTGGCCAGCTGCTTCATGGTAGTGAACGATGGCTCCTACGCCGCAGGCTGCGTGGTGCGCGCCAGCGAGGAGCCGGGCACGAAGGTTGCCGTGGGCACGGTCATCACCGTGTATATCGCCGCGGACCCCAGTGTGCAGATCACCACGCCGGAGGAACCGTCGGCCACAGAACCCACCACCGAACCGGAGACGCCGGAAGCGCCCACGACAGACGGAGAAACGGGAGCACAATAAAAGCAGAAGCGGGAGTCTTTTCAGGCTCCCGCTTCTGCTTGTTTAGGATAGGAAAGAGAATGGCTTAGTTAGAGGTTGGTGTAGCCCATCAGGTAGCGGTCTACCTCGGCGGCGCAGTCGCGGCCCTCGCGCAGGCCCCACACCACAAGGCTCTGGCCGCGGCGCATATCGCCGCAGACGAACACCTTTTCCACGTTGGTCTTGAAGCTGTGGTCGGCCACGTTGCCGCGGGCGGTCAGCTCCACACCAAATGCATCGGCCACGTAGTTTTCGCAGCCGGTAAAGCCTGCGGCGATGAACGCCAGCTGGCAGTCGTAAGTAAATTCTTCGCCGGTGGGCACCATGTTGGTGCGGCCGGTCTCCGGGTCGCGCTCCGGCTTCAGGGTGCTGATGACGGCACCGGTCAGGTTGCCGGCGTCATCCTTCAGGAACTCTTTGACCGTGGTCTGGTAGACGCGCGGGTCCTTGCCGAACTTGGCAAGGCACTCGGTCTGGCCGTAGTCCACTTTGAGCACCCGGGGCCACTCCGGCCACGGGTTGGAAGCAGCGCGCTCCTTGGGCGGCTGAGGCATCATTTCCAGTGCTACCAGATCGGTGCAGTCCTGCCGCAGGGCCGTGCCCTGACAGTCGTTGCCGGTGTCGCCGCCGCCGATGACCAGAACGTTCTTGCCCTTGGCGTCGATGGCTTTGCCGTCGGCAAACTGGCTGTCCAGCAGGCTTTTCGTCACGCTGGTCAGGTAGTCCACGGCAAAATGCACGCCGTTGGCATCGCGGCCGGGCACGTTCAGGTCACGGGCCTTCTTGGCGCCGCAGCACAGCACCACGGCATCGTAGCCGTTCAGCAGATCTTCGGCTGCCACGGCCCCACCGATGTCCATATTGGTGCGGAACTCCACGCCCTCGGCCTGCATGATCTTGATGCGGCGCTCAATGACGGATTTGTCCAGCTTCATGTTCGGGATGCCGTACATCAGCAGGCCGCCCACGCGGTCGGCGCGCTCAAACACGGTCACGGCGTGGCCACGCTTGTTCAGGTACTCGGCCACGGAAAGGCCGGACGGGCCGCTGCCCACCACGGCAACGCTCTTGCCGGTGCGTGCCGGAGGGGGAGCCGCGTGCAGCCAGCCCTTGGCATAGGCCGTCTCAATGATGGCGTGCTCGTTCTCGCGCACGGTCACGCTGCTGCCGGTCACGTCGCCGCAGGTGCAGGCGGCCTCGCACAGGGCGGGGCACACCCGGCTGGTGAACTCCGGGAAGCGGTTGGTGGCCATCAGGCGGTGCATGGCCAGCTCCCACTTGCCGTGGTAGACCAGGTCGTTCCACTCCGGGATGAGGTTGTTCAGCGGGCAGCCGGAGGCCATGCCGCCGATCATCATGCCGGCCTGGCAGAAGGGGACGCCGCAGTCCATGCAGCGCGCCGCCTGGGTCTGCTGCTCCTCGCGGGAGAGCCAGACGTGAAATTCGTTAAAGTTCTCCATGCGCTCCAGCGGCGGCACATCCGTGCTGGTTTTGCGCGTATAATCGATAAATCCTGTTGTCTTACCCATAACGCAGCCCTCCTTACTTCTTCTTCTGCACCGTGTAGAATGCTTCGATCTGCGCCTGCTCGCCGTCCAGACCGCGCTCCTCCACGGAGGCGATCACCCGCAGCATGCGGTCGTAATCGTAAGGCAGAACTTTCTTGAACTTGGGCAGGAACTCGCTGAAGTTGTCCAGAATTTCCTTGCCGCGGGGGGAGCCGGTGGCTTCCACATGCTCGCGGATGAGCTCTTTCAGGGTGGCAACGTCGTATTTGTGCTCCACGGGCTCCAGGCTGACGGTCTCCTTGTTCACGCGCTGGTAGAAGTCCCAGTTCTCGTCCAGTACATAGGCGATGCCGCCGGTCATGCCGGCTGCAAAGTTCTTGCCGGTCTGGCCCAGCACGACCACCGTGCCGCCGGTCATGTACTCGCAGCCGTGGTCGCCCACGCCCTCCACAACGGCGGTAGCACCACTGTTGCGCACGGCGAAGCGCTCACCGGCCACGCCGGAGATGAACGCCTTGCCGCTGGTGGCACCATAGAGGGCCACGTTGCCGGTGATGATGTTCTCCTCCGGCTTGAAGGTGATGCCCTCGGGCGGGCGCACCACGATCTTGCCGCCGGAAAGGCCCTTGCCCATGTAGTCGTTGCAGTCGCCCACAAGGTCCAGCGTCAGGCCATTCGGGATGAACGCACCGAAGCTCTGGCCGCCGGCACCCACGCAGTGGGCGGTGTAGACGTCGTCCGGCAGGGTGTTGCCGTATTTGCGGGTGATCTCGCTGCCGAAGATGGCACCAAAGGCACGGTCGGTGTTGGACACGTTCAGGGTCACGCTCTGGGGGTTCTTGCTGTTCAGCTTGAACTTCTTCATCAGCACCTTCATGTCGAGGGTGTTTTCCAGATGGAAGTCGTAGGTATCAGCAGGCACAAAGTGCACGTTGCTGTTCTCGATGGCGGGGTTGTGCAGGATGCAGTCCAGGTCCATCTTGGAGGCGCGGCTGCCGGGTGCGGCAGGCTTGACCTTGAGCAGGTCGGTGCGGCCCACCAGTTCGTCGATGGTGCGCACGCCCAGCTTTGCCATGTACTCGCGCAGCTCCTGGGCCACAAAGGTCAGGTAGTTGATGATGTATTCCGGCTTGCCGCGGAAATTCTTGCGCAGCTCCGGGTTCTGGGTGCAGATGCCCATGGGGCAGGTGTCCAGGTTGCACACACGCATCATCACGCAGCCCTCAGCCATCAGCAGGGTAGTGCCGAAGCCGAATTCCTCCGCGCCCAGCATGCAGCTGATGGCTACGTCGCGGCCGCTCAGCAGCTTGGAGTCGCTCTCGATGCGCACGCGGGTGCGCAGGCCGTTCAAAATCAGGGTCTGGTGGGTCTCGGCGATGCCAAGCTCCCAGGGCAGGCCCGCGTTCTTGATGGAAGTGCGCGGTGCTGCACCGGTGCCGCCGTCGTAGCCGGACACCAGAATGACCTGTGCGCCGCCCTTGGCCACACCGGCCGCAATGGTGCCGACACCGGCCTCACTCACCAGCTTGACGTTGATGTTGGCGCTGCGGTTGGCGTTCTTCAGGTCGTAGATCAGCTCGGCCAGGTCCTCGATGGAGTAGATATCGTGGTGGGGCGGGGGGGAGATCAGGCCCACACCGGTGGTGCTGTGACGGGTCTTGGCGATCCACGGATACACTTTGGCACCGGGCAGGTTACCGCCCTCGCCGGGCTTTGCGCCCTGTGCCAGCTTGATCTGAATTTCTTCGGCAGAGACCAGATACTTGCTGGTGACGCCGAAGCGGGCGGAAGCCACCTGCTTGATCTTGGAATTGCTCTCGCTGTGGTAGCGCTCCTCGGGCTCGCCGCCCTCGCCGGTGTTGCTGCGGCCGCCCAGACGGTTCAGGGCGATGGCAATGGTCTCGTGGGCTTCGCTGCTCAGGGCACCGTAGCTCATGGCCGCGCCCTTGAACCGCTTGACGATGGAGCTCACCGGCTCCACTTCCTCCAGCGGGATGCCGCCGTCCGGGGCAAAGTTGAAGTCCAGCAGGCTGCGCAGATGAACGCCGTCGGTGCCCATGTTATCCACGGTGCTCGTGAACTGCTTGAAAGCACCGTAATCGTTGGTGAAGCAGGCCTTCTGGAACAGGTGGATGGTCTGGGGGTTGAACAGATGATCTTCCTTGCCGCTGCGGAACTTGTGGGCACCGCCATCGGCCAGCTCCATGTTGATGTCCAGACCCAGCGGGTCAAAGGCCGCGTTGTGCTGGGCTTCCACGTCGGCCTGAATATCTTCCAGACTGATGCCGCCCACACGGCTCACGGTGCCGGTGAAGTATTTGTCGATGACATCCTTCGAGATGCCCACCGCCTCAAAGATCTGGCTGCTCTGGTAGCTCTGGATGGTGGAGATGCCCATCTTGGAGGCGATCTTCACGATGCCGTTCAGGATGGCGTTGTTGTAGTCCTCCACGGCGGCATAATAGTCCTTGTCCAGCAGGCCTTCGTCAATGAGCTGACCGATGGTCTCGTGGGCCAGATAGGGGTTGATGGCGCAGGCACCGTAGCCCAGCAGGGTGGCGAAGTGGTGCACCTCCCGGGGCTCGGCGCTTTCCAGAATCAGGGCCAGTGCGGTGCTCTTTTTGGTGCGGATGAGGTACTGGGACACGGCGGAAACAGCCAGCAGGCTGGGGATGGTCACATGGTATTCATCCACGTCGCGGTCGGACAGGATGATGATGTTCGCGCCCTCTTTGTAGGCACGGTCCACTTCCAGGAACACGCGGTCGATGGCCTTTTCCAGGCTGGTGTTTTTATAATAGTTGATGGACACCGTGGCCACCTTGAAGCCCGGCACGTTCATGTACTTGATCTTCAGCAGGTCGGTGCTGGTCAGAATGGGGTTGTGGACTTTCAGCACCTTGCAGTTCTCGGGCTTATCCTCCAGCAGGTTGCCGTGGGCGCCGATGTACACGCTGGTGGAGGTGACCACCTTCTCGCGGATGGCGTCGATGGGGGGGTTCGTCACCTGCGCAAAGCGCTGCTTGAAGTAGTTGAACAGCGGGGGATGCTGGTCGCTCAGCACAGCCAGCGGCGTATCAGTGCCCATGGCACCGGAGGGCTCTGCACCTGCCCGGGCCATGGAGAGGATCATGGTGTTCACGTCCTCGTACTTGTAGCCGAACACCTTCTGCAGGCGGGTGAGCTGGTCGCCGGTGTAGCTTTCCACCTTGACGTTGGGGATCTTCAGCTTGGCCAGCTCCACAAGGTTGCGGTCGATCCACTCGCCGTAGGGTTCGCGGCTGGCGTAGAACTCCTTCAGCTTTTCGTCATCCACCACTTCACCCTTGACGGTATCCACCAGCAGCATTTTGCCGGGGCGCAGGCGGTCCTTGACGAGGATGTTCTCCGGGTCGCATTCCAGCACGCCCACCTCAGAGGACAGGATCATGCGGCCGTCCTTGGTGATGTAGTAGCGGCTGGGGCGCAGACCGTTGCGGTCCAGCACAGCGCCCATCACATCGCCGTCCGAGAACAGGATGGCGGCGGGGCCGTCCCAGGGCTCCAGCATGGTGGCGTAATACTGGTAGAAATCGCGCTTTTTCTGGCTGATGTTCTTGTTGTTCTCCCACGGTTCCGGGATGGTGATCATCACGGCCAGCGGCAGGTCCATGCCGTTCATCACCATGAATTCCAGCGCATTGTCCAGCATGGCGGAGTCGGAGCCGGAGGTGTTGATGATGGGCAGAATTTTGTTCATGTCGTCCTGCATGATGGAGCTGGAAATGCTCTCCTCGCGGGCCAGCATGGCGTCGGTGTTGCCCTTGATGGTGTTGATCTCGCCGTTGTGCAGGATGAAGCGGTTGGGGTGGGCGCGCATCCAGCTGGGGTTGGTGTTGGTAGAGAAGCGGCTGTGCACCATGCCGATGGCAGATTCATAGTCGGGGTCCTGCAGGTCGGTGTAGAACAGGCGCAGGTCGTGCACGAGGAACATGCCCTTGTACACGATGGTGCGGCTGGACAGGCTGGGCACATAGGTGCCGTTGCTGGCCTGCTCGAACACGCGGCGCACGATGTAGAGCTTGCGGTCAAAGTCGATGCCCTTGCTCACCTTGGCGGGCTTTTTGATGAAGCACTGCCAGATGGCGGGCATGCAGTCGCGGGCTTTCTGGCCCACGGCGTCCGGGTTCACGGGTACCTTGCGCCAGGCCAGAAATTCCAGGCCCTCTTTGCGGGTGACCACCTCGAACAGCTTCATGGCCTGGGCCCGCAGGTGTTCGTTCTGGGGGAAGAAGAACATGCCCACGCCGTATTCGCGCTCGTTGCCCAGGCGGATGTTCATTTCCTCGGCCACTTTGGAGAAGAACTTGTGGCTGATCTGCAGCAGGATGCCCACGCCGTCGCCGGTCTTGCCCTCGGCATCCTTACCGGCGCGGTGCTCCAGCCGCTCCACGATGGCCAGTGCATCGTCCACGGTCTGGTGGCTCTTGCGGCCCTTGATGTCCACCACAGCGCCGATGCCGCAGGCGTCGTGCTCAAACTGTGGATCGTACAGGCCAAGGGTGTTTTTCTGCTCTGTAAAGTTTTCCATAGACTTTCCCATCCTTTATCAAAATCCTCACCGGATGCGGCACCCTCCGCATTCTGACAAAAAAGAAAAGCGCCCCGCAAGGGCAGAGTTTACCCTTGCGGAACGCCTTTGTTCCGGTACTTTCTATTATAGCGGGCGCTGAAAAATCTTCAAGTGACAGCTGCACCAAATATGATGGCGGCTTTCCACCGCTTCTTGTGCGAAACGCCGCGAACGGCCCGAACTGTGCACCGTACAAAAACAAAACCGCCGCATCCGGCCGCCTTTGCGGGGCAGGGGATGCAGCGGTTTGTGTGCGCTCGTGTGGCTTTTCCGCCCTTAGTGCTTTGCAGCACGCTGTTTGCGGGTGAAGAACCATCCGCATGCCAGCAGGCCGAAGCCGAAGCTCATCAGCACGACAGCCAGCCAGCCGGTGGTGCCGGTCTGGGGCAGGGTGTCGGCCTTGGTGGTATCCTGTGCGGGGGTCTCAGCCGGCTGGGCAGGCACGGTGGTGTCGTCCTGAGCCGGTTCCTCGCCGGGGGTCTCGTCCTGTGCAGGTGCGTCGGGCTCGGTGGGCTCCTCGGGGGTCTCCGGGGTCTCGGGCTCCGTGGGTTCCTCGGGCTCCGTCGGGACGACCGGGACATCGGGGATGTCCGTGCCGTTCTTCAGGTTGGTGAAGACGATCTCGGCGGTGTCATTCTTGGGCACAACGCCGGTGTCTGCGCCGCTGACGCTCTGCAGGGTCCAGCCGGTCTGGCGGACCTCGGCGATGGTGTAGCCAACGCCTGCAGGCAGGTTTGCGATGGTGATGCTTTCGCCGCCCTTCAGCGAGAAGGATGCGATGCCGTTTTCAAACTGCACGCCGTATTCTTCTGCGTCTGCGGTGGTGATGGTGTTGTCATCCAGCATCAGCATAAAGTTGAAGACGGTGTCCGCGTCGTCGGCGTCCAGCTCACCGGCCAGCTCCTTGGTGACCACCAGGGAACCGGTTGCGGTCTGCTTTTCGTTGACGAACGCGATCTCGGCGGTGGCGCAGTAGGGCACTTTGCCCTCGGCGTCGCCGTCCACCCGGGCCAGCAGCCAGCCGCCCTTGGACTGCTCGGTGATGGTGTAACCCATGCGAACAGGCAGGTTTTCGATGGTCTTGCTTTCGCCGTCTTTCAGGGTGAAGGTCGCCTTGCCGTTTTCGAACCGGACGCCGTACCGCTCGTCGTTCACGGTGTCGATGGTCTCATCGTCCAGCGTGAGCACGAAGGTGAACTCGGCGTCGCAGTCGTCCACCAGCTGCTCACCGGTCGTCTGCTTGTGGACGATCAGGGTGCCGGTGGGGCCGTGGGCGGCCTTGAGGGACAGGGGACCGGTGTAAGAAGTGACGGGTTCGACGAGAACCATGTGCAGGTCCGCTTCGTCCTCCGCGTGGGCGTTCCAGCGGGTGCTTTCATAGTCGTCGTACCAGCCGTCAATGGGGTGGTAGCAGTCCGGGTAACCGTCCAGCGCCCAGTCGCTGCCGGTAACACCAAAGGTGATGGTGGCACCATTGCCGTTCTCAATGTCGTCGCCGCCAACCTTTGCATGGTTGTTGTACAGCTGCACGTCATCCGAAAGAGTTGCAGTGGAATAGTTTCGGAGACCGCCGCCATACCAAGTGGAAGTGGTGTTATAACGGACACGGCCGGAGAGCAGAGTCAGTGTTGCATGACCATTATTGACAATGCCGCTGTTCTTGTTGTGCTCGACCTGCAGGTCAACGCCGTTTTCTACAGTAAATGTTCCACTTGTGGTGTTAAAAATACCGGCGGAACTATTATTGCAGACAGAAACGTTTGCACCGGTTTCCATGGTAAACGTTCCATAGTTGTTGTTTAAAATACCATAGTAACCGTTGTTGCAGGTGGAAATGTTTGCGCCATTTTCTATGGTGAAAACTCCACCGGCATTGAAAATACCGTAGAGACCATTACCGTCAGCAGAAATGTCTGCACCGCCCTGAATCGTAAAGTAGTCATCTTCGGGGGTGTAGATGTTATTGCCGTCGTCATCGGTGCTGCCGTAGATTCTCTCGTTGACGGTGTTGCAGATGCCGTAGGACATATTGTTGTTGGCATTGACATTTGCGCCGCCCTCAATGAGGAAGAAGCCTTTTGCATACTTTTGATTGCCAGCGCCTGCATAGTTGTAGATGCCGTTGTCATTGAAGTTTGCGGAGACATTGGCACCGCTTTTAATGGTAGTACGAGCATCGAAAGCGTTTGCAAAGCCGAGCATCTCGTTGTTATCGGCAATGACGGTTGCACCGCTTTCGATCTTCAGAATCCAGTTGTTTAAAACGCCGGCTAAGCCTTTATTGTTGCAGGCGTAGAGATACGCACCGGGTTCGATGGTCACGTTGCCTTCGTAGGTGTGATCGTCATGCTGCGCGTGCACATAAAAGCCGCCGCCGCCAGGAATACCGGAGCCGTTGCCTGTGCAGTAAATCTGTCCACGGATATGACTTTCACCTTCACGGCTGTTGCCAATGCCGACGCCAGAACCTTCGTTGTCAGTGGCATACAATGTGGAAGCAGCATCCATATCAAGGACACCGACGTAAATGCCATAACCACCCCAACCGCCATAGTTACCGGTTGTGGTAAGCGTGGAAGATATCATGGTCAGCGTGCCGCCAATGCTTCCTACACCATAACAGCCAAGACCGCCGTAACCGGATGTACCATTACGGGTCAAATAGACACCGGCATTGTCCAGCGTGAGATTGATGGGGTCGATGGTCATACCGTTCCAGTTGCAGTCTGTGACGTTCAGAGAAGACGAAGTGACCCAGATGCCGTGACCGTCTTCACTGTAACTCTCTGCGTAGATACCGCTGGCTTCTTCGGCAGCAAAACCGGAGATTTCAGCATATGTATTGTCTTCAAAATACAAATCACTGTCGTGCTCCAGGAAAATGCCACTGCCTAAGCTTTGGTCCGGTGTCAATGAGAATTCGACATGGCTCAAATGCAGCTTGCTGGAATGGGTGATCAGGTTGGCCGTATTGCCTGCGCTGTGTTCATGGGTATGCTGAGCCGCATGAATGGTCAACGTGAGATCCTTGAACGTGATATCACTCTGATACGCATACATGCCATACTGCTCCAGCGTCAGCGTGTAGGTATTGCCGCCGGAAATGGTCAAGTTCTTACTATGGAACTCAAGGCCCGTACTCAGCTCGATGTCCTGCAACAGATCAATCTGGGCGCCATCCGCTGCATGGTCGATCGCTTCGGTCAGCGTTGCATAGGTTTGGTCACCGATCGCACACACATCCTGATCGCTGCCTGTGCCGTCCGCAGAGCCGGGCGTGTCCGCGTAGAGATCGGGGATGGGGTCGTCTGCATACAGGTCTTCCACAAACGGCGTTGTCGCGGCCGCCGCTGTTTTCGCACTGTTTGCATCCGCAGCGTCCTTCACCGGGTCCGTCTTCACCGGGTCCGTCTTCGCCGGGCCGGAAGCAGCATTTGTGCCGGGGTTCACAGCCACCGGGGTCTGTTCCTGTGAAACATCTGAAACATCTGAAACATCTGAAACATCAAAGGAATAGAGATCGGTGGAATAGAGATCGGTGGAAAGGTCTTCCCAGCAAATAATGGTGCCGTCCGAATCCGTGATGGGGTCGGAACTCAGTGCAAGCGCACTCAGCGGCATGACACAAAGCAGCAATCCGATGGTCAGTATCACTACGAACCATCTTTTTTTCATAATTTATTACCTCCTTCTTTCTAAAATATGGTGCATTTTGTGCACCAATAATATATTACCATCTGAATTCTGGAAAAACAAGGGTTTCGAAGGATTTTGCACCACAAAAAATTGGCTTTTTGCGCCGATTGGGAACGGTACCGGAGTTTCTCCGGCATGTGCTGCCGAAACGGTCCTGAAAACGTGCACCCACGCCGAAAAATACCGGAAACGTGCACGAATTGCAACAAATGAAAAGCTCCCGGAAAATACCGGGAGCAAAGCGAAAATGACAGAGGAAATGTCCGGCGGGGTGCTCAGCCGCCCAGAATGGCGTGCAGGTCGTCTTCCGGCGTGGTGACGGCTTTCAGGTCATATTTTTGCTGCAGCACCTGCACCACCCCCGGCGAGAGGAAGGCGGGCAGGGTGGGCCCCAGCCGGATGTTTTTGATGCCCAGCGCCAGCAGCGCGATCAGGATGCACACGGCCTTCTGCTCAAACCAGCACAGCACCAGCGAGAGCGGCAGGTCGTTCACCCCGCAGCCAAAGGCGTCTGCCAACGCCAGTGCGATGCGGATGGCACTGTAGGCGTCGTTGCACTGGCCCACGTCCAGAATGCGGGGCAGCCCGGTGCCGGGCACGTTGCCCAAAGGCAGATCGTTCAGCCGGAACTTGCCGCACGCCAGCGTCAGGATCACCGTGTCCTGTGGGGTGAGCTTGGCGAACTCGGTGTAGTACCGGCGGGAAGGCCGTGTGCCGTCGCAGCCGCCCACCAGGAAAAAGTGCCGGATCTTGCCGTCCTTTACCGCCTGCACGATCTCGCCCGCATGGCGCAGCACGGCATCGTGCGCAAAGCCGGTGACGACGGCCTTGCCGCCGTTCATGCCGGGCACGAGGGTGTCCTCTTTGTAGCCGCCCAGCTCCAGCGCCCGGCGGATGACGGGGGAGAAATCCCGCCCTTCGTCGATGTGCACGATGCCGGGGTAGGACACCACCGAGGTGGTGAACACCCGGTCGGCGTAACTCTCCCGCAGGGGCATGATGCAGTTGGTGGTGAACAGGATGGGCGCGGGGATATCCTCAAACTCGGTCTGCTGGTTCTGCCATGCGGTGCCGAAGTTGCCCTTCAGGTGGGGGTATTTCTGCTTCAGCTCCGGGTAGCCGTGGGCGGGCAGCATCTCCGAGTGGGTGTAGATGTGGATGCCCTTGCCCTTCGTCTGCTCGAGCAATTGCTGCATGTCGAACAGGTCATGGCCGGAAACCACGATGAACGACCCTTTTTCAATGGTCAGCGGCACTTCCACCGGCACCGGGTCGCCAAAGGCCCCGGTGTTGGCGGCGTCCAGCAGCTCCATGCAGCGGTAGCTGGCTTCGCCGGTCTTCTGCACCAGCGCCCACAGCTCGTCCATGGAAAGGCCCTCGGCGCTCAGAGTTTCCAGCGCGGTGCAGAAAAAGCGGTCCAGCTCCGGGCTGATGCGGCCCAGCACCCGGGCGTGGTAGTTGTAGGCCGCCATGCCCCGCAGGCTGAACAGCACGAAGCTTTTCAGGCTGCGCACGTCCGGGTCCGGCTCGTGCCACAGCCGCTGCATGTCGTAGTCCGGCGCGACGGCCGGGCAGGCGGCGTGGACCTTCTCGGTGAGGGCGTCCACGGTGGCGGCGTCAAAGTTGACATTGGTGATGGTGGTGAACAGCCCCTGCATCAGCAAAAGGGCCTGCTCCGGGGCCGGGGCGCGGCCCGCGTCCACCAGCTGCCCGGCATAGGTGATCAGCGCGCCGGTGAGCCGGTCCTGCGCGGCGGCTGTCTCGGCCGATTTGCCGCACACACCCGCTGCCCCGGTGCAGGCCGTGCAGCCCGCCGCCTGCTCACATTGAAAACAGAACATCCGTTCGTCCATAGAAAAACTCCCTTTCCTGCGTGAGATACCGGCAGTATGGCCGAAAAGCGCCGCCGTTATGCACACACAAAAAACAAGCGTGCACACGGGGCACTGCCCATGCGCACGCTCGTTTGGAAGGGAGCCTGGTTTTGGCTTACTGGATGCCGGTCACCTTGTAGTCCTGGTCCTCGACGGCCTTCTTCAGCACGTCGTCGGCCACTTCGGCGTTCAGGGTGACGATGGCGGTGCCGGCCTCGTGGCTCACCACGGCCTCGTCCACCTCGGGCAGGGCTTCCAGAGCCTTCTTCACGCGGGCCTCGCAGTGGCCGCACATCATGCCTTCTACGTTCAGGGTCTTCTTCATGGAATTGTCCTCCTTGGTACTCTCTTTATTTTCAACCGCTGCGGGCTGCGTCAGGGCAGCGGGCAGGGAAGATGCATTTTTGGGCGCACGATCGCGCTTGGTGCTGTGCAGATCAAACAGGTTCAGCCGCAGGGCGTTGCTCACCACGCAGAAGCTGGAAAGGCTCATGGCGGCCGCGCCGAACATGGGGTTCAGGGTCAGGCCGAAGGGGATGAACACACCGGCCGCCAGCGGGATGCCGATGATGTTGTAGATGAACGCCCAGAACAGGTTTTCGTGGATGTTGCGCAGGGCAGCACGGCTCAGGCGGATGGCGGCGGGCACATCCGACAGCTTGGAGTTCATCAGCACCACGTCCGCTGCGTCGATGGCAACATCGGTGCCTGCACCGATGGCGATGCCGGTGTCGGCGCGGGTCAGGGCCGGGGCGTCGTTGATGCCGTCGCCCACCATGGCCACCTTGCCGGATGCCTGCAGCTGGCGGATGACGGCTTCCTTGCCGTCGGGCAGCACGCCTGCGATGACTTCGTCCACACCGGCCTGCCTGCCAATGGCGTCAGCGGTGCGCTGGTTGTCGCCGGTGAGCATCACCACGCGGATGCCCATGTTCTGCAGTTCCTTGATGGCGCGGGGGCTGTCTTCCTTGATGGTATCCGCCACCGCGATGATGCCCAGCAGCCGGTCCGCGCCGCCGAAGAACAGCGGCGTCTTGCCCTGAGCCGAGAGGGCGGCGGCCTTCTCCTGCAAGGCGGCAGGCACGGTGACCTTGGTCTGGATGAAAACGGCGTTGCCGGCAAAGATGTCCACGCCGTCCAGCTTGGCGGCCAGACCGTTGCCCGGCAGGGCCGCGAAGTCGGTCACCTCGGGGGCGTCCAGCTTCTGCGCCTCGGTGTGGGCCAGCACGGCCTTTGCCAGTGGGTGCTCGCTCTTGCGCTCCAATGCGGCGGCAAGGGTGAGCAGTTCGCCTTCGGTCACGCCCTCGGCGGGCAGGATGTCGGTGACTTTGGGTTCACCGCTGGTGATGGTGCCGGTCTTATCCAGCGCCACGATCTGGGTGCGGCCTGCGGCTTCCAGCGAAGCGGCGGTCTTGAACAGGATGCCGTTCTTCGCGCCCAGACCGTTGCCCACCATGATGGCCACGGGCGTTGCCAGGCCCAGCGCACAGGGGCAGCTGATGACCAGCACCGAGATGCCGCGGGCCAGCGCATAGCCCAGTTCACGGCCCAGCAGCAGCCACACGATGGTGGTGATCACTGCAATGGTGATGACAGCCGGCACGAAGAAACCGGACACGGTATCGGCAATTTTTGCAATGGGGGCCTTGGTGGCGGCGGCATCGCTGACCATCTTGATGATCTGGGAAAGGGTGGTGTCCTCGCCCACGCGGGTGGCCTGGCACTTGAGGAAGCCGGACTGGTTGGTGGTGGCAGCGCTCACCTTGTCACCCTCGGCCTTGTCCACCGGGATGCTCTCGCCGGTCAGGGCGCTCTCGTTCACGGCGCTGGTGCCTTCCAGCACGATGCCATCCACGGGCACGTTCTCGCCCGGGCGCACCACGAAGATGTCACCCTTCTGCACCTGCTCGATGGGCACCGTTACTTCCGCGCCGTCCCGCAGCAGGGTGGCGGTCTTGGGGGCCAGCTTCATCAGGCTCTTGAGGGCGTCGGTGGTCTTGCCCTTGGAGCGGGCTTCCAGCATCTTGCCCACCGTGATGAGGGTCAGGATCATCGCCGCCGACTCAAAGTAGAACTCCATCATATAGTGCATGACCAGCTCGCTGTTGCCGTCCACCTGCGCGCGGGTCATGGCGAACAGGGCGTAGGTGCTCCACACAAAGCTTGCCATGGAACCCATGGCCACCAGCGTGTCCATGTTGGGCGAGCGGTGGATGAGGCCCTTGAAGCCGTTGATGAAGAACTTCTGGTTGATGACCATCACGATGCCCGCCAGCAGCAGCTGCACAAGGCCCATGGCGATGTGGTTGCCGTCGAACCAGTGCGGCAGGGGCCAGCCCCACATCATGTGGCCCATGGAGAAGTACATCAGCACCAGCAGAAAGCCCACCGATGCGATCAGGCGGCGCTTGAGCTTGGGCGTCTCATGGTCGGCCAGGGCGTCCAGATCGGCATTGGTGCTGGAAGCGGCCGCTGCGCCGCCCGCAGCCTTGGGGCTGGCACCATAGCCTGCGTCCTGTACGGCTTTGATGATGTCGGCACTGGAAGCAGTGCCCTCCACGCCCATGGAGTTGGTCAGCAGGCTCACCGAGCAGCTGGTGACGCCGGGCACCTTGCTCACGGCCTTTTCCACCCGGGCAGAGCAGGCCGCGCAGCTCATGCCGGTAACATTGAATTGTTCCGTAAAAACTCACTCCTCTATCGAGTATGTGCAGGGAAAGGGAAAGTTATTTCATGAGCTTGGGCAGCAGCCAGAGCAGCTCATCCAGCTTTTCCTCGCCGCCCGCGCGCAGGTCATCGGCCACGCAGGTGCCGATGTGCTGGGCCAGCAGCTCCTTGGCAAAGCTGTTCAGCGCCGAGGTGGTCGCAGCCACCTGCACAAGGATGTCCACGCAGTAGGCGTCCTTTTCCACCATGCCGCGGATGCCGCGCACCTGGCCCTCGATGCGGCTCAGCCGGTTCAGCAGAGCTTTGTGCTCGGCGGGGGTGCGGTCCTTGTGGCGGCAGCAGGCGGCAGGTTCGGTTTCGGCCTGCGCGCAGCAGTCTGCAGCGGCGGGTGCGGACACCTCGGCAGCAGACGTTTCGGGGGCGGACGCTTCGCTGCAACAGCAGCAGGACTTTTTCTCGTTACTCATAAAAATCTCCTTTTACCCTGTGGGGGTATCATTCTTACGGTATGAGTATAGCACGGGATATCCGATAAATCAAGTAGGGAATGAAAATTTTCACAAATAGGGCGGCAGGGTATATTGCTCCTTTCCAGCGCACGCCCTCTCAGGCGCTTCGCGCCAGCTCCCCCAAAGGGGGAGCCAAGAACATTTCGGCCGTGCGCATGCCTCTCCCTTTGGGAGAGGCGGCAGCAGGATCGCAGACAAAACAAAAAGAGGAAACGCTCGTTGAGACGTTTCCTCTTTGCATATAGAGCGGATGGAAGAATTACTTTTCCAGAATACGCGGCACGAACAGGCTCAGCATCTTGCCCCACCAGTACCACTCGTGGGAGACATCGCCGCCCCACAGCTCCACATGGGCGGGCAGCTTTTTGGCCTTCAGCACATCGGCCAGCGCCTGGGTGTCGGCCAGTGCGTCGCCTTCGTAGGCACCCTGACCGGCGCAGAGCATCAGGCTGTTCTCCTCGGCCTTGGCCAGGGCCAGCTTGTTGGCGATGCCCTTTTCGGTCAGGTACTGCAGGGGAGAAGCGCGCAGCACCAGGTCGTCGGCTTCGCTGCCCCAGAAGCGGGTCAGGTCGTAGATGCCGGAAAGGCCGATGGCACCGGCGAACTGCTGCGGGCGGCGCAGGCGGCAGTTCACGGCGTGCACGGCACCCAGGTCGATGCCCACGCACCACAGTTTCGTGTCCTTTTCGGCCTCGTTCAGGGCCAGCACACGGGGAGCCAGCTCGGCGGTCAGGTAGACGAAGTACTTTTCCTCCATCTCGGCGCGGCGGCGCACAGGGATGTCGCCGTTCAGCACGGCCTCACCGTCGATGCTGTCGGCGCAGAACAGCTGCACCTTGCCTTCGTTCAGCAGCTGGGCGATGGCGTCCGGCATGCCGTTGTTCTCCCAATCATAAAAGCGGCCGCCGCGGGCAGGCAGCGCCAGCACCGGCACACCGGCGGTGCCGTACACCTTGAACTCCATATCGCGGCCGAGCACGCGGCTCCACTCTTTGTAATAGGTACCCTGGATCATAAAAAATCAAGCACTCCTTCATTCTATATTCACCGGCCCGGGCACAGTCGCTGCGCACCGGTGCCGGTCGTTCGCAATTTAGAGAAAGCTTTTGGGGGAAAGATCACACGAACTGGTTGCGCTGGGCGTCGTACTCGTAGCCCACAGCTTTCAGCTTTGCGCACAGGTCTGCCTTGTCGGCGTCCATGTCATCGCACAGTGCATCGAGGTCTTTGTAAAAATCACGCAGTTTCAGGTTCACGACGCTCAAAAGCATGATGGGGTCATTGGGGAGATTCATTGCGTTTTTCCTCCTTACCGGCCATTTCGGCAACAAAAAAAGCCGGCCACTCGACAAAGTGACCGGCCACATACACCAAATTAGACAGCGCGGGTAACTTTGCCAGCGCGCAGGCAACGGGAGCATGCGTAGACGTACTTGGGAGAACCCTCAACGACCGCCTTGACACGACGGACATTCGGCTTCCAGGTACGGTTGGAACGACGATGAGAGTGAGAAACCTTGATACCAAAGGCAACACCCTTGCCGCAGCATTCACATTTAGCCATGGTACTTGCACCTCCTGCAGTGAAGTAAGGAATCAAAATAATCAGCTTGACTATTGTAACAGATTGCCGGGCAAAATGCAAGCCTTTTTTCAAAAAATATCCGTGTTTTTTGCCGAGGGCTTGTGTGCAGGGCAAAAAGATAGTATTATATATGATATACTGAAAAAAGGCAGGAATATCGAATGACCTCTCAGGGCATCTATTATCTCATCCGTGCGCTGGTGGCGCTGGTGGCCATCCCGTTCCACGAGGCAGGCCACGCGCTGGCCGCCTGGCTGTTGGGCGACCCCACCGCAAAGCGGGAAGGCCGTCTTTCGCTGAACCCCTTCGCCCACTTTGACCTGCTGGGCACCCTGTGCATGGTGTTCGCAGGCGTGGGCTGGGCAAAGCCGGTGTCCACCAATCCCCGCAACTTCAAAAATCCCAAGTGGGGCATGGCCCTCACTGCGCTGGCGGGCCCGGCGGCGAACATCCTGCTGGCCTATGTGGGCATGGTGGTGTGGAAGGTCATGTACTACTGGGCCCCGGTGAACACCGCCACCATTTACATTGCCATGTTCCTGCAGTACCTTGTGCTCATGAACGTGAGCCTTGCGGTGTTCAACTTCATCCCGGTGCCGCCGCTGGACGGCAGCCGCATCCTGCTGGTGGTGCTGCCCCAGCGGGTGTATTTCGGCCTGATGAAATATGAGCGTTATATCATGATCGCATTGCTGGCGGCGGTGTGGTTCGGCGCACTGGATACCCCCCTGTACTACCTGAACAACATTGTGTGGGAGCTGCTGGGCAAGGGCACCGGCTATATTGACAAGCTGGCCTATTCCATCTACTATGCCGGCATCGGGACGGTGATGTGAGCTTTGGCAGAGGAAATGACCTTCCATCTGGAAGATTTTGACGGCCCGCTGGAATTATTGCTGGCGCTTGTGGCCAAACATAAGATGGACCTGCACAACATCCCCATTCTGGAACTGATCGACCAGTACACCCGCACCGTGGAGCAGGCCGACCCGGACCCGGAAGCCGCCAGTGCTTTCATTGAAATGGCCGCGCGGCTGGTGGAGATGAAAAGCTACCTGCTGCTGCCCCGCAGCGAAGAAGGCGAGCGCATGAAGCAGGAGTTCACCGGCCAATTGATCGAGTACGACCAGTGCCGCCGCATGGCCGCGCTGCTGCGCGAAAAAGCTGAGGCCGCCCCGGTGTTCGTGCGCCCGCCCATGGAGATGGAGTTCGACACCACCTACGACCTGCACCATGCGCCGCAGGTGCTGGCCGACTACTGGGAAGCCCTTGCGGGCCGCACCCGGCTGCGCCGCGAACCCACCCAGCAGCAGTTCGAGCCGCTGGTCACCGCGCCGGTGGTGTCGGTCACCAGCCGGGTGGTGTACATCCTGCGGCAGCTCATCGGCGGTACGGCGGCGAAGATGAGCCAGCTGTTCAGCCGCCAGCAGACCCGCAGCACCAATGTGGCCACCTTTCTGGCCCTGCTGGAGCTGGTGCGCGGCGGCCGCGTGACGCTGGACGACGCAGGCGGCCTGACCATGCAGCGGGGCCGCATCCAACGCGATAAGGAGACGAAATGAACCAGAAACAGATCCGTGCCGCCGTGGAGGCCATGCTGTTTGCCTGTGGGGAACCCATCAGTGCGGACAAGCTGGCCCAGGCGGTGCAGCTGCCGCAGCTCAGCGTGGAAGCCGCGCTGGAAGCTCTGCGGGAGCGCTATACCCGGGAGGACAGCGGCCTGTGCCTGCTGCACCTGAACACCCGCTGGCAGCTGGCCACCAAGACCGAGTGGGCCGACTGCGTGCGCCGCGTGCTGGACAGCCGCCGCGCTGTGCCGCTGGGTCCCGCCGCCATGGAGACGCTGACCGTCATTGCCTACAATCAGCCGGTGTCTCGTGCCTTCATCGAGCAGGTGCGCGGTGTGGACTCCTCGTCCAGCGTGTCGGGCCTGCTGGAAAAGGGCCTCATCGAAGAAGCGGGCCGTCTCGATCTGCCGGGCCGCCCGGTGAGCTTCCGCACCACCGACACCTTTTTGCGGGTGTTCGGCCTTTCCAGTCTGGCCGACCTGCCGCCGGTGCACGGCCCGCAGACGCCGGAACAAAGCGGCGCAGCACCGCAGGAAGGGGAGGGGTGACGCATGGGAGCATTCTTCGCTGCGCTGGGCGCAGTGCTGCTCTTTCTGTTAAAGGCCGTCGGCATCCTGCTGTTGGTCATATTGGTGCTGGCCGCACTGCTGCTGCTCTGCCCCTTCTGCGCCGATGTGTGCTGGGAGCACGGCACGCTGACGGCGAAGGCCGGTGCATTGGGCATCACCTTCCCGGTGTTCCAGTACCCGAAGCCGGAGCCGCCCCCTGCCCCGGAAAACCCGGAGCCGCCGAAAGGCTTCGGCAAGATCAAAGCAAAGTTCGCCGCCTGGCGGGCCGAGCGCAAGCGGAAAAAAGCGGAGGAAAAGGCCCGCAAAAAGGCCGCCGCCGATGCCGCCAGGGCAAACAAGCCCAAGGAGCCGCGCAAAAAGGCAAAGATCACGCTGGAGATCGTCTGCACTATGCTGAAAGGTGCGGGCACCCTGATGAAGGCCGTGTTCGGTGCCCTGCGCTTCACAAAGATCCAGGTGCGTCTCGGTGTGCGCGGGGCCGACCCCGCCGATGCTGCCCGCAGCTATGGCAAACTGCAGGCCTGGCTCTACCCGGTGCTGGGCGTGCTGGACCGCTTCATCTGGCTGCAGTTCGACGAGCTGCGCATCCTGCCGGACTTCGGCAGCGGGCAGCCTGCCGTGGAAGACCGGGTATCGTTCCGGGTGAGCGCGCAGGCGCTGTTCATCGTCATTGCGGCGGTGCGCGTTTTGTATGAGTTCTGGCGCAAAAAAGTATTGGACATCTTCTTATAATGTGGTACACTATAAGTGTATCGGAATCTGCAGACAACGGGCACTTGCCCGCATCAAACGATAAAGGAGAGCTGTTTTATGGCTGAGCATCCCATTCAGGGCCTGATGAACGTTACCATGGAGAAAATTCACCAGATGGTGGATTCCAACACCATCATCGGCAAGCCTATCACCACCGAGGACGGCACCACCATCCTGCCGGTGTCCAAGGTCAGCTTTGGCTTTGCATCCGGCGGCACCGATTTCGACGGCAAGAACGCCGCCAATAAGGACCTGTTCGGCGGCGGTTCCGGCGCAGGCGTGAACATCCAGCCCGTGGCCTTCCTCGTGGTGAAGGATGGCTGTGTGCGCACCATCCAGCTGTCGGATACCTCCAATACCATCGACCGTGCCCTGACCATGCTGCCGGAGCTGGTGGACAAGCTGGCATCTATGGTCAAGAAGGACGAGAAGAAAGAAGAACCTGCTGCTCCGGCAGAGCAGTAAACCCAAGCCGTAACTGCGGGCTTCCGACCCGCAGTTTTTGATACAGGCGCACCTGTGCCTCAAAACAGGGGAGCAGTGCGCATTTTGAGCGCCGGGAGGCGCACAAGGAGTTTTGATTATGGCAGAAGAACGTATTCAGAAGATCATGGCCGAACAGGGCCTGTGCTCCCGCCGCGCAGCCGAGCAGATCATTGCCGAGGGCCGCGTGAAGGTCAACGGCCACCCCGTGAAGGTGGGCGACAAAATGGACCCCAACCGCGATGTGCTGCATGTGGATGACGAGCGCATCTATATCAAAAAGGACCAGCAGCTGTACTATCTGGCCCTGTATAAGCCCCGCGGCTATGTGACCACCGCCAGCGACGAGCTGGGCCGCAAGACGGTCATGGAGTTGGTGAGCGATATCCCGGCCCGCCTGTACCCGGTAGGCCGTCTGGATAAGGACAGCGAGGGCCTGCTGCTGATGACCAACGACGGTGCCTTTGCACAGGCTGTCACCCATCCGTCCGGCGGCATCTCCAAGCTGTACCGCGTCACCGTGCAGCCCCGTGCCGATGAAAGCCAGATCTTGAAGCTGAGCAGCGGCGTCGTGCTGGACGACGGCACCAAGACCATGCCCTGCGCCATCAACGTCGTCACCGACGAGCCGGGCCGCACCGTCATGGAAATGACCCTGAAAGAGGGCAAGAACCGCGAGATCCGCCGCATGTGTGAGACCGTGGGCCTTGAGGTGGTGCGCCTGAAGCGCAACGCTGAGGGTGTCGTCAAGCTGGGTATGCTCAAGCCCGGCACCTACCGCGAGCTGACCAAGGCCGAGATCAATGGCCTGCGTGCCGCCGCTGCCAAGGGCCGCGCCCAGACCCGCAGCGCCGCGCTGCAGTCCAAGGCCGCCGAGCGCCGCCCCCGCGGCCCGGTGGGCAAGGGCACCCAGAAGAAGCGCTGATCGCAGACGAAAGCCCGCTGCCGGACAAGGCAGAAAAGCAAAATTCATACGCCTGGCAGTTCAATATGCCGCCGCCAAAAAAACCACGGTGCAGAGATGCACCGTGGTTTTTTCTTGCCCGTGAAGGCCTTTCCGCCCGCCCCGAATGGGCCCGGAACAGGCGGTGGACGATGCCATGCAACGTATCTGTGCGGGGAGCGTTTCAACTCACGCCCTCCGCGAGGAGAGCGACCAGCCGCGGTGCATCCGGCACTGGCGGCTACATCATTTCAATCCACGCCCTCCGCGAGGAGGGCGACGGGTGCGCTGCTCGTGTCACCG
>ERZ773210.956-NODE-956-length-31109-cov-16.983094_pt1 | contig 31109 bp, 23 predicted proteins | sample MGYA00580528_ERZ773210 | MGnify/ENA primary metagenome ERZ773210 (study PRJEB29015, sample SAMEA2737769) | human gut metagenome | biome: human gut; feature: human-associated habitat; material: faeces | place: China | collected 2012 ...
CAAACTAAGCGGTTATTTTTAACCTAATAAACATCAGGCGAACCGTCATGGTAGCACCTTTTTGTATTTAAATATGAACTGTCTGTATCATAGCACAAAACGACTTTTGTGTCAAATTATCAGCAGAATCTTAAGCGGCTATTATAAGCGATTCATCAGGTCTTTCTGATTACAACAGATGTTCCGTTTGCAATGACTCCGATTACATTATTGGAAAACATATTGTAGTCAATGTCAATGCCAATGACTGCATTTCCACCCAATGCAGCTGATTTTTTGATCAGTTTATCCATGGCAGCGTGCCTTGCCGTCTCAAGCTTTTCCTCGAACATCCCGGATTGCACGCCAAAGAAATCAGCAAATGAAGAAGTAAATTCTGAGAGAAATCCGGTGCCAAGAACTACTTCGCCGGCGACAATCCCCAGGTAAGATACGATTTCATAACCTTCAAACTGAAATCCGGTTGTTACCATGTGGGTTTTTTCACGATAATCCAGATCCTGTTTTTCGTTTTCTGCCCGTTGTATTTCTTCTTTTTTTGCACGACTGTCCCACAATTTTTCGTCATAATCCGGATTGCTGTATTGATAACCTGCACGCATCGCTTCGATGATCTGAGGTAATTCTTTAGGATCAATATGGCTTAACTCTTCGTCGGATAACAGTTGAACCATTTCATTTCCACAATAATCGCAGTTTTCTGCAAGATGATTGCTTTCTCTGCAATTTCCGCAGTGTTTGCAGCATAAAATCATAAGCGTTCCTCCTTTAGCGTATGTATTTTCAAAATGGTAAGCTCTTAAGTTAAATACCATTGTAATAGGAATCTGCCATCTGTACAATGTTTTTTTTGTGAACAGGAACGGAACCTGTCGTTTTTTGTGAAATATGTGTTTTCAGGCTGGATTTACGGGATTTGTCGGATTCCTTTCATAACTTTCTTGTGAGAAAAACCACTTCGTGTTAAAATATCAGAAGACATTTCACGAAAATACAACAAGAGGGGGTGGCGGCGTGACGAACTTTGATTTCCTGAAGGATATTCCGCAGTTTGCAGCCTTTGCGGATGTTGCGGTGGCAGCGGAAAAGATCCTGATGATCGACCCGGAGGCGAGTGTGATGAACTGCCGGCGGGCGATGGAATTTGCCGTCAAATGGATGTATTCGGTTGACGATATGCTGGTGATGCCATATCAGGACAAGCTGGTCAGCCTGCTGAATACGGAAGAGTTTAAAGGAATTGTGGATGCAGACATTTTGCGGAGAATGGATTTTATTCGCAGGGTGGCAAATCAGGTGGCACATACGGGAAGAAAGCTGACGCTGGATCAGGCGAAGCTGTGCCTTGAGAATCTTTATATATTTCTGGATTTTGTAGCTTATTGTTATGCGGATGATTATCAGGAGGGGCAGTTTGATGCAGGTCTTCTGGAGCAGAATCAGGAGATTCTGGCAGCGGAGACAGCCTTTCCGGATATTGATCTGGAGGCTTTGATCGCAGAAAATAAAGCATTGAAGGCAGAACTGACTTCTAGGCGTGAGGAGCAGAAGCAGACGTATGTTCCGAAGCCGCTGGAGCTGTCGGAGTATGCAACCCGCAAACAATATATCGATACGATGCTGATTGATGCCGGATGGATGGAAGGAAAGAACTGGCTGAATGAAGTCGAAGTCTATGGCATGCCCAATAAATCAGGCAGCGGTTTTGCGGATTATGTGCTTTATGACGATGCACACCGGCCGCTGGCGGTGATCGAGGCGAAAAAGACCTGTGCAGATGTGGCGAGCGGACGGCAGCAGGCAGAGTTATATGCGGATTCTCTGGAGCGGCAGTATGGACGCAGACCGGTCATTTTCCTTACGAACGGATTTGAGACGAGGATTGTGGACGGACAGTATCCGGAGCGGCAGGTTTCCTGCATTTATTCCAGAAGAGATCTCGAAAAATGGTTTAATTTAAAAACCATGCGGGGCGATCTTGGCAGTGTCCGGATTGATAAAAAAATCGCCGGAAGGTATTATCAGGAAGAAGCGATCAAGGCAGTATGCGAGAGCTTTGATAAAAAGAACAGAAGAAAAGCACTGCTTGTCATGGCGACCGGATCGGGAAAGACAAGGACAGTCATTGCACTTTGCGATGTGCTTCTGCAAAACGGCTGGGTGAAAAATATTTTGTTTCTTGCAGACCGCACTTCCCTTGTCACACAGGCAAAACGAAGCTTTGTCAATATGCTGCCGGATCTTTCGGTGGCAAATCTGTGTGAGGAGAAAAGCAATCTGCATGCACACTGTATTTTTTCAACTTATCAGACGATGATCAACTGCATTGATGCCACACGGGACGAAGACGGAAAATTATTTACGAGCGGCCATTTTGACCTTGTGATCTGTGACGAGGCACATCGTTCGATCTACAATAAATACAAAGACATTTTCACATATTTTGATGCACCGCTTGTTGGTCTTACTGCGACGCCGAAAGATGAGATCGATAAAAATACGTATGACATATTTGAATTGAACAACGGTTATCCTACTTACGGCTATGACCTGGCACAGGCAGTAAAAGACAAATATCTGGTGGATTATATTTCGGTGGAAACGAAAATGAAATTCGACGAAGGTGGTATTGTATATGATGAACTGCCGGAGGATGAAAAGGAAGAATACGAAAAAACCTTCGAAGAGGAAGATGGAACCCTGCCGGAAGCAATCGATTCTTCAAAATTAAATAAATGGATTTTTAATGTGGATACGATTCGTCAGGTTTTGGATGTTGTAATGACGAATGGATTGAAAATTGATTATGGTCAGAAAATCGGGAAGACGATCATTTTTGCAAAGAATCATAAACATGCAGAACAGATTTTGGCAGTATTTCAGAAAGAATATCCGTATCTGAAGGACTATGCGAAAGTCATCGATAATCATATAACGTATGCCCAGAGTGTCATTGATGAATTTTCAGACCCGAGAAAACTTCCGCAGATCGCCATTTCTGTTGATATGCTGGATACCGGAATTGATGTGCCGGAGGTTGTGAACCTCGTTTTCTTTAAAAAGGTAATGAGTAAGGCGAAGTTCTGGCAGATGATCGGGCGTGGAACGAGATTGTGTCCGGGTCTGTTTGATGGAGAGGACAAAGATAAATTTTATATTTTTGATTTCTGTGGGAATTTTGAATTTTTTCGAATGAACAAAGGAAAAGCGAGCGAAAACAGGATCGCGTTGCAGAGTGCGGTCTTCCATTTGCAGTTTGAAATTTGCTATCAGCTGCAAAAGGTAGAATATCAGACAGAGCGGCTGATTACGTATCGGAATGCGTTGGTACGCCATATGTGCGAAAAAATAAAAGAGCTTCCCAACAAAGACAATTTTCGGGTCAGACAGCATCTGAAATATGTGGAGCTGTATTCTTCGGAAGAAAACTACAGGGCACTTACATTTGAAGATACAAAGATTGTGAGAGAAGAAGTGACGCCTCTCATTTTACCAGAGAAAGATGAGGTGAACGCGGTTCGATTTGATGCGCTGATCTATGGAATTGAAGTTGCCTTGCTTGCAGGGGAAAAATATCCAAGAGGATATAAAGATTTAAAAAATCGAGTAACCGCAGTTTCGAGTGTGGCGAATATTCCGGAAATCCAGGACCAGAGAGAATTTATCCGAAAAATATTAAATACGGACTATTTGGAAAGAGCAGAGTTTTATATCAGGGAGCATCAGGACAATATCGTGATTGCAAAATTAAAGACGAACAAGCCTCTGACAGAAAACGATATTGACAGTCTGGAAGAAATTCTTTGGAAAGAAATCGGGACAAAACAGGATTATGAAAATGAGATTGGGCAAAAACCGCTGGGAGAATTTGTCCGTGAAATTGTTGGACTGGATATGAATGCGGCAAAAGAGGCGTTTTCTGCATATCTGTCTGATACCAATATGGACAGCAGACAAATTTATTTTGTCAATCAGATTATTGAATATATTGTACATAACGGAATGTTAAAAGACCTTTCCGTATTGCAGGAATCCCCGTTTACCGATCAGGGCAGTATCGTCGATATTTTCACTGATCTGTCCGTGTGGATGGGGATCAGAGGAGTCATCGATCAGATCAACGCAAACGCAGCCGCATAAGGGTATCACAGGATTTCATATTACAAAAAATACAGACACAGGAGAGGAACAACATGGATAAACACAATTATTCCGCACCCGTTTCGCTGAAAAACATTCAGGTGACGGACACCTTTTGGAAAGGGGAAATGGAGCTCGTACGCAAGGAGGTGATCCCGTATCAGTGGGATGCCTTAAATGACCGCGTGGAGGGCGCGGCACCGAGCTTCTGTATGCACAATTTCAAGGCTGCAGGAAAGCTGAACCGGGAAAAGAAAGAAAAAGGAAACACATTTATTGCGCCGAAGTATACCTATCGCGGCTTTGAGGTGTTACCGGAGGATCCGAAGCAGTTAAAAGATGACGAATTTTACGGGTTTGTGTTCCAGGACAGCGATTTTTCGAAATGGATCGAGGCGGTTGGTTATTCTTTAACGCAGCATCCCGATCCGGAGCTGGAAAAAATTGCGGATGGCGCGATCGATATCGTCTGCGCCGCACAGCAGGACGACGGATATCTGGACACCTACTATATTTTAAGTGGTCGTGACGCGACCTTTACGAATCTGAAGGACCATCACGAGTTGTACTGCTTCGGACACCTGATTGAAGGGGCTGTGGCATATTTTCAGGCGACTGGCAAGGACAAGCTGTTGAAGGCGGCGGAACGATTTGCAGACTATGTGGCGGCAAATTTCGGTACGGAAGAGGGAAAGCTTCACGGTTATCCGGGACATGAAATCGCAGAGATGGCCCTTGTGCGGCTTTATGAACTGACCGGGAAGGAAAAATACTTAAACCTTGCCCGGTATTTCGTGGACGAGCGCGGAAAGCGTCCCTACTACTTTGATCAGGAGCATCCAGAAGAAGTCAAAAAAGGGCATGAGGACGAGCTTCGTTATTCCTATTATCAGGCGCATCTGCCGGTAAGGGAGCAGGACGAGGCGTTCGGACATTCCGTGCGTGCGGTTTATCTATATTCCGGCATGGCGGATGTGGCGAGGCTGACAGGTGAGGAAGCGCTGTATGAGGCGTGCCGGAGGCTCTGGGACAACATCACGGAGAAAAAAATGTACGTTACAGGCGGAATCGGCAGCACCCATCTGGGCGAGGCGTTCACCTATGCCTACGATCTGCCGAACGACACGGCGTATGCGGAAACCTGTGCGTCGATCGGTCTTGTCTTTTTTGCGCGGAGAATGCTGGAAATCGCGCCGGAGGCAAGGTATGCAAACGTTATGGAACGCGCACTTTATAATGGCGTGCTCAGCGGCATGGCGCTGGATGGAAAGAGCTTTTTCTATGTCAATCCGCTGGAGGTACTGCCGGAGGCATGTCATAAGGATGAACGAAAATTTCATGTCAAGCCGGTTCGCCAGAAATGGTTCGGCTGCGCATGCTGCCCGCCCAACCTGGCGCGTCTGCTCAGCTCGATCGGTTCCTATGCATATACGGAAAACGAGGATACGCTGTTTTTACATCTTTATATGGGAAGCATCCTGGAAAAGAAAATCGGCGAAAAGACAGCAGATATCCGTGTGGAATCCAACTTCCCTTGGGAGGGGGATGTGAAAATCACAATCCGCGCAAAGGATACCGGACTGAAGCTTGCACTGCGGATACCGGACTGGTGCAGCAGATATGAGCTGGATGGTTTTACCGGTGGTACGGAAGAAAAGGACGGTTACCTGTATCTGCAAAAGGATTGGGGAGAGGAAGAAGAATTTACGCTTCATTTTCCGATGGAGGTTCGCCTGATCGCGGCAAAGGAAGCCGTGCGTGAGGATATGGGGAAAGGGGCCGTGATGAGAGGGCCGGTTGTCTATTGTCTGGAAGAGACAGACAACGGAAAAGATCTGCAGAAGCTGCTGATTGACCCGGAGTTAAACGTAACGGTGTCGGACGTCAATATTTGCGGAACGCCGGTCAAAAAGCTGACTGCAGCAGGGTTCCGGCAGCTTGATACGCATATAGAAAAAGAAAGCGAAGCGCTGTATCATGTCTGGAAGAAGCCGGAGTTTGAAAAAGCGGAGCTTTCGTATATTCCGTATTATACCTGGGCAAACCGCGACGAAAACGAAATGCAAGTTTGGACGCGGGTCAGAGATTGACAAAAATAGATATACGTGCTGCACCATAGTACGCTTAGTTGAAGGCTGAGGCAAAGTGGAAGCAAAAGGAGGGCATCAGGCGTCTGGCCGGATGCCCTCCAGTACGTTTTGCATGTCCTGCGGGAGTGGAACATGAAATTCCAGAGGTTCTTTGGTGATAGGATGATGAAAACGCAGACGGGTTGCATGCAGCGCCTGTCTGGAAATCCACTCCATATCGGGATTATAGAGGGAATCTCCGATCAGCGGATAGCCCAGATATTTCATATGGATCCGGATCTGGTGAGTGCGACCGGTTTCCAGTGTCAGGCGGATCAGGCTGTGTCCGTTTTTTTCTTCCAGCACTTCATAGTGAGTAATGGCAGATTCGCCATGTTCAAAGTCGATGGTACGCTCGATGATGGAGCCGTCCTTTCGTCCCAGTGGAGCGGTGATGGTTCCGGAGGAGGGAGTGACCCTGCCGCGAGAGATCCCGAGGTATTCCCGGTGGATTTCCCGGTTCCGGACCATGGTTGCGAGAATACTGCCGCTGACCAAATGCTTTGCGATGATGGTCAGACCGGAGGTGTTATGATCGAGCCGGTTGATACAGCGAAAGACGAAGGGACAGTCTTTCTGAGCAAAATACCAGGCGAGCCCGTTTGCAAGGGAATGGGTGTAGTTGCGCATCGACGGATGGATCGGAAGATCGGCTGGTTTGTTGATCACTATGAGGTCTTCATCCTCGTAAACGATGTCCAGAGGATGATAAACGGGGGGGATTTTTTCTGAGACCGCAGTTTCCTGAATGTGTACGGTTAAGCGGTCGCCTCCCTGCAGGTGGCGGATCATATAGGAGGGAGTACCGTTTATGAGGATGCTTTCCGGCATCTTTTTTAAGTCAGTTAGGTTGGCGGAGGAATACCCCTGCCGTTTTAAAAAGCAAGCGACGGTAGGAGAATCGTCGCTTGCTTTGATTTCATAATGTAAAATGCGTTCCATAAGTTAGTTGGATTTAACTTCCTTCCACATGTCGTTATAGAGGGAATCCCCTTCTTCCCCGAGATAGGTATAGGTTTCCAGACCGGAATACTGACTTAAATCCGGAAAAGCAATTTTGGAATTTTTCAGGTCTTCGTCCTCGATCAGGTCACGGGCTGCATCGTTAGGGGTGGAGTAGGTAATGTACTCGAAATTCTTTAAAGCAACGTCACCGCGGCACATAAAGTCAATGAACTTTTCTGCATTTTCCTTATTGGGAGCGTTCTTGGGAATTACCCAGGAATCGATCCAGACATTGGTACCCTCCTTCGGGATGACATATTCCAGGTCAGAGTTTTCACGCTGAGTGAAAATCGCTTCGCCGGAGTAGATAACGCCGAGTGCTGCTTCGCCGCCGATCATTTTGTCACGCACCTGGTCGATAACGTATGCCTGTACAAGAGGCTTCTGTTTGATCAGCAGGTCCCGTGCAGCTGCAAGCTCGGTTTCGTCAAGGGAATTCATGGAATTGCCGTTTAATTTGAGTGCAACCATAAATGCATCGCGTACGGAGTCCTGCATCAGAATGCTGTCGGCATATTTTTCATCCCAGAGGATCGACCAGCTGTCAACCGGCTCATCTACCATGGTTTTGTTGTACAGAATGCCGACGGTTCCCCAGCAGTAAGGAACGGAATATTTGTTTTCCGGATCAAAGCCCTTGGACTGCTCCCAATACTGTTCGCCGATGTTTGCCTTGGCATTGGGCATGTTATCGAAGTTCAGCTCGGAGAGCAGATCGTTTTCAATCATCTTGCTGATCATGTAGTCGGAAGGGCAGATGACATCATATTCGGAAGCACCGGTTTCTACCTTGGGATACATGATTTCGTTGGTTTCAAATTCATCATAAACCACCTTTATGCCGGTTTCTTCTTCAAACATGGTGATCGTATCGGGATCGATGTATTCCCCCCAGTTGTAGACGATGACCTGTCCGTTTTCGCCGGAAGCAGAGGAAGCGCTGCCGCAGCCGGTTGTCATGCCTGCAATCAGACCGGTGCACAGGGCAGCAGTAAGGAGCTTTGCAATGGTGTTCTTTTTCATGAATGGATTCCTTTCTGTAAGTAAAATAGTTTAGGAAGACAGTTGGCTGTCTGTGTATCACGGGAGAATCCCGGAGTGTTATTCATGACAATAAAATGCTCGCAGAGCGTGCATTCTATTGTTTTTCCTTTGGCTTCGGAGCCTTGTTGACAAGGATCAGAAGAACCAGAACGGTCATAAAAATAAGTGTGGAAAGTGCATACATTTCCGGCTTAATGCCCTTTTTAACCTCGGTGTAGATTTTGGTGGAAAGGGTATCTACGCCGGGACCCTTCGTAAAATGCGTGATGATAAAATCATCCAGGGACATCGTAAAGGCCATTAAAAATCCGGACATGACACCGGGCAGCAGATCAGGAAATACGACCTTGAAAAATGCCTGCCAGGGGGATGCGCCCAGATCGAGGGCAGCTTCGTAAACACTTGGGTTTAATTGCTTTAAGCGCGGCATAACGCTCAGGATCACATAGGGAATATTGAAGGTTATGTGGGAGAGCAGGATGGTGATAAAACCAAAACGCGCTTTAAAGGTTAAAAACAGAAGCATCAGGGAAATACCGGTTACGATCTCGGCATTCAACATTGGGATATTGGTGATGCTCATCAACACAGCACGGCTCTTTTTTTTCATGCCCTGAATGGATAGCGCAGCAATGGTGCCGATCAGCGTTGCAAAAACAGCAGATAACAGCGCAATCAGGAGCGTGTTGTAAAGTGCCTGCATGATTTCTGAGTTGGAAAACAGCTGAGTGTACCATTTCGTTGTAAAGCCGCCCCATTTTGCCCGGGTTTTGCTGGCGTTAAAGGAAAGAACGACCAGCGTTGCGATGGGGGCATACATGAAGATAAAAATCAGGGCGATATAAATTTTTTGGGCAGTTGTTTTTATCATAAGGAAGTTCCCTCCCCGTTTTTATCAAAAATTGCAGTCATCAGCATGTTGATCAGGATAAATACCATCAAAACAATGGAAAGACCGCTGCCTAAATGCCAGTTGCTTGCCTGAGTGAATTCCTGCTCAATAACGTTTCCGATCAGCAGGATCTTGCTGCCGCCCAGCAGATTCGAAATCACGAAGGTTGTCAGAGCCGGTACGAACACCATGGTGATGCCGCTGATGACACCAGGGAGACTCAGCGGGAAAATAACGCGTAAAAAGGTCTGGAACCAGTTGGCACCGAGATCGTGGGCGGCATTGATGACATTCGGGTCAATCTTTGTCAGTGCATTATACAGGGGCAATACCATAAACGGCAGGAAGTTATATACCATGCCGAGGATAATCGCGCCGGGGGTATTGATAATATTTAAAGTCGGCAGCCCGAAAAAGGACAGAACCGAGTTGATGACGCCTGTTTTTTCAAGGAGTGTCTGCCATGCAAGGGTGCGCAGGAGAAAGTTCATCCACATGGGAAGGATGAAAATCAGGACGATAAAGCTCTGCTGGCTGACATGCCTGCCTGCCAGGATCATGGCAAGGGGGTAGGCAAGGGCAAGACAGACAACTGTGCTGATTAAGGAAAGCACGAGTGCAGTAATCAGTGCCTTCATATGCTCCGGCGAGGAGATGGCAGCGACATTTTCAAAGGTAAATGCACCGCTTCTGTCTGTGAGTCCGTAGTAAAAGATCATACACAGCGGGATGATGATAAATGCAGCAGACCAGAACAGATATGGCGCAGCCATGAGCCTGTTGTGGGGCCACGGCGCCTTTGGCATCGTATTTTTTTTCACTGGTTTACTCATCGATGGATACCGCCTCCTCATCTTCCGAAGCAGGCTTGTTCATGATCTGGATATCGAAGGGATCGACGCGGATGCCGACCTCTGTGCCCACCGGGAACATATCGGTGGAGTGTACCAGCCATTCAAAGCCGTTTGCGGTTACTTCCATTTCATAATGAACGCCCTTAAAGATCAGATGTGTTACTGTTCCGGTCAGCGTTCCTTCTTCCGGTTTGACCAGATCCACGTCTTCCGGACGGATTACAACATCGACGGGCTTGTTTGTGCCAAAGCCCTTATCCACGCAGGGAAACTTCTGTCCGAGGATGGAAACAAGCTCATCGCGGATCATGATGCCGTCGATGATGTTGGAGTCTCCGATGAAGTCTGCAACGAAAGCATTCTCCGGCTCATTGTAGATCTTTTCCGGCGTGCCGATCTGCTGAATGTAGCCCTGGTTCATAACAACGATGGTATCGGACATGGTCAGAGCTTCTTCCTGGTCATGAGTGACATAGATGAATGTGATGCCGAGCTCATTTTTCAGACGGATCAGCTCATACTGCATGTCCTGGCGCAGCTTTAAGTCCAGGGCACCGAGGGGCTCATCGAGAAGCAGGAGCTTTGGCTCATTTACGATCGCCCGTGCAATGGCAATACGCTGCTGCTGACCGCCGCTTAGAGAATCAGGCATACGGTTTTCGTAGCCGTCAAGGTTGACCAGCTTGAGGGCATAACGGATTTTGTCCTGAATATAGCTTTTGGTCTTTCCCTTGATCTTTAAGCCGAAGGCGATATTTTCTGCGATCGTCATATGGGGAAAGAGGGCATATTTCTGGAAAACGGTGTTTAGCTGACGTTTGTTGGGCGGCATGTTTGTGATGTCCTTGCCGTTGAATAAAACGCAGCCATTATCCGGCTTTTCAAAACCGCCGATAATGCGCAGAGTTGTTGTTTTTCCGCAGCCGCTGGGGCCAAGGAGGGTTAAAAACTCGTTCTCCCGGATGTAGAGGTTCAGATCATCCAGTACGGTGTTGTCATCGTAAATTTTGGTGATGTGCTGTAAATCGATCAGCCGGTTGCTCATTGGTACTTCTCCCATGCGGTATCCGACAGCGGATACTGTCCCTTCCTTCAAATAATGAAATGTCAGCGCAAAAGACGACTTTTCCTGACGGTGTGTTTATAGTTTGCGTCAGCTTCAAGCATTAGAAGCTTGGCGGACTGGAAACCCAGATCAGGCTTGCTCCCGTCTTTTTACTTGCCGAAATATAATGTGTCGACTTAGGCGTAAAATAAAAGGATTCGCCCTTTTTGGCGCGGTAGCTCTTTTTGCCGATATGGATCGTGATGCTGCCGCTTAATATATAGCCGAACTCTTCCCCTTCGTGGGGGTTGTCCGGATAGGTGCTGCCGCCCGGTGCAAGCGTCAGGCGGATGGGCTCCATAATGTTTTTCTGGGCGTTTGGAATGATCCATTCGGTTTTGTTGCCGTATTCTTCGTCCAGCTTTTCAAAGTAGTCGCTTTCTTTAAAAACGATCTGCTCTTCCGGTTCTTCATTAAAGAAATCCTTTAAATCTGTTCCCAGTGCCTGCAGGATGTCCATCAGGGTTGCGATGGAAGGAGAGGTCAGATCCCGCTCCAGCTGAGAGATAAAGCCTTTGGAAAGCTCTGTCCGGTCAGCCAGCTCCTCCTGTGTCAGTCCCTTTTGCACTCGCAGTTCCTTTACCTTTGCTCCGATTTTCATGTCTGATCCTTCATAGTTATTTTAAACAAAAAGTTTAATGATACTAAACAAACGCACTGAGCTTTATTATACGTTTTTTGACGGGTCTGTCAATGGGGAAAATAATATTTTACATAGTTTTTTCGCGGGTGCAGGCAGAACGCCATTTTAGGGCGATTTTTGGCGCCTTGGGCTATTCCCGCGCAGGGGCAGGCTGCGTGCGCGCAGACACGCTTTCGCTCGGATGAAAGCGCAGCGGTACATAAGGCAGCAAAGCACGCTGCCCAAGTACCGGCGCTTTCAAACGGTCTGCGGCTGCATCGCAGCCTGTCCCTGTGCGGGACCACCACAAGGCGCCAAAAAACGGTTTTGGAGGGTTCGTTGTGAATGCAAGGATGGAACTGGAACGAAAAGTGAAAAAGGGATTAACAAAAACGGGACAGGTATGGTAAAATAAATGAGCAGAACATTTTTGCCGCAGGAGGTTTGAACATGACAAATCAGAAAAAGTACGTTGCCTATGTCTCTACCTATACAATGGGAGACAATCATGGTATTACGATTTATGATGTAGATGTAGAAAATGGAAGATTTACATTAAAGGATCGTGTCGAGATTACGAACTCATCCTATCTGACGATTTCGCACAACCGTAAATGGCTGTATTCCATTACAGACTTTGGTGTGGAATCCTATGAAATTTTAAAGGATGGACATTTAAAACCGATCAACATGGCGGGCATTAATGGCATGCGCGGCTGCTATCTTTCCACAGATTATGAAGATCGTTTCCTGTTCGTGGCAGGCTGGCATGACGGCAAGATCACAGCGCTGCGTTTGAAGGAGGACGGCAGTGTCGGAGAGATTACGGATGAGATTTTCCATCGTGGACTGGGCAGTATTGCAGAGCGAAATTTCCGTCCCCACGTCAGCTGTGTGAAGATGACGAGAGACAATCACTATCTGTGTGCAGCAGATCTTGGCATGGATCATGTCAAGGTATACCGCCTCGACCATCAGACCGGTAAGCTGACACTGGCAGATGTTATCCGCAGTGAAATGGAATCTGCACCCCGTCATATCAAATTCAGCAGGGACGGAAGGATTCTTTACATCGTTCATGAACTGAAAAATATCATAGATGTTTATACCTATGAAGAAAAAAAGGGCAATCCGTTCTTTGAAAAGATACAGACGATCTCCACAGTCAACGATTATCATGCGAGTAATTCCGCAGCGAGTGCGCTGAATCTTTCGGAGGATTTCCAGTATCTGATCAGCTCCAATGCGGGAGATAACAGCGTCGTAATGTACAAGATTGACCAGAAGACCGGACTTTTGACGAAACTGTTCTGTCTGCCTATCAGTGGAGAATATCCGAAGGATGCGATGCTGTTCCCGGATAATAGACATCTGGTTTCCTTAAATCACGAATCGAATACAATGACATTCTTTACAGTGCACCCGGATACCGGATTGATCGTTATGAACGGGCCGGAGATCAAGGTGGATCAGCCTAACTGCGTTATTTTCCACAGACTGGAAGAAGAATAGAATCAGAAAATTCCCCATCGGCAAAGGCCGGTGGGGAATTTTTATGGGTGCGCCTTGAAACGCGTGTTGATAGGAAAGAAAAATCATTGGCGTTGCAGCTGGTGCAGAGCTTCTGCCAAAGAAAACAAAAGTGCTTATTTCGTGTAGATTTTTTCAAGATGATCCATTCGTGCCCCCATATTGGACAGCATCAGATCCAGTATGGTCAGGGCTGTCATGCTTTCTACAACCACGACTGCGCGGGGAACGATGACAGGATCGTGGCGTCCCTTGATCTGCAGCGTACGTTCCATATGGTCACGGCCGATGGTTTGCTGTGGCTGAAAGATGGATGGAGTTGGCTTGATATGAGCGCGCAGAAGGACGGGAGAGCCGTCGCTGATGCCGCCTAAAATACCGCCGGCATGGTTGGTTTTCTTGGAAACCTGTCCATCCTTTATGCAAAAGGCATCGTTGTTTTCGGAGCCTTTGCGGGAAGAAACCTCGATGCCGTCACCGATTTCAACAGCTTTGACTGCACCGATGGACATGATCGCTGAAGCAAGCCTTGCATCAAGCTTGTCAAAGACCGGATCGCCGATCCCGGCAGGAAGACCGGTCACACAGCATTCGATCACACCGCCGGAGGAATCCTGATTTTTGATACAGGTTTCGAGAAAAGCTTCTGCGTCGGCGGAAGCTTTTTTATCCGGCATACCAGTAGAGGTCTGAGTGATTGCTTCCCGGTCAAAGGTATCCGGATGAATGGAAACAGGACCGATTGAACGGGTATAGGCGCAGACATCGATACCGAGCCGGTTTAAGATCTTTATGGCGATTGCACCGGCGGCAACACGTCCGGTCGTTTCTCTTCCGGAGGAACGGCCGCCGCCGCGATAGTCACGAAAGCCGTATTTTTCATCAAAGGTGTAGTCTGCATGTCCGGGGCGGTAGTTCTGGGCGATTTCCGTATAATCGGAGGATCGCTGAGAGGTATTATAGACGAGCAGGGAAATCGGAGTTCCCGTTGTTTTTCCATCGAAAACGCCGGAGAGGATCTGAACCTCGTCAGCTTCCTTTCGTTGAGTGACATATTTGCCGGAGCCGGGCTTTCTCCTGTCGAGATAAGGCTGGATATCCGCCTCGCATAAGGGAAGACCTGCCGGACAGCCATCTATGACAGCGCCGATCGCCTTGCCATGGGATTCTCCCCATGTGGAAACGCGGAAAATGGTGCCAAAAACAGAACCGGACATGAAACACACTCCTTTCGATAAGGGAATTTTCCCTATAGTATAAAACATTTTTTTGACGGATACAAGGGAATCTGTTATACTAATTTTTATCTATGCATGGTGAAAACGATTTTCTAGAGAAACGGGGTATATCTGATTTATGAAAAAAACGAGACAGGCGAATCTGGAGCTTCTCAGGCTTCTCGCCATGGTATTTGTTGTGACGGCACACCTGATGAACCATGGAAATCTGATCGGAGCTGCGAAGAGGGGGACTGCTTCTTATTATCTGGTTTGGACGTTGTTTGGCGTTTCCTTTACCTGTATCAATCTGTATCTGTTGATCAGCAGCTACTTTCTGACGGAATCGAGATTCAGCCTTTGGAAGCTTGTAAAACTGGCGGTTCAGGTACTGTTTTATGCCTTGGGAATTACGGCGATTTATTGGATTTTTACAGATGTACCCCATGACTTGGAATATCTGGTCTATTCGATTTTACCGATCTCATCGGATTTTTACTGGTTTGTTTCCATGTATGTAGGCATGTATGTGCTGGCACCGGTGATGAATAAGCTGATCCTGGCACTGACGAAGCGTCAGCTTGCCTGTGCGTGTGCTCTGGCTCTGGCTTTGGTGTCTGTGTGGCCAAACATTTTTTATTTTTCTTCGGCCCTTAATACCGCCGGCGGTGTAAGTATATCGTGGTTTTTGACGATTTATCTGTGCGGAGCCTATATCCGTCTGTATTATCAGCCGGATGGAAAATTCCTGAAATGGTTCCTGCCTGCAGTTGGAACCTCCCTGCTGATTCCCCTCAGCCGGTTTGTGATCGAGGCACTGCTGTCCTCTCCGTTTGGCGCGATCAGCTTTCTGGACGATCTGATGTGGGGGTATAGTGTGTTTTATGTCTATAGCTCGATTCTGGTGACAGCTGCGTCGATTTTTTTGTTTCTTGCATTTTTGAATCTGAGGATTGCACCGGGAAGAGGCGCAGGCCTGATCAATCGGATTGCAGGTGCGTCCTTTGGCGTTTACCTGATCCATGATCACTACTATATCCGGGAGAGCCTCTGGACGAAAATCGACGGTGCTGCCTGGCTTGGACACTGGTATCTGCCCTTTGCCTGTATTGGGGTGATAGCAGCGATCTACCTGGTATGTACAGCGATCGAGCTGCTTCGGCAAAAACTGTTTGCACCCTTTGAAAAAAGTACGGCGATCGCAGGCTTTTTCCAAAAAGCGGATGATAAATTAAAGAAAATCTGGAATGGAGATTAAGATGAGTGAAAAGATGACATACAAGGTATTGAAACAGGAGGGACGTGCAAAACGTGCGGTAATGGAAACTGTGCATGGTACGATCCAGACACCGGTTTTTATGAATGTCGGAACCGTTGCTGCGATCAAGGGTGCGGTTTCTACGGAGGATCTGGAAGGACTGGGCACACAGGTGGAGCTTTCCAACACCTATCATCTGCATGTGCGTCCCGGTGATGAAAAGATCAAGGCGATGGGTGGACTGCATCGCTTTATGAGCTGGAATAAGCCGATTTTGACCGATTCCGGCGGATTTCAGGTGTTTTCACTGGCTGGTCTGCGGAAGATCAAAGAGGAGGGGGTAACCTTCCGCTGCCATATCGACGGGCATAAGATCTTCATGGGACCGGAAGAGAGTATGCGGATTCAGTCAAACCTCGCATCTACCATTGCAATGGCATTCGATGAGTGTGCGCCTGCAAAAGCGGAGAGAAGCTACGTGCAGCCTTCCGTAGACCGGACGACAAGATGGCTGGAACGCTGCAAAAAAGAGATGGCTCGCCTGAACAGCCTGGACGATACGATCAATAAGCAGCAGCTTTTGTTCGGCATTAACCAGGGTGCAATTTACTCGGATATCCGAGTAGAGCATGCCAAACGGATTACCGACCTGGATCTGGACGGTTATGCGGTCGGCGGTCTTGCAGTCGGTGAGACTCATGAGGAAATGTATCATATTCTGGAAGAGATAGTTCCCTACTTGCCCGTAGACAAACCGACCTATCTGATGGGAGTCGGTACACCTGCAAATATTTTGGAGGCAGTGGAACGCGGCGTGGACTTTTTTGACTGCGTATATCCCACCAGAAACGGACGTCATGGACATCTATATACAAACTTCGGAAAGATCAATCTGTTCAACGCGCAGTATGAGCTGGATATGCAGCCCATCGAGCCAGGGTGTCAATGTCCTGTCTGCAGACGGTATTCCAGAGCCTATATCCGTCACCTGTTAAAAGCAAAAGAGATGCTGGGCATGCGCCTGTGCGTCATGCACAACCTGTATTTCTATAATACGATGATGACAGAAATCCGGGATGCACTGGATAAGGGAGAATTTGCAGCATATAAGAAGCGAAAACTTGACGGCATGCAAAGAATTGTGTATGATGGAAAATAGGCTACGGTAAAGAGACCGGGCATGGAGAATCCTGCAGGGCAGGGTTTTACTTTATAAACCAGGAGGAATATAGAAAATGAGTATTTTACTGACAGCATCTGAGTCAGCAAGCGCAGGCAGCATGATTCCGCTTATTTTAATGTATGTGGTAGTTTTTGGTGTATTTTTCTACTTCGTACTGTATCGTCCGCAGAAGAAAGAGCAGAAGAAGACCAGCGCAATGCTTTCTACTCTGGAGATCGGTGATTGTGTTCTGACCACCAGCGGCTTCTACGGAATCGTCATCGACATCACAGACGATACCGTTATCGTTGAGTTCGGCAACAACAAAAACTGCCGTATTCCGATGCAGAAGAGCGCGATCGTACAGGTGGAAAAGGCTGACGCAGAAGCACCTGCAGATACAAAGAAGAAATAAGACGAATTTCAGAGACAGATAAAAGAACCGGAATATGCGCATGTGATAGGCTCACAGGACGTGTGTTCCGGTTTTTTCGTCACACAGCGATTTGTGACGCAGGCATCACAAAGTAGCTGGGATCGCAGAGCCGAACTGGACGTTTTCCACGCGACACCTTCGGCACAAAGCGCCTGCGGAATGGAGGATTTTATGAAAGTTGTTGATATGCACTGCGACACGATCGCAGCACTTTATGAAAACAAAGAAAAAGGGTGGACACTGCAGGACAACGGACTGCATATTCGTCTGGATAAGATGAAACAGGGGGATTACCTGCTTCAGAATTTTGCACTGTTCGTCTGTATAGAAAATTGTGAAGATCCATATCAGCAGGCGCTGACACTGGCGGACTGCTTTGATCGGCAGATGGCACTGTTTCCGGAGCAGATTGGTCAGGTCAGATGCTATAACGACATTTTGGAAAATCAGAAAAACGGGCGCATGAGCGCGCTTTTGACAATCGAAGAGGGTGCGGTGTGTCAGGGCAGCCTGGAAAAGCTGCGGGAATTTTATGACAGAGGTGTCCGAATGTTGACGCTGACCTGGAATTTTCCAAACGAGATCGGTTTTCCGAATTTTGCCATTTCCGGGGATGGCAAGCCGGATAGGACGGTTCCGAATACGAAGGATGGGCTGACAGAGTTCGGATTTTTATTTCTGGAAGAGATGGAGCGGCTCGGAATGATCGTGGATGTGTCCCATCTGTCGGACGCGGGCTTTTATGACGTGGCGTCCCATGCGAAGCGTCCCTTTGTCGCAAGCCATTCCGATGCCCGCGCAATCTGTCCGGCGGTGCGCAATTTAACGGACGACATGATCTGTTTGCTGGCAGAAAAAGGCGGTGTGACCGGACTGAACTTCTGTCCGTCCTTTTTAAATGCCCAAAAAGACTATCCGGGCACAGCTGCAGACGTGGCACGCCATGCGGCACATATCATAAAAGTCGGCGGAGAGGACTGCCTGGGACTGGGCAGCGATTTTGACGGAATTCGGACCCATGCAGAGCTCCCGGGCGCAGACGCAATGCCGGTTCTGGAGGATGCGCTTGCAAAGGCAGGGCTTACCGCCAGACAGCGTGATAAGGTCATGGGAGAAAATGTGCTGCGCGTATACCGGGAGGTGTTGGGATAAGGCGCTGTATTCTGCTTGCAGATTTTCAGACGGGATGTTATACTGAGATCAATCTCACAAAAGAAAAATGCTGCAGAGATTGAGGATGGATTTTTTGAAATGAACATAAATGAAATTGCAAAGTTGGCAAATGTCTCCCGGGCCACCGTTTCCCGTTACTTTAACGATGGCTATGTCAGTGCAGAAAAGCGGGAACAGATCCGCAGAGTGATCGAGGAGACCGGTTATAAACCGTCTGCGCAGGCGCAGATGCTGCGTACCAAAAAGACGAAGCAGATTGGTGTGATCATCCCGAAGATCAATTCCGAATCCATCAGCGGGATGATCTCCGGGATCAGCAAGGAGTTAAAGCAGGCGGGCTTCTGGCTGCTTTTGGCAAACACGGAAAACCAGGAACGCGAGGAAGTGGAGTATCTAAAGCTCTTTTCTGAAAATCAGGTGGACGGGATTATCCTGATCGGGACGATTTTCACACCGGCACACAAGCGTGCACTGCGCGCGCTGCAGGTTCCGGTCGTGGTGCTGGGACAGAAGCTGGAAGGCTACAGCTGCGTCTATCAGGATGATTATCTTGCAGCAAAGGAATCCGCGCGTATGATGTTAAAGGATGCGAAGCATCCGGCGTGTCTTGGTGTGACGAAGCGAGATCATGCAGCCGGGGAAGAACGTTTCCGTGGATTTTTGGATGTTCTGGAAGAAAAGGGAATAGACTGGGACAACAGCTTTTATGAGGAAAGTGCTTTTTCTGTTGAGGACGGCTATGAGGCAATGGGACGCTTATGGGAGCGGCATCCGGAGATTGATGCAGTATTTGGGGCAACGGATTCCGTAGCGCTCGGCGCACTTGGCTGGCTGCAGGAGCATCAGATCCGGATTCCGCAGCAGGTTGCGATTTCCGGCGTGGGCGACACGGTTTCCGGGCGGATCGTTGCGCCGAAGCTTTCCAGCGTGCACTTTTTTTACCAGACCAGCGGACAGGAGGCGGCGCGGCTTTTGCTGGAGCTGATGAATGGAAATCCTGCCGGAAAAGAAATTAAAATGGGTTTTCGTACAGAGGAGAGAGGGACGACGCGTCAAACTGCGATTTAGAAAAATTTAAGAATTGTTTTGGAAAAGCTTCCACAGTTTCAGCGGGAGCTTTTTTTGTTGTGTCGGTATGCTTGTACTCAGAAAGAGAAAGCGAGGAATAGCAATGAACGAAACAAAAACAAAACAATCTGTAACACAGCAAAAATCAAACTGGAAGCCCTGGCAGATCGTACTGGTGATCCTTCTCGGATTATGTGCCCTGCCGGTGGTGGTTCCGGTAGGGCTCGGACTGCTTGCCGCTGCAGTCGGCATTGCAGTAGCACTGGGTGCCTGCGTGCTCGGTCTGTTGGCCTGCAGCGCAGCCTGCGGCATCGGAATGATCCTTGTGCTGGCAGCACTGCTTCTGGGCGGACTGTTTTTCATCGGGACAGGAATTGTTTCGATGTTTCATGCGGTTGGCAGCGGCTTTGCGATTCTGGGCAGCGGCTTTATGATGACAGGATCAGCAATCCTGGGCACAGCATTGCTGATCGGACTGGTGTGGCTGATCTGGAAAGGAATTTTATGGATCCGCAGCAAGGTTGGCGGAAAGAAAAAAGCCGGCAGCGCAGAGCCGGAACCTGAGGCAGCGCCCGGCGAACAGATGACGGGCACATCTGCTGCTGAAACGGACAGCAACGGATTTCACCTGCTGGAGAGAAAGGAGACGGACAGCGATGAAAAATAAAACATTGAAAAAGACGCTTCTGATCTCGACAGGTCTGTTGGCAGCAGGCGGCATCTGTATTGGCATTGGGATTGCGATGGGAGGAAGCCCGGTGTTTTATCTGGATAACGAAGGAATTCATTTGAAAGAGACAACAGCCTGCCCGGAGACGGTACAGGATTATGCCGGACAGAAGCAGCTGGCAGCGTTTGAAAAAATTGAGGTGGATCTGAAATACGGAGAGTTTTCTTTGGAGGAAGGCGATTCTTATAGTGTTGAATATCTTCTGGCAGGCGATCGGGAAGAACCGGTGTGTCAGGTGGAGAATGGAACACTCATAGTGAAAGAAGGCGATTTCGGAGAAACGCAGGAAGGAAATCGGTGGTATTTCCGGCTCTGGGGAGAAGAAGGAGAACGGCGGCAGGATGATCCTTATGTGAAAATCACAGTGCCGAAGGGTGCCAGGCTGAAAGAGGTTTCGGTCGATGCACCGTGGGATATCGATCTTGCAGCGAATCTTTCTGCAGAGAAGCTTTCTGTAAAGACGAGCTATGGTGAGATTAAAATGGAGGACTGGAACGGAATTGACCTGAGTATTTACGACGAAGACGGTGACATCAAGACCGGAAATCTGACCGGTAATAAGGTAGAGATCACCGGTCTGTATGGAGATCTGAACATTGGCTGTATCGAAAGCACACAGGCGTCTTTGGAAGCGGAGAATGGTTCGGTAACTGTTTTTGCAGGAACGCAGGGCACGCTGGACGTAAAAAACAGTTACGGGGATACGAACATATACGAAATGCAGAAGGCGGATGCATATGGATATGATCTCTACACAGAATATGGTGAAATTCATTTTTCGGGATATGAGATGATGGAAAATGAGAACGGAGACGCAGCAGAGTACAGAAAACAGGCACCCGGCAGTGCTGTCATCCGGGTATCCGCAGAAAACGGCGATATCAAAATCCGGGAGAATGTTGCGCGAAGCACTTTGGAAGAAACAGTTGCAGAAACAAAATCTGTAGACGAAGAGGAGTGATTTCAATTTTATAAAGATGTAGAGACAGCTCCGGCAATCTAAAAAAGGATTGTCGGAGCTGCTTGTATAAGTTGCCTGAAAAGATGTATACTCTTTTTGGCGAAAACGTGAATTTACAAAATGTCGTGAAAACAGAGGGCGGGGGTTACCATGGATTACAGGAAAACAGCACAGAAGATCTGTGACAACATAGGAGGCAGGAAAAATATCATCAGCGCTGCGCACTGTGCGACGCGGCTGCGTCTGGTCATCGGAGACAATGCCAAGTGCAGCAAGGAGGCAATCGAAGCAATCGACGGAGTGAAGGGCGTCTTTTTTGTGCCAGGACAGCTGCAGATTATTTTCGGGACGGGAACGGTCAACAAGGTTTACGATGAATTTATCCAGATCGCGGGCATCAGCGCAGCCTCCACAGAAGAGGTTCGACAGGCAGCAGGCACAAAGATGAGTTTTTGGAGACGTACAGGAAATACATTGGGAGATGTATTTATTCCGATTATTCCGGCGATGGTAGCCAGCGGTCTGCTGGTGGGGATTCTGGAAGGACTTTGTGAGGTTTATCCTGCAATGGAGCAGTCCGGTACCTATACGATCCTTCACCTGTTCTCCAATGCGGCATTTGTTTTTCTGCCGATCCTGATCGCGATCAGCGCGGCAAAGGTATTTGGCGGAAACCTGTATCTTGGTGCAGTTATCGGGATGATTATGATCCACCCGGATCTGATGAATGCATGGAGTGTTGTAGGGGCAGAAAGCATTCCGAAATTGAATGCATGGTTCGGGTTGTATCAGATCGAGCTTGTCGGCTATCAGGGACATGTCATTCCGGTTGTGATCGCAGTATGGTTTATGAGTATGCTGGAAAAGAAACTGCACAAGATCGTTCCGGAAATGATCGACCTGTTTGTGACGCCGCTTGTGACGGTTCTTGTAACTGGGTATTTGACCTTGACAATTTTCGGACCTGTTTTTTCCTGGGTGGAAAACGGCGTACTGGAAGGCGCTCAGTGGCTGATTACGCTTCCCTTTGGAATCGGTGCGGCACTGTGCGGCGCGGTCTATGCGCCGACGGTTGTAGCGGGCGTACATCATATGTATAGCGCGCTGGAAGCGGGACTGATTTCAAACAGCGGTTTCAATACGTGGATGCCGATTGCGACGGCAGCCAATGTCGGTCAGGGCGCAGCGGCGCTTGCTCTGGCATTAAAAACCAAAAACAGCAAGGTAAAAGCCCTTGCACTGCCGGCTTCACTGTCCGCATTTTTAGGTATCACCGAGCCTGCAATTTTCGGCGTCAATATCCGTTACATAAAACCGTTTGTGGCAGGAATGATCGGAGGAGCCTGCGGTGCACTGATTGCCGGATGGACAGGAATTGGAGCGACAGCTTATGGCATAACCGGACTGTTCGGATATCTGATTACGACGGATGATACGCTGCAATATACCCTTGTGATCGGGGTGGCGTTTGTGGTCAGCTTCGTGACTTCGTGGATGCTGTATCAGGATGAGAAAGCGCCTGGCGAGAAAGCCGCCCCGCGAAAGCAGTAAGCCTATATCAGAAAAGAATAGAAAACGCGAAACTTATTCTTCTAAGTTATAAAAGCCATATCAAACCGATATGGCTTTTTTCCTGTTTGTATTGAAAAATATACAGTGTTACGTTAAACTTAGAAAGAACAGCTCAATTACAATTGAGCGCAGTATTGGAGGAACAGCTCGATGAAATTAGAGATTGCATGCATTCCGGGCGATGGAATCGGACCGGAAATTGTAGCACAGGCCAATAAAGTACTGGATCAGGTGGCGAAGAAATTCGGTCATGAAATAGAGCGCAAGGAGATTTTGATGGGCGGCGCATCGATTGATGTGCACGGCGTACCGCTGACAGACGAGGCAATTGCGACGGCGAAGGAGGCAGATGCGGTTCTGATGGGTTCCATCGGCGGAGATACCAACACCTCCCCCTGGTACAAGCTCCCTCCGGAAAAGCGTCCGGAAGCAGGTCTGTTGAAGATCCGCAAAGCACTCAACTTATTTGCAAATTTAAGACCGGCTTATTTGTATCCGGAGCTTGCAGGCGCGTGCCCGTTAAAAGAAGAAATCAGCCGGGCAGGCTTTGACATGCTGATTATGAGAGAGCTGACCGGTGGTCTGTATTTTGGCGAGCGCCATACGACGACAGAAAACGGCGTGCGCAAGGCAGTCGATACCCTGACCTACACAGAAGAGGAAATCCGTCGAATCGCCATCAAGGCGTTTGATGTAGCGCGCAAGAGAAAAGGCAAAGTGACGAGCGTGGACAAGGCAAATGTGCTGGATTCTTCGAGACTGTGGAGAAGCGTGGTGGAAGAGGTGGCAAAGGATTATCCTGACGTGGAGCTGTCCCATATGCTCGTGGACAACTGTGCGATGCAGCTGGTCAAGGATCCGGCGCAGTTCGATGTGATCCTGACCGAAAATATGTTCGGCGATATTCTTTCGGATGAAGCGAGCATGGTGACCGGCTCGATCGGTATGCTGTCCTCCGCAAGCTTAAACGATACAAAGTTCGGCTTATATGAGCCCAGTCACGGCAGTGCGCCGGATATCGCGGGCAAAGATCTCGCAAATCCCATTGCAACTGTGCTGAGCGCTGCCATGATGCTGCGTTACACATTTGATTTGGATAAAGAGGCAGAAGCAGTGGAAGAAGCGGTTCGCAAGGTTCTGGCAGAGGGCTACCGCACCGGAGATATTATGTCCGAGGGGTGTACACTGGTTGGATGCAGCAAGATGGGCGATCTGCTTGCAGAGCGGATTTAATTTTTGATAACAGAATGTGAGGAACGAACAAATGAGAAGTGATAATGTAACAAAAGGCGTCCAGCAGGCACCCCACAGAAGTCTGATGAATGCTCTGGGCATGACAGAGGAGGAAAAGAACAGACCGCTGATCGGTATCGTAAACTCCTATAACGAAATCGTGCCCGGACATATGAACCTGGATAAAATTACAGAAGCGGTCAAGCTCGGCGTTGCAATGGCGGGGGGCACCCCGGTCGTATTCCCGGCAATCGCAGTCTGCGATGGTATCGCGATGGGACATGTCGGCATGAAATATTCCCTCGTAACCAGAGACCTGATCTGCGACAGCACCGAGTGTATGGCGATGGCACATCAGTTCGATGGTCTGGTATGTATCCCTAACTGTGATAAAAATGTGCCCGGTCTTTTGATGGCAGCGGCAAGACTGAATATCCCGACGATTTTTGTTTCCGGCGGTCCAATGCTGGCAGGACATCTGCACGGCAGAAAGAGAAGCTTATCTTCTATGTTTGAAGCAGTAGGCTCCGTGGCAGCAGGCACCATGTCGCTGGAAGAGCTGCAGGAATACGAAGAAAAAGTATGTCCGACCTGCGGTTCCTGTTCCGGTATGTACACCGCAAACTCCATGAACTGTCTGACAGAGGCGCTGGGCATGGGCTTAAAGGGCAACGGCACAATTCCGGCAGTATATTCTGCACGTATCCAGCTGGCAAAGCATGCCGGTATGCAGATTATGGAGCTGGTTCGCAAGGATATCAAGCCCCGCGACATCATGACAAAGGATGCGTTCTTAAACGCCCTGACCGTCGATATGGCGCTCGGCTGTTCTACAAACTCCATGCTGCATCTGCCTGCAATCGCGCATGAGGCAGGCGTAGAGCTGAACATGGAAATCGCAAATGAAATTTCTTCCCATACACCGAACCTGTGTCATCTGGCACCTGCAGGTCCGACCTACATTGAAGACTTAAATGAGGCTGGTGGCGTATACGCAGTTATGAATGAATTAAATAAGAAGGGACTGTTAAAGACAGACCTGATGACGGTAACAGGAAAGACCGTCGGCGAAAATATCGAAGCCTGTGTAAACCGCAATCCCGAAGTGATTCGTCCGGTTGAAAATCCCTATTCTGAGACAGGCGGTATCGCTGTACTCAAAGGCAACCTGGCTCCGGATACCGGTGTTGTAAAGAGAAGCGCTGTTGTACCGGAAATGATGGTTCATGAAGGCCCTGCAAGGGTATTTGACTGCGAGGAGGACGCAATTGCTGCGATCAAGGGCGGCAAGATTGTTCCCGGCGATGTCGTTGTGATCCGTTACGAGGGACCCAAAGGCGGCCCCGGCATGAGAGAAATGCTGAATCCGACTTCTGCAATCGCAGGTATGGGTCTTGGTTCCAGTGTTGCGCTGATTACGGACGGTCGTTTCTCCGGTGCATCCAGAGGTGCGTCGATCGGTCATGTTTCCCCGGAGGCTGCTGTCGGCGGTCCCATCGCACTGGTAGAAGAGGGCGATATCATCAGCATCAATATTCCGGAAAATCGTCTGGATATGAAGGTCTCTGATGAAGTGCTGGCAGAGAGAAGGGCAAAATGGCAGCCCAGAGAGCCGAAGGTAACCACCGGATATCTGGCACGTTACCGGGAAATGGTAACCAGCGGAAACAGAGGCGCTGTACTTGAAATTAAGAAATAAAGATAAAAAGGGGGAGGACGATATGGTTCGTACTGGTGCTGAAATCGTCATAGAGTGTTTAAAAGAACAGGGCGTGGATGTTGTGTTCGGATATCCGGGCGGCTCCATTTTGAATGTATATGATGCGTTATACAAGCATAGCGATGAGATTTTCCATGTGCTGACATCTCATGAACAGGGTGCTGCACATGCAGCAGATGGCTATGCGCGTGCAACCGGAAAAGTCGGTGTGTGTATGGCGACCAGTGGTCCCGGCGCGACGAATCTGGTTACCGGCATTGCGACCGCGTACATGGATTCCGTTCCGATGGTAGCGATTACCTGTAATGTAACGCTGCCGCTTCTGGGAAAAGATTCCTTCCAGGAGGTCGATATCGCAGGCGTGACGATGCCGATCACCAAACACGGTTACATTGTAAAAGATGTCAATATTCTGGCAGACACGCTGCGCAAGGCATTTCACATTGCAAAATCTGGAAGACCCGGACCGGTGCTGGTAGATATCACCAAAGATGTAACGGCAGCGAGCTGCGAATATACACCCAAAGAGCCGGAATCGGTTGAACGTGCCGGACATTACACGCAGGAAGATTTAGATGCCGCGCTGGAAGTGATTTCCAAGGCGAAAAAACCCTATATTTATCTGGGCGGCGGAGCAATTCTTTCTGGCGCTTCAGAAGAGGTGCGTGCCTTTGCCAAAAAACTGGATTCTCCGGTCTGTGATACCCTGATGGGAAAAGGGGCATATGACGGTTACGATCCGCTCTATACCGGTATGATCGGTATGCACGGCACAAAGACCTCCAACCTCGGAGTGAGCGAGTGTGACCTTTTGGTTGCACTGGGCGCGAGATTTTCTGACCGTGTCATCGGCAACGCATCCTTATTTGCAAAGAATGCAAAGATCCTGCATATCGATATTGATGCTGCTGAGATCAATAAAAATATCCATGCGGACGTGTCCATTGTCGGAGATCTGAAGGATATTTTGACAAAGCTGATCGCACGGATGGAACAGATGCATCATCCGGAGTGGACAGCGCATATTCTGGAATTAAAAGAAAAGTATCCGCTCAAATATGACGACAGCCAGTTGAGCTGCCCTTATATTATAGAAGAATTAGACCGCATTACGAAAGGCAATGCAATTATCACAACCGACGTCGGACAGCATCAGATGTGGGCGGCACAGTATTATCATTATACGAAGCCCCGCACGTTTTTGTCCTCCGGCGGTCTTGGCACGATGGGCTACGGTATCGGGGCATGCATCGGCGCGAAAACAGGCTGCCCGGATAAAATCTGCGTTAATATCGGCGGAGACGGATGCTTCCGTATGAACCTGATCGAGCTTGCGACAGCCAGCAGATATCAGATTCCGATCATCCAGATCATCATCAACAATCATGTTCTGGGCATGGTGCGCCAGTGGCAGACGCTTTTTTATGGAAAACGCTATTCCCAGACGGTTCTGGAGGATGCAGTGGATTACTGCAAGGTAGCAGAAGGATTGGGATGCGCGGCAATCCGCGTCACCGCGAAGGAGGAGGTTGCTCCGGCAATTGAAAAGGCAATCGCACTTCAGAAGCCGGTTGTCATCGACTGCAGAATTCCTGAAGACGATAAGGTATTTCCGATGGTTCCAGCGGGTGCAGCGATCAGCGAGGTTTTCGATGGGGATGACCTTGCAAGCAAATAAATTAACGTAGTAGTTGACTAAAGCGAAAAATACGGGTACAATAGACCGAAAGGTCGGTATCCGTATTTTTATTCAGGCATGAGCGGTATTCGATATCATTTTTTTTTGATCCAAATGTCCGTGTCACGAAAACACATGTTTGATAAGAACGGGCAGATCGGCTTTTTAGAAAATTCAAGTGCCGCACAGGCGGCGGAATGAGAGGTAAAAATGTCCAGAGTGTACAATTTCAGTGCAGGCCCGGCTGTCCTGCCGGAAGAAGTGCTGCAGGAAGCAGCAGACGAAATGCTTGATTACAGAGGCTGTGGAATGTCAGTTATGGAGATGAGCCATCGTTCCGGTACCTATCAGAAAATCATCGATGAGGCGGAGGCTGATTTACGTCAGCTGATGGGAATCCCCGATAACTATAAAGTGCTGTTTTTACAGGGTGGCGCAAGCCAGCAGTTTGCGATGATTCCGATGAACCTGATGAAAAACCGCGTAGCGGATTACATCATAACCGGACAGTGGGCGAAAAAGGCATGGAAAGAGGCTTCCATTTACGGAAAGGCAAATGCGGTTGCATCCTCCGAGGATCAGACCTTTTCCTATATTCCGGACTGCTCCGATCTGCCGATCGACCCGGACGCGGATTATGTATATATTTGTGAAAATAACACCATTTACGGAACCAAATTCAAAACGCTTCCGAATACAAAGGGAAAACCCCTTGTTGCGGATGTTTCCTCCTGCTTCTTATCCGAGCCGGTTGATGTGACCAAATATGGCATGATTTACGGTGGCGTTCAGAAGAATATTGGACCTGCCGGCGTAGTTATCGCAATTATCCGGGAAGACCTGATTACAGAAGATGTGCTGCCCGGCACGCCCACCATGTTAAAATATAAAATTCATGCGGATGCGAAATCCCTTTACAACACGCCTCCGGCATACGGAATTTACATCTGCGGCAAAGTATTTAAGTGGCTGCAAAAGCGTGGCGGCCTGGAAGCAATGAAAGAATACAACGAGAAAAAAGCGAAAATTCTGTATGATTTCCTGGATGAAAGCAAGCTGTTCAAAGGCACCGTCCGCAAGGAAGACCGTTCGTTGATGAACGTTCCGTTTATCACAGGCAATGCCGATCTGGATGCAAAATTTGTTGCAGAGGCAAAGAAAAACGGTCTGGAGAACTTAAAGGGACACAGAAGCGTCGGCGGCATGCGCGCAAGCATTTACAATGCAATGCCGATGGAGGGCGTGGAAAAGCTGGTTGCCTTTATGAAAGAGTTTGAAGCGCAGAATCAGTAAGCAGAGTGGGAGGTTTCAATGAGAAAATATTATTGCATGAATCCGATCGCACAGGTCGGACTCGATAATTTCTCGAAAAATTATATCAAAACAGACGAAATTACAGAAGCGGAAGGCATCCTGGTTCGAAGTGCATCGATGCATGATATGGAGCTGCCGGATGGACTTTTAGCGGTTGCAAGAGCGGGAGCCGGCGTCAACAATATCCCGCTGGAGAAATGCGCGGAAAAGGGTATCGTCGTGTTCAATACACCGGGTGCAAACGCAAACGGCGTAAAAGAGCTGGTCATTGCCGGAATGCTTTTAGCAAGCCGTGACGTCGTATCGGGCATCAACTGGGTGAAAGAAAATCAGGAGGATGAAAATATTGCGAAGGATGCGGAGAAAGCGAAGAAGAAGTTTGCCGGTACAGAGGTGATGGGCAAACGCCTTGGTATCATCGGACTGGGCGCGATCGGCGTCAAGGTTGCTAATGTGGCGCGTCATCTCGGAATGGAAGTGCTCGGCTATGATCCGTATGTATCGGTCGATGCGGCGTGGAAGTTAAGCCGCGACGTCAGACATGTGCTGGATGTCAATGAAATCTATGAGCAGTGCGATTATATCACAATCCATGTGCCGCTGATGGACAGCACAAAAAATATGATCAGCGCAGAAGCTATCTCCCGGATGAAGGACGGCGTGATTTTGTTAAACTTTGCAAGAGATCTGCTGGTGGATGAAGAAGCTGTGTTAGACGGAATTACCGCCGGCAAAATCCGCCGCTACGTTTCGGATTTCCCGAATCCGGTCACGGCAGGAAAGCCGGGCTGCATCGTCATCCCGCATCTGGGCGCTTCGACCGAGGAGTCGGAAGAAAACTGTGCGGTTATGGCAGTCAGACAGCTGCAGGAATATCTCGAAAACGGAAATATTCTCCACAGCGTCAACTTCCCGGACTGCGATATGGGTGTGTGCACGGCAGAAAGTAGAGTCGTGATTTTCCATAAGAATATCGCAAACATGATCGCGAAGTTCTCCTCCGTCCTCGGCTGGAACAACTTAAACATCGCAAATATGATGAACAAATCCAAAGGCGATGTTGCATATACGATGGTCGACCTGGAGTCCTCCGTAAGCGGCAGTATTGTCAATCAGTTAAAGACGATCGATGGCGTGTTCCGCGTACGGGTGGTGAAGTAAAACGCAGGCGTTCTGTAACGGAGAGTCACAGACCCCGGAGAAAGGCAGTATGGTGCCAGTCTCCGGGGCCTTTTGTAAATAGACTTTTTCCCTTGCCTATTGTGCCCGGGAAGGGTAAAATAAAAATAAGAGGAGCGCGGCAAAAGCGTCCGGCAGGAGGGTATCGAATGAACGAAAAACTGTATAGGCTGATGAACTGGCCTGAAATAGAGGCAATTATTTATTCGGAGGAGGACGATCCGCACCGGCTTTTGGGACCGCACCGGGAAGGCAATGCGACGGTGGTGCAGGCATTTTATCCGGGCGCTGTTTCGATGGAACTGAAGCTGCCCGGTCAAAAGACCGTGGAAATGGAGCAGGCGGACGAGGCTGGCTATTATGCCGCACTGGTTGGCGGTAAGGAAATCGGAGGCTATACATTAAAGGCTTCTTTGGAAGATGGCACAACAGAAGAATTTGAAGATCCCTATCGGTTTGCTCCGGTCATTACCAAAGAGGATACGGCGCGGTTTGCGGCAGGAATCCATTATGAAGCTTACCGTATCCTTGGTGCGCATATGATGACCATCGACAAAACCCAGGGCGTACATTTTGCAGTCTGGGCACCGAATGCGCTGCGGGTCAGTGTTGTGGGAGATTTTAACCATTGGGATGGACGCAGACATCAGATGCGCCGCCTGTGGGATTCCGGTATTTTTGAAATTTTTATCCCCGGAGTTAAAGAGGGCGAGAATTATAAGTTTGAGCTGAAATTAAAGGGCGGTCTGACTTACCTGAAGGCAGATCCCTATGCGTTTGGACAACAGCTCCGCCCGGACACGGCATCTGTTGTTCGCAACATCGATGGCTTTGCCTGGGAAGATGAAGCATGGATCCTGGCACGAGAAAAAAGCTGTCCTGAAAAAGAGCCGATGAGCGTTTACGAAATGTATCTGGGCTCCTTTGCAAAGCCCGATGATGGCCGCAGATATTATAACTACCGGGAGTTTGCACCGAAGGTTATTTCCTATGTGAAGGAAATGGGCTATACCCATGTGGAGCTGATGCCGGTTATGGAGCACCCGCTGGATGGATCCTGGGGCTATCAGGTCATCGGCTATTATGC
>ERZ773210.980-NODE-980-length-30683-cov-9.946748_pt1 | contig 30683 bp, 37 predicted proteins | sample MGYA00580528_ERZ773210 | MGnify/ENA primary metagenome ERZ773210 (study PRJEB29015, sample SAMEA2737769) | human gut metagenome | biome: human gut; feature: human-associated habitat; material: faeces | place: China | collected 2012 ...
TACCATTCCGCCATGTCGCAGTGTTTCCCGACCAGCACGTGGACGGGACTGTTTACATTAAAAAGCTATCATGAATTATTCACCCTTACAGGCTGTTTCTTTGTCATTAAACTCTATTTTTCCATTCATAAGAAATGGAAGCATTGAATCTCTAAGTTCTGCAAGAAGTCTATTCTCTTCATTATTTAAGTAATAAATATGCTGCTTATACATATTCATGAAAAAAGGCATGATGCTCGATAATATTTTTTTATCTGTATTTTCTATGCAAAATATTTTTGAAGCGGAAGATTGGATATATTTGTTTTCAATAATTTTCTCTTTTACTTCGTAATTCTTGAATGATGCAAAACTTTCATTCATCGCCTTTACTACTTCATTAGATGCTTCACACGCTCTTATAATTTCTGTAAGCCCCAATTTCTCAGCCCACACTTTATTAACCGTCACTTTTATTACATTACGTTCACGGATAACACGGTTAATATCTGCTATAATAGCATTAAAATCACGATGAAGTGTACCTTCCATATAAATTGGAAGATATGGGCCAATATCAAGATTGTAGTTATGATTCAAAAGCTCCTCTATGGACACTTTCTTTGAATAACCTTCCTGTTCCTTATGTAGAAGTTCACATATAGCAACCAATTGTTCGTCCGAAAAGGTGTTAAATTCCTTTTTATATATACGATTATAGTGTGATGCTTCACCTTCTCCACGCTGTTCCCGCACTTCAACAGTTTTCATTTGCTCCGCATTAATCAGCATCACATCTTTACTCGTTTTCTTCTTATCAAACAAAAGTATGCAAGTCGCTACAGAGGTAGACTCAAACATCTTTTCCGGCAAAGAAATAGCAGCTTGCAGCCATCCCTTCTCAATAAAGTATCTCCTGCACTCTTTCTCTTCTTTGCTTGTAAGCACACCTCTGGGAAGAATCAACGCACATCTTTCACTCCTTTGCAAGCAATGCGCCACAAAAGCAAAATTACAAGTGTATTTCTGAGGTAAAGCTTTAATTATATTTTCAGATACAGGAACTTTTAAATTAAATGGCGGGTTGGAAATTGCTACATCCGCCTTTAAAAGCTCCATTTCTGAGAACATTAACCGTTGAACAGATGAATAAGTAGAGCCTTTAATTGTTCTGTATGAACAAATAACTTTTCCTGTCAGAATATCTTTATTGATAACCGTTGCCTCAATATTGCGAATACATAAATTAAACAGAAGAATAGGAATTACTTTTTCGTCTAACTCTTCGCATACGAATTTTAAATTTGGGTTGATACTCCATTTTTGAATCGTAAGTGCACCGGAACCCGAACAACAGTCATAAACTATTTTTTCTGACGAAGTACAACTTAAATAAGCAACAAGTTTAGCGAGGGAAACAGGAGTATAATCTTGCTTTTTTTCTTTCCTGTCAGCATGGTAAAATTGATAGACTTTTTGAAGCCAATCAATCTTTAAATCCGGGCACAACTCCTTATACTTCTCGAATAGCAAAGGTGCGTTCTGAGAAAATAAGGAAGACATTATTTTATCTGGTAATGTACTGACATTAGCACATCCAAATAAATCACAAATCTTATTGGTTAATTCTTTTAGTTCCATATAATTACGTTTTCGTTCCCGTGAGCGTTCCGATGTTAAGCCTTACCACTCGCCTTAGGGTGAGCCACGGGATTATATATAATAAGCGTGTACGGGCGCCTTTCATTACCACCGCATACTTTATACCGATTTAAGACTGTATCGGACGCTTATGTTGTCTTTATGACCTTTGTCTCTTGCGATACGGACGCCCAAACCGCATACTCTTTACCGTAGGACATTTCGGTGCGAAGAGACAATTACGATAACCAAGCCTATACGGAGTCCCCGCGTTTCCGCTATCCGTAATCCTCGGTTATATTGAAATAAGTCTAAATATCAAATACTTAAACCTTATTTCACATTCAATACGTCAAAGAACTATGTATTTTGCTCCCTCTGCACGACTCGAACGTGCGACCTTCGCTAACCGGAAATTACCGGATACTAAACCTTCGAACAAGTAACCATAGCGATGCTCTGCCTGGCTGAGCTAAGAGGAAGGAGCGTTGTTCACACAACGCGGTTTTAATAGTCAAGGCTGTCGTAATACTGCTTGTTGCTCATATACTCGGATACTACCGCCGACCGTGAGCTGTCGTTTATCCGGCTTCTGATGAAGTCATACTTATCGGAACTCATGCCAGATAATACATCATCGTTGTATTCTACACGACTGCTGTATATACATCCCGCCATTATTGCTATTATTAGAGCAATCCGAAGAGCAAGTCGAGAGGCTCTGTTTAAATCGTAGGTTTTCATATTAAAGATGATTTAATGATTCTATCTTATTTCATTTATATCGTTTTGGCGGTAGAAAACCTTTCTACCTATTTTGATAGGGACGAGATACCCGTCTTTATTCCAACGATTCAATGTGCATCGGGATACGTTTAGGGTTTCTGCAACTTCCTTAAGAGGCACAAGGTTGTCGTTGTTACTTTTCGATACACCCTCCTTTAACTCTTGTATAGCCTGCTGGATTGATGCATCTATTGCATTCTTCAAGTCCTGTGCGCTAACTATGAAAAGTAGTTGGCCGGAAGAGTTGCTTCTCATTATTTCCCGAATATCCATAGCTTTATCTCCTTATTCTTTTCTGGTTACTTTAAAATATTTGGATTCTTTCCCCGCCTTTACCTTTTCTTTTTCTAATTTAAAAGAGGCTACACCTTCTTTTTTTAGATTTGAGGCAGTAACTTTTATACTGTTATAGTTCATTGGAGGATTTTTAAATATCTCCGTATCTCCAACTCTAATCGAAAGCAGGGTTTCTCTGACTTTCACTAATTTAGGTATGCTTTTTCTTCTTTTTTTTATGATTATATTATCCATAAACATTAACTTTGCATCGGTTAATTAATTAACTGATTGACGATGCAAAGATATGTATATATTTTATATACACAAAGAATTTGCATATAAAATATATACACAAAACATTATTTAACTATTGAGGCTTTGAGTCTGTTACTATTGTATATAGATATATAAGTGATAAAAGAGAAGACTGTAGCTCTGAAAGAATTTATTTTAAGAATTATAGTTTAGATTATTTTTTGTAACGAAGCTTTGTAACAACTTAGTTCTTTGATTTATTGTACAATTGGTTGTTATTCAAATTCAAAGGATAGCTGTACTTTCACTCTTTTAAACCTGTCATTTGGAAGGTTGTGTAATCGGACTATATCATTCATGGAGTTTGTACACATGGAGTCAACCATTTCATTGTATTTGTCTCCATTATGTCCTTTTACCCAGCGAAAACATACAGAGCTAAGTGTCTTTACCCGTTCGTTGTATTTGATTATCAAATCTCTGTTTTTCTTCGGCTTCCAAATACCGGAAAAGACGTTGATTGCATATTTGCTGTCTGAATACACGGTTAGATCAGAACCTTCGGGGACGGAACAAACAGCGCTTATGATAGCAAGCATTTCCATACGGTTATTGGTCGTATAAAGAAAGCCCTTTGAAGCGGTTTTTACAACTTCTCCCCTATGGATTATCAGATAGGCTGAACCTCCCTCTCCATACACTGATGTGTTTTGACATCCTCCGTCTGTATATGCTATATATTTACTCATTGTCTTGGTATTTTATATATTAAATTATCACGCACGTATGTATTTATATACGCCATGTAATCCCATTCTCTCTGTAAATAATATATGTTCCCAAAATAGAAATATCATAAATAAGCAGCGTTAATGGGATTATCAAACGGATTTTCATAAACAGGATGTTTGGACACTTTGAGATTTGATGATTCAACACGCTTCTTGTGATTATAAATAACGTGCTTATATTTCTCGGTAGTCCCTCTGTCACATATAGAGTAAGAACAAGGAATGACAATCCATCCGCTTCCGTCTTTGGGGTTATAGATAAAATGTTTCCTTCCCGTTCTTTTGCGCCACTCTTCAACGGTGTTGGCATTCACGGTATGGATAACCATTTCCCCGTGCGCCCTTGTCTTGGAGATTACTCCGTTTCGGAACATTTCATTCATCAGTCTGTGTGCGGTACTTTTGCTTGAACCGGATATATTTCCAAGTTTGCGCAAAGTCAAATCCTTGGTAAGGGCACAACGTTTTTGTTTCGGTTTCCCGTTACTCTGCGGAAAGTTGTCTCTATCAATAGAATTGACTGCACAAAGAAGCATAATACAGTTCAGCTCATGCACAAGCATGCGAATTGAATATTCCTTCTTATTCAGTTTATAGCAATAATCAGAGGTGTAAATAAAAGGCGTACGCCCTATTGACCTTTTGATTTCCTTGCTTTTAAAAGTGTTTGCAAGAAAGCTGCCTCCTTTTACGGAAAACAGAAAACTGTCGTTTAACGCTCCGTTAATAAGGCGTTTGGCTTTATCGTGAGAAACATGAAACAGTTTCATCACTTTATAAGGGGTTACATCGGTAAGTACAGAATTTGAATACAGACACTTGATGCCAATAGCAAAGGCAAGCAATTCTTTTTCAGCCTTGCTTGCCTTGTATCTTTTGATTATATCTATTGGTATATTAAGTATGTCCATTGACCGATTGTATTTTATATAAAGAATGAATCCCGTAATAGGTAGCAGCTATCACAGGATTCATCTCATATAATTAGCCCGGAAAGGGGTAAGTATAAACAATGTCAATCGAACAACTGCTACTTGTTACGTGTGCAAAGATATGTATATATTTTATATACACAAAGAATTGTAATTTAAAAAATATATATATGGATAAAGATAATGATTTGTTACGTTCAGAAAGATTTATGAATGTTGTTAAGGCTCTGAATTTAAGTAATATGGAGCTTGAGGAAAAATTAGGTATTAATAGAGATTTAAAATCGAAAATTTCTACAGGAAAGCAAAACGCGTCTATAGATAAAATAGTCGCACTATGTGAAATATATAAGGTCAATGCAAATTACATTCTTGTAGGCGAAGGCAATATGTTTCTTGAAGATAGAATAGAATTAAATGGATTGTCTACAGTCGACGTAGAAGATTTTCCATCTCCGGAAACTGCTGAATACTGGAAGAGAATGTATGAAACGACAGTAGTTATGTATGAAGCGCAATTTGAGGATTTGCAAAGGCGATTTAACGCTCTAAACAAATCTGTGGAAGAAATACAAGACCTATTCAGTGTGAGAAGAAAGGCTGTTTAATATATATGTTTACAAACATGTTTTGAAATAAAACCTTTTCAATATAAAATTTGTTGATATTTTATTTCGACAAGACACAAATTATTAATTTGAAATATAATGAATGAAAATGTAAATCTAATGATGAAGCACATGCTCCGTCTTGCAGAAGCGTATGAAAAATTACTTAAAGAAGTTGTACAACTGAGACAAGAAGTTGCAATACTGAAAGGCGGAAAGGTAAAGGAAAAGAAAATTTATAATATGAAGATTTTAGGCAGCCAAGTTGGTGGAAGTTAATAATGTGCTTTATTATTTGATTTATATGTTCCGTATAAATTATTAAACAACTACATAAATTGCAAAAACTTCTTTTGTATGTATTGCTAAAAATATTTTATTAGACATTATTCACAAACAATTAAAAAACATATAATTATGGGAAATGTTGCATTTTTTACTTCAATCATTATTATTGCATCTGGAATATTGCAAATCGTTTTGCTATTCAAAGTATGGGAGATGACTAATGATGTAAGGCAAATCAAGGAAAAGCAGGAAAGGCACGATATTAATGAGCTAATTAAAGAAGCGCAAGCATCTAAATTAAAGGGAGATGAAGAGAAGGCAATTGAACTTTACGAAAAAGCTTTTTTTTCTTCCATATCTCATTTATACAATGAAGTAATAGGGGGGTATCCTACATGGGCGGCAGAGTGTTGGAGTAAAAGGTATCCAAAGATAGTTAGATATTATCAAACAAGAAAAATATCTTCTGACTTCACATTGGATTTTAATAAATACGACTCTTTGGACAAAGTGAAAAACATGTTTAAATAATGATTACCTTATGGGACAAACTTGCTTGCCCATAAATGATATATTTGCAAAAGTAGATATTACAATTCTTGAATATCAATTAGGGGAATGTTAAACGAGGTTTTTCTACACAACTAAGCCGCCAATACTCATGGCGGCTTAGTTGTGTAATTAGGTGTAAAAAAATTATAAAAACAAAGCTTCGATTTGGCGGCTTTATTCATTTTCCCATAAACTCTTTTAATCTGTATAGCCTATCAATTGCCGGATTATAAAATGCATCCGGATAGTGTTGCTTGATGTCGTTGATATTTGCCCGAATATACAGAGATGTATCGTATATATGTTCGGATTCCGATAATATTACTTCCTTTGGCAATTGTGCGGTTTCTGCCCAATTCATGATTGCCTTAACACTTTCTTCGTCATATGCGTATTTGCCTTCTTGTGCCATATAAAATTATTTTTTTGGCAAAGATAACCTTTTCTCTTTAATCATTCATCAAACTTCCGGTTCTTAAACATTTCTGCATCGGAAACCTCTTGCAAAACTTCGCCAAAAACAGTATGAAGTTTATCTTTCTGCATAATGATTAAATTACGGTACGGTATTCGGAATACAACATCATCATATGGCAGATGCAGATTTTCCATGAACGTTGCAATCTGTCCAAGCAGGCAGGTATTACCAGCTACTTCTGTTTTGCTGTCAGATTTTGCACGTTCTTCGCTAAAATTGACAGCTTGTAAAAATTTTCAGCAGAAATTAAAGAAAAAGCGATTTCTAATCCTTCCACAATTTCATTAAATGTGCCTTTTAATAATTCATCAAAAAGGCTATCGTTTCCTTTTATAAACCAAGACAAAGCATGTGCCGCATTATCCATATCTTTTAATGAAACAAGTATATCATGCAGCGTATTACATTCGGGGAAATTTGCTAAGTAATACCCTGCGCCTGCTATCCTATGAATAGTAGGCGGTGATATGATATATGATTTGTTATTGACGACAATTGTCTTAAAGTCAGAGCCAATAATAGAGCTATTTACTATTTTCGCAGCATTCATTATTAATATATTAAACAGGGGTGCAATTTACACTACACCCCTTTGGTTTCATAGAAATTTATTTAAATGGTAGGTTTGCTCTTGACAGGCGCTTCTGCTGACATTAAGGCGGCAGCTTCCACTTTCTCCCCATCAAACAAATAGTCACTCTTCACATTATCATTAGGATTTTCCATCGCAACAGCAGTAACTCCCAAGCCAATGTTTTTTTCGGCCATTGTTCCTTTGGCGATAACCGCAGCATTTGTAAAGACTACATAATTGCCTGTTTTTGTCTGCCCTACAATTCCCTTATTCACAATTCCCGGAGTATCTGATGCCGACCAGCCCGCATCCGTATCAACCTTTTCGCCACCTTGCAAATCAATCTTATCGTCAAATGTATATTCACCCATTGTGAATGTAATGGTTTTTGCCCCCTTTTGGGTTACATCACGATAATAGATATTACCCGAAAGTTCGTTGATGTAATCAGTGTAGGTTGGGTCGTCCTCTGTGTACTGCCAAGTATCTTGGTGTGAATTTTTAACTTGTGTGGCAGACTCAAGCCACGTCTTTAATGATGCTTTAGTTACGGCTTCAGTAAACACATCACCGTACCATATCTTTTTAATTCCGATAAATGGTTTCATAATCTTCTCAATTTATGTTTAATACTTCAAATAATAATTTTACATTAACAAAATGACAATTTAAATCTGTATCTTCCTCTATCCCATGGCTCTCAACAGAATATTGATACCATGAACCCTTATAATATCCTACGGAATCCAAAGTCTCAACAGCCAACTGCTCAAGTTCGTTAAGCCTTTTGAGATTGGCATTCTGCTTATAATCCGGGACACAGAAATTAACTTCAATAAATCCTCTGTTCCAATAGGTATCAGATGTTTGGCGCTTAGAAAGAACAACAACACGCTCCGTATCTACTTTCTTTTTAGGGAAAGACCAGCTACGATATAAAGGCAGACCAAAAGATTTGCAATCATTATATACTATGATACCGGCATCTGATGATGTAATCATATCCAAACCTCCGAATAATTAAAATAATTACAGCTCTTAGGGTTGCGTGCGATACCTTCCGCTTTCACTGTCTCTCCAAACAAACAGCGAATATTGCTACCTTCTTTTAAACCACGACCTTCATAGACTATATGATAATGCGACATATACATATCTCCATTGTCTGACTTTAGTTCTTGGGTGTTATCATCGTCGCACCGGCAAACACCTATAGTTTCCCACGTATTATTTTCCGGCTTTACAATAACTTGTCCGTTAGAGTCATACTCAGGTTCTTCTTCTGCTAATACTTGTAATATGTGAGGAGAAAAATACATTACCATATATCAGATACATCTTTAATCACACTCAGACCGACAATTGCAGCAGTTTCCTCATTCAAGTCTATGCCATATTTCTTTAACAGAAGTTTAATATGGGTCTTGATTGAATCAACGCTCCAGGATGCAGAAAATCCACTTTCACCAACTGAGGTAGGATGGAGAATATTTTTCTCAATAAACCCATCAATTAATGTTCCTATTAACTTTTTATCCTCAGAAGAAACTTCCTTGCCTGCATTAAGCCCAAAATCTAATGCAAAATCAGAAGCCCCTACATCGGACATTTCACCGATGTAGGAAAATCTCTGCTTTATGTAGCCTGCAATTGTCATTATGCCTCTACTGTCAAAGAATAGATGCCGTTAATCTCAGTAATGATAGGAAGTGATAATGACTGCGCCTTTGTGAACTCAACTCCATTGGAATTGTCTGTTTCACCCTTACCCCACTGAGAAATCCGAATTCTTCCATAATTGGAATAGGTTACACCAGGCTCTTGCCTCAATTCATTGTCTGCATAGGCATTTTTGATAACCCCTAACTTTCCAGCCGGGACAAATACCAAGTTCTTATCATTCCAGGGGGAATACTCACTTAATGTTCCGTTGTTTTGAATTCGGGTGATACGTCTGATGGGTTCAAAGATAGGGAAGCCATTCTGACGCATGAACTCGTTCATATTTGACATCAACAGTGGAGTAGAAGATTTATCTGTACCAAAAACAACCTGTTTCATCTTCTTATTTCTAAGAATATATGATAAGCGTTTGGGTGAGAGAAGAATTTTATCAAGTGTCACTTTCTCTTGAGAGGCGTCCAATATCATTTGAATGTCTTCAAAACAGTCCACATTGTTTTGATTATCGTCATTCCAATCCAATGTTACCGATGCTATATTCTCGGCTGGCATTTTGTGGTCTATAACACCACGGACGCCACCCTCTGGATTGTTTTTCTCATCAAATGTAAAAACTCCTTTGTTAGACAAGGCTCCCAAGAATATAACATCCAGTTTAGACTGCACAGAATTTACAACCTTCCCGACATTATTCCACATCAGATTAATGAGTTGTTGCGTTTTCTGCTCATCTGTCAACATACGAGAATCAAGTATTTGAAGGACTTTTCTGTACTCTTCAATCGGCATAGAATAACTCATCTGATGGGTCAGCACTTTTTGCTTTAATGTTTCCAAACCGTCCGTTCCCATAATAGGCTCTTTTCCCTTAGAATCCAAAGTCGCAGCAGCCACACTCAAATTGTACTGCCCAATCAACTCTTCAAAGTTCAGCCCAATCGTAGGAGTATCCCAATCCAAATATTTCTCATAGATGTTTTGGTCGAACAATCTTTTACGTAACTCCGATGCCGTGTCTATGCGAACTTGCACTTGTTTTGTAAGTTCGCCAAAAATAGAACTATAAAATAATCCTGCCATAATTTACCTCCTTATTGTCTAATATACTTGATAGACGGGTTATTTTTCATGCTATATCCCACCAGCCAATCCTTTGGCATTGGATAAGCCACATCCTTCAAAATTAATACCTCATATCCTGCGGACACTGTTTGAAAGGACATGTTTTTCGTAAATACAAAGTCTGTTTCAACAACCGCATCTGGCAAATCTTCCCCAATACCAAGTACAGCTCCCGCAACAGCCGTTTCTGCGGCCGCAGCCAATGTTAGTACATCATAGTCCGCGTTACTTGAATCAATAGAATTTATTGCCTGTCCGCCTACGGTTTCAGAGTTAACAGCAAAACTTCCTTTTTTAATCCGCGGCTTGGTCGTGGTACCGCCATTGATAACTTCCACCGCTTTGCAAATCTTACACTCCATTTTTGCAAAATCAAGTTTTATAGGAGTGCCTTTTTTAACTAAAGTGCCTTCCGGTAAATCTGTTGTAAGTTTGAAGTCTCCCGGAAGAACGCCGCACTCACCTCTCCAAAAAACGGGGAAATTCCCTTTGACCTTTTCTTTTTCAAATGTAATAGCCATAACTTTATTTTTTAATTAGCGTCCGGCAATTTTTCAGCCCATTCTTTAGCCAGTTCTTTGCCCTGGTCTTTAGGTGTAGACAAGGAGAATGCCGAACTTTTATCCTCCAAGCCTTTTGCGACCTCATTCTGTCTCACTTTAGAAAGATAGTCTGTAATCGCCACCTCGTCCATATCATCGGAGATAGCAAATCCTTCTTCTATTCTCTCTTTCGAGATTTTGAGTTCTTTTGCTTTTGAAAGAATCAGATTGTTTCTTATTGTACGAGCCTGTTCTGCTTTTGCAGACTGGTTTTCAGTTATGAGCTTTTGAATTTTCTCCTCTTGCTCCTGCTTGTACCTTGTAAACCACTCTGGTTCCTCATTGGTTGGTTGCTGTTGGTCGCCCCCATCACCTTTTGCTTTCAGTTCTTCCAATTCCTTCTTGTAGGCTGTACCTTCTGTACGCAGCCTATCAAAATTACTTTGGTAAGATTTCAGCATTGATTCTTGCCCCTTTACTATAGTTGCAAGGTTATCATCGGTTATTAATCCCATAGCGTCAAGCGATGATGCTACTGATTGAAGAATCTCATCAGACAAACCCAGCTTTGAAAAATCCTGTTTAAGCTGATGGAATATTTTTTCTTTCATACTTAATTATTTTAAATTCAGGATAAAAGTAGATATTAGTAAAAGATGGGAGAAATTTATAAAGGCTCTAAAACGAACAATTGGCAAAAGGTTTGTTATTTATAGAAAAAGCAGCCCCTAAATGTATAGAGACTGCTTGGAGTGCCTTTCTTGATAACCCGCCAGCCGTATTACTGGCGGGACATCATAACGTGATTTCGCTGGTCGAACCTCAACGTGCATCTATGCTTGTTTACGTGGCAATATATTTCCTAATCTCTTCTTCATTTCAGCTATTGACCTATCCAAAGAAGCAATCATCATTTCATAATCTTTGTGTGATGCAGCTACGTTATCTACTATCACATTACCAAGTTCTTCAATAGAGGCGCAAATATTGCCTACAAGTTGTCTGTTTTCTTCCATAGTATAATGTATTAAGTTAATCACCTACGTAATGAGAGCCGAAACGCCCTTTATTGTTATTGGTATAGCAAGCGGATGTCGGGATTGATAAATCATCATAAACGCTGCGTCTTGCAGGTTCGGCTAAAGAAGCTTCCATAGCTTCTTTTTCTGCGTTTTTCGTTTCCTTATCAGACGCACGCTTCTTTTCGTTAACCCAAGCAAGTTTAAGGCAGTCCGCCCAATTCTTTACTCCATGAGTAAGGGAATACAGTTTCATGTACTTCTTAATTTGATGGGCTTCTTTCATTATCTTGCTTAAATTGTAGCGTTTCATATCTTATAGCTTTTTGTTTAACTTTGATGATGCAAATGTAAGTAGTTTATATTACATTGCAAAATAAAATGATAAATAAAATACTTTCATTAACAATGTTTTGTAAGCACTTCGTTTTACGATTTTAATTTTAATGTATATTTGCACAGTCTTAAAAACGTTGAGTTATGAATAGAATAAAGGAAATATTAAAAGAGCAAGGTGTTACTATAAATGAACTTGCTGATAAATTGGGAATAAGTAGGGTTACATTATCTACCCAAATAAATGGTACTGCAAACATAGTATCTTACGAAAAGATAGCCACCGCCCTAAACGTCCCCATGTGGCAACTGTTCGCATCTCCGGAAGAAATTCAGCCCCAAAGCGATGGAGTCTCTATCACGTGCCCGAACTGTGGAAAGGAGTTCGAAGTGGAATTGAAAGCGAAAGAAAGGTGAACTTTCAGAACCTGATGCAATGAGAAAAAAACGGAAATCCCGATTTTCTCCAATCTAAAAAGGATTATCCCCCAAATAGAAGAAAACTAATAAAAGTTGCTATATAAGGAAACTTTTTGTATATTTGCGGTATAAATAAAGACAATACTTAATATATGGAAAAATGTAATGACTTGCAAAATATTGATTCTGTAGTGCTTTCTGATTTCATATTGAAGCATTACGGACCTATGTCGCATCTGAAATTGCAAAAGCTGCTTTTTTATTGTGATGCATATTGCCTTGCCTATTTTGATAAAGAACTTGTGGAAGACCAATTTGAGGCATGGGTACATGGTCCCGTCAGCCGCAAGGTTTACGATAGCCTTAAAGACAAGTCCATATTATACAGCGACCTCGCTTATTCGGGAAAAGACGGCGTAGATGTGGATAAGGAGTTTGGAAAACTCTCCAAAGACCAACAGGATTTGATTTTAGCTGTATTGAATGACCTTTCAGTGTGGACTGGTTTCGAGTTGGAAGCAGCCACTCACCGTGAAAAGCCTTGGCTTGAAGCACGTAAAGGATATTCAGAGGCGGATAAATGCAATGTCCTAATTTCAAAGGAAACGACACGATTGTTCTATAAATTGGAGATGAATGGCTGAATACAAGGGGAAAAAGAAACTAACATTTTTCACAAAGAACAAGGATAGCGTGAATGATACGCCACGGACTTCCAACTTTAAGGTTTCATTCCAATATTTCGATACGACGCAAAAATATGGTTCTTCTTTTAAAGATTGGCAAGGAGTTGGATTGTTGAGCCGTGCTATGGAAACCTTACATGGTTATTGTTGTTCTCCACTTATGGAACAAGTAGATGGGGACAAGTTTACGATTTACGGTTCTTTTCCACCCAAAGACAAAACCATGTTTGAATATCCGCATCATGTACCGGAAGATGCGAACTGGGCAAGAATACACATAAACGGTTCCGCTGTAATCATTGGGCATATTGTGGGAGATACTTTCTATGTAGTGTTCTTAGACAAGACGCATAAATTCTGGCTCACTAAAAAAGTTACAGGAAAATAGAAAAGGTATTGAAAATGAAGGATATATATTATGGAGACAAATAATCATCAGATTGTAGATTATGATGTAGTATTAGATGCAAAATTCGGGAAGGAAGGAAGCCCTGAACGTGCGAAGGCGGAAGATGATGCATATGCTTTTTATACCAGTCAGATACTTCTTGATGCAAGAAAGGAGGCGAGAATGACACAATCAGAGCTTGCAAAGAAGGTAGGGACAAACAAGTCTTACATATCAAAAATAGAGAATGGCTTGATTGAACCCGGAGCCGGTTTGTTTTTTCGCATTATTGATGCACTCGGATTGAGAGTTGACATTGTAAAGCCCATAATGTAGAAACTTATATATGAAAACATTGACTTATAAAGGTTACGTGGGAAGTATCGAGATAAGCGATGAAGATAATTGCTTGTTTGGGAAAGTCCTTGATTTGCCAAAAGATACAGCAATTTCTTATGAAGGAGAGACTGTTGCTGATTTGAAGGAGGATTTTAAAGGAGCGGTGGATGATTATATAGCACATTGCAAAGAAGCAGGAATAACACCTCGTAAAAGTTATTCTGGCTCTTTGAATATACGCATTTCTCCGGAGATACATAGCAAAATTGCCATTCTTGCCCAGCAAGCAGGAATATCAATAAATGCCTTTATAAAAAAAGCTGTAGAAAATCAGATTGCAACTATGCTGTAGCAACCGGAAAATAGAACCTTTAAAATAAATGCTTATGTTACGAGTAGTAGATGTAGATTATATCAAAGATTATGAGCTTCTTGTAACTTTCAGTGACGGAAGCAAAAAGAAGGTTGATTTAAAACCATACCTTACAGGAGAAGTGTTCGGGGAATTGTTGGATAAGGATAAGTTTATCCAATACGGATTGACGCACACAACTATAGAATGGGCAAATGGGGCAGATTTAGCTCCGGAGTTTTTGCATGAGATTGGAACGGCTGCATAAGTTTGTAATATAACCATATTTGCCTAATAGAGGAGCAATTAGATATTATTCAATCAAAGAAACCACCTCTTTCTTTATTTCATCGTCTATCTCCCTATATCGGGCAAAAGCCTTGCTACCTTCCGTGTGTCCTGATAACGAACCGACAAGGTTCGGATCTTTGACTTTCTTATATAGATTACCTATGAATGTCCTTCTTGCCATGTGAGAAGATGCAACTTCATTTATCGGTCTTTTCTCTTCTTTCCCGGTAGTTGGATTTAGTATTGTAACCATGCGGGTTATATTGCAACATTTAAATATTTCCTTTATGGCATCATTATACTTAGAGGTGGAAATAAATGGGAATAACCTACCTTTTTTATCTGTTTTATCATATTTTGCAATAAGAGATTTTGCTCGGTTGTTCAATGGGACTCTCACTACAAATGGGCGGTCATCATGAGTTTTATGTGGTATATATTCTATAGCTCCATTGATAATGTTTTCTTTTGTCATTTTCAATAAATCAGATACTCTACATCCTATTAGGCATTGAAAGATAAATATATCACGCTGTGTCGCCAGATGTGGGCGGTTGGATAAATCAAATTCTGCAATATAATTACGCTCTTCCAAGGTTATGTAAAATGGGGTTCCGTATTTTTCTCCTAAAACTTTATCATATTTTTCAAAAGGTTTGTTGTCGGTTATTCCCTGCTGATTGCACCAATTGTAAAAAGTCAATAGTCTTTTTAACAAAGTATATATTGTGTTATTCCCCTTAGCTCTCGGTTTGAAATTTTTATAATTATAATAGATAGTCGATAAGATGTATTTGTATATTTCGGGATATTGATTGTAGAGTATATTTTCATTTCTTAGAAAACTTTCTATGTCTTCTATTCTTTCTGCATCAATATTATCTATATCTAAATTGAATTTTTTTTTCTCATACATAGTTATAAATAGCTCATATCTTTGCAATGCGCGAATAAGAACGTGGAAGTTTTTATCCCTGGCTTCCGATAATTTCTTTTTTTGAAGATAGAGTTTCATTATTGAAAACAAATCACCTTTCTGTATTTGATATTTATCTGGATGCAATTTTTCATCTACAAGTCTTTCAAGTTCTTCGCTGTTTACATTTGGATAACTGCTATATATAGACAACAGCAATTTCTTTCGTTCCGATATTTCTGTATTTAACCGAATTCTTTCATCTGTTCGTATAATGCTCTTGGATTTATATTGTTCCCGCTTATTATCCCATAACGTAGGCAATACTGTAAGTTCCGATTTATGAAATAACTGTACTTTTCTACCATCAGAAATGCGAAATCTTATATTGGCTTCTTTTTCTTTTTTCCCGGTTCTAATGAATGCCTTTACTGTAGTCATATTTTTAATTGAATTGGTTGTGCAAATATAAGGCTTTTGCACAACATTTATGCAACTTAGTGCGGCTAAATGATGCGCTATGATATATAGTATTTGTGTTCATTGATTGTGTTATAAGTATTTATAATTTATATAACTAAATAATGTTGCATTGCAGAAATTCCCGGTGTGAATATTGTATATTGTGTCAATTATTTAATTTATAGATAATTGTATTTTAAGATTGCTTAGTTTGCACAACATTTGCACAACTTAATTTTCTGATATGCAAAATCTTTATCTTTCTCTTGTATTTTCAAATATAGGATTGATATAAAGATATACTTTTTCTATTATGAATATTTAACTTTTCCTTATTTATATACTATTACAATCCGCTTTTTTCTAAGGAATAAATATTTGTCAGTTACATATATCCTATTTATACTTAACGTATTATATACTATTTGTAATTAAAATTTTAATTAATATATTAATTAATTCCCTGATTAATGTATTAACTAACTTGTTTATATTCAGTATTATAATTGATATTTATATCTCTTATTTCATGATTAGTGTATTATCTTTGTTATGTTCTATGATAACCTAACACCTTATTATTATGTATATAACAAAGGAATTTTCTTCTATTGCAGAAATAAAGAATATACGCGAACAAAAGTCAAGGCTATCTGAAAGAGAGGCTGAATTAGTAAGTCCAATACTGACTAATCTTGAGTCTATTCCCTATATATACGAGTTGTTTAAAAATATAGTACGCACTATGAATATTCCGCCTCGTGAAAAAATAATTCAGAGAAAGGAATTTTTGTTTATCATACTTTTTTTGTTTGTCCCAAGTGTATTAGCGGGTGGGCGTATACCTAATGGGGTTAGGAAATCTCTTGAACATGTATTTCCAAAGGTAAAGCCTTGTACTATATCAAACAACATTGCTGATGTCTTTTTTTTGTATCAGCAATACAAATACTTCAGAAGCGACATTAATATTATTTATAAAGAAATGCTTAAACGATTGGAAGAGGGCGATACTCTAGATGAATTAAAGCGCCTTACATTCAAATAACAAACCTTTTTCAGATTGTTTGTTATCGGCAAGACATTTGCTTTTCTCATTTTACACAATGGTCTATCTTTGAAAATATATAAAGAAGAATAATAGGATGAGACTTTCAATTAAGCAAGAAAATTTTTGTAATTATTACCTCGAAAGCGGCAATGCTTCCGATGCTTATCGTCGTGCTTATTCATGCAAAGGGAAATCAGATAATGCGATTTGGGTAGAGGCGTCCAGATTAGCTAATAACCCTAAGGTTGCCCTAAGGATAAGTGAGTTGAGTTCTGAAATGCGGCGCCGGTCAGATATTACAAAAGATGAAGCGGTAGGAATTTTGGCAGATATTGCAAGGGCGAATATTGTAGACGCCCTTGAAATCAAGTCTAATGAGATGTTTACTACCATAGTGGTAAAGGATGTATCCGCCTTGCCTATTGGCATTCAAAGAGCCATTCTTTCCGTAAAGAGTACAGATAAAGGTTATGAACTGAAATTGTATAATAAGATTGATGCAATAGAAAAATTGGCAAAATTGCTGGGTTGGGATGCAACTGAACAGAAAGATATTGTAAAGGAAGATAAAAATGATTCTATAACAATTCAGATAATAGACAAAAGGAGGGACGTTGTAGATGCTGATACAAACGACTAAAATATATGCTACGGTTGATAGTGCGATAAAATCAGGATACAAGGTTGTATCTGCACAAGGAAGCTCAAGAAGCTCAAAAACGTATAATATATTGATATATCTTTTAGCATATATACTCCAACATCCTAAAACCTCTCTTTCTGTTGTGCGCAAGACGCTACCGTCGTTAAAGGGGTCTGTATTTCGGGATTTTAAGGAGATAATGCAAGACAAATTCCGAATGTGGGATAATCGCTGCATGAATAAATCTGATATGGTATACACGTTTCCTAATGGTTCGTTCTGTGAATTTTTCTCAACTGACGATGAGCAAAAGATACGAGGAAGAAAACGTAATATTCTGTATTGTAACGAAGGCAATGAAATATCCTTCCTCGAATGGCAACAACTGGTGATGCGTACTACTGATTTTTCAGTTATAGATTATAATCCATCTTTTTCAGATGAGCATTGGTTATGTGATTTGAATAAAGATTCGCGGACTTTTCATTTTATCTCTACTTATAAGGACAATCCTTTTTTGGAGCAAACTATTATAGACGAGATAGAGTCTCTCCAGCATAAGAATAAAGTGCTATGGACTGTGTACGGTTTGGGATTGCAAGCTATGGCAGAAGGACTTGTATTCCCGGATTTTGAAATAGTGGATGAATTTCCTACTTACGCTAAACATGTTGGGGCTGGATTGGATTTTGGATATAGCGCTGACCCTACAGCGGTGGTAAGATGTGGTATAGTAGACGATTGCATGTATCTTGATGAATTGTGTTATCAAACCCACATGTTAACAAGTGAAATAATAGATGTGTTGAAGCCATTAGGGTTATTCGTATATGCAGATAGTGCAGATCCGAGACTTATTCAAGAGATTTCTAATGCAGGTATTGTGATTTATCCAGCGGATAAGTACAAAGGTTCAGTCATGGGCGGTCTGTTTAAGATGATGGAATATAGGCTTTGCGTAACTAAGCGTTCTGTTAATCTCATTAAGGAACTGAAAAATTATGTATATGAACAAAACAAGGATGGCAAGTTTATAAACGCACCTATTGATGCTTATAACCATTTGATTGACGCTGCCCGTTACTGGACAATTGGCAAGATAATGGGAAAGATTTTACTTTCTAAGCAATATGATAAAGATGATTTAGGACTATACTAAAATTGATGATATGAATTTTATAGAAGCAATATTCAATGTTATCCGTAACAAGACCCTAAACGCTGTAGGGGTTGAACGAGATTTGATGAAACTTATTCAAAATAAAGATATTTCCCGTGTACAATCTGTTATGCAAAATCGTGATACGTACGTATCTGATGCCATAAAGGAATATACTCCAGAACTTCATGATGTAATGAAGCGTCCCGATAAGCCGAGAAAGAACAGACAGCCCTATAAAGTTGAAAAACTTCCCCGGCGCAGACAAGTGTACATAAATGAGGTGGAGTTGTTCTTTTTGTTGGGAAATCCTATATCATGGAAGCCTTCTTTGGACATGGAGGGTAAGGATGAAGCTTTTGATGCTTATATGCAGTTTTTAAAAGATACAAGGTTTAATACTACCATGCGGCAAGCTAAAAGATTGGCGGGGGCTGAAACCGAAAGTGCTAAAGTGTATCATATTTATAATGATGGTGGAAAGCCCGCCGTAAAGGTGCTCGTTATATCCAAATCAAAAGGATATACCCTGAGACCTTTGTTTGACCAATATGAAAACATGATAGCTTTTGGTTATGGTTACTTCTTGAAAGAGGGAGATAGGACAATAGAACATTTTGATATACAAACTCCAAATTTTATATTTCGATGTAAGCGGGCTAATATCGGATGGAATGTAACTCCAGTTGAAAACCCTACCGGGAAAATCAATGTGATTTATTATCGCCAAGATAAAGCCTGGGCAGGCACTGAAAGAAGATGCGACCGAGAGGAAATGATTGATTCTAAAGCTGCTGATACAAATAATTATTTTGCAGACCCTAAGATAAAGGCTACTACAGATGTTATTAAATCTTTGGCCGACCCTGATACTGTAGGTCAGGTTATCCAACTGACAAATAAAGATAATAGCCTGATTGATTATATGACTCCACCAGAATATTCTTCCATGAAAGAGAGCGAAAAGGCGGATTTGAATTCTTCGATTCTTTTCGATTCGTTTACTCCTGATTTTTCTTTTGAAAACATGAAAGGGCTTGGCACTTTATCCGGAGAGGCATTGAAACGGGCTATGATATTGGGCTTCATTAAGAGGGATAATTTAAAGGAAATATATGATATATTGGTTGATAGAGAAAAAAATCTTATTCTTGCCATTATGAAAAATGTTACCCATATCCAACTTAGAGAAAAATTAGAAAAATTGAATATAGAACATGAATTTTCTGAGCCGTTTAATGAGGATGTTCAAGGGAAGTGGGCAGCAGTAGGGAAGGCTTATCAGGATGGAATTATTTCACTTGAGCAAGCAGTTAATATGCTTGCGGTTGCAGATAATCGCCAGGAAGAAATACAACGAATATTAAATGAGCGTCAAGCTGTGAATAACCAGAAAGGGGAATAATATTCCCTTTTTTCGTATAATAACAAACCTTTTATCAATTGTTTGTTCTATATATTTGATTTTTTAGGCAAAAAGCAGGTATGGCGATACCTTTACAAGAAAATATCGGTTATGAATATAAAAGTAGATGCTTCCGGTTTAGATGAATTTATAGAAGAAATAGAGAACGAAGTCTCTACTGCTATGATTAATGCTGCTCATAGCGCTGTTGATACTCAAAAGACTTCTAATATAAGTAATAAAAAAACATATCAAAATCATACATGGAACTTGCGGAATGCTCCGGGAGCTGTCGTCTTTCGGAATGGGAAGATTGTCGATATGTATATACCGGCTGACGGTGCCCATGGAGAAGCTAAAGAGCAGACGGAAAGTATGTTGATTTACGGCAATCATCCCCAAGACGGTGTAGTATTTGCTGATGGGATGCATTATGCGAGCTTCGTAAGCGCAAAAGGTTTTGATGTTGACGATAGTGCACGAATTAAACTATCAGAAGAATTAAGTAAAGTGTTCATGAAAAAATAATTGGTTATGGCTGGGTTAAAATTTAGCGCAGATATTGAATTAGATAAGATTGTTAAGTTGCGCACAGAAATAAAGGGGCTTAAGGCTGATATGATGGCTTTGGCAGGTAAGCCAAATAGTGGAAATACCATGAAGAGTCTCGAAAGGCAGTTAGACAAGGCTACGAAAGAACTTGATAAGTACATGAAGAAGTACGCATTGATGAAGAAAGCCTATGAGGAAGTTTTGAAATCTGACAATACCGTTAAGGCAGTGCATGAAGAAACTCAGGCCTTACAATCCACAAATAAATGGATTGTCGCAAATACGCAAGCTGTAAAAGAAGCTGATGCTGAAATAAAAAAATTGAAGTCTGACTTTGCAGCTCTCAATGATACAGAAAAGGTGGGCGACAAAGGATATAACATATTGCGTCAAGTAGAACAACAAGTAGCCGTACGGAAGAGGGAAGAAGAAGCAGTTCGGGCAAATATAAAAGCCCAAAAAGAACAAATCATACAGAATAACTCAGAAGAAGGAAGTATAACTCAATTGCGTAAGCAGTTGTCACTTATGCTTAATCTCTATGATAATATGGGGAGAATAAAGCGTTCCGGCAATTCGGGCAAAGAACTTCTTGCTCAAATTAGAGTTATTCAAACTGAATTAAACGAGGCTGAACAAGCATCCGGTCGTTTTCAAAGAAATGTCGGCAACTATTCTTCTGCATTTAATGGACTTGGTATGTCAATCCAGCAGATAGCAAGAGAACTTCCTGCCGCAACGATGGGCGTCAATATGTTCTTCTTGGCAATCAGTAACAATCTTCCGATTTTCTTTGATGAAGTCCAAAAGGCAAGAAAAGAATACGCCGCATATATCGAAGAGCTAAAAAAAGGCAATACAGAAATCCAGAAAGTTACTCCCGTTTGGAAACAGATAATTTCCGGTGTGTTTTCATTGAATACCGCTTTGGTTGTAGGTATAACTTTGCTCACTGCTTATGGGAAAGAGATATTCAATTATCTTGATGGATTGATTAATACTAAAAAAGTTACAAATGATTTGTCCGATGCTACCAAAGTTTTTAATGAGATGGTAAATAAAGGTACAAAGGATGCACAGCAAGATATTACACGGCTTAATTTATTGTATAAAGCAGCCACAGATGTTGCAAGGGGACAAGATGAACGCAATAAAGCTGTTGCAGCGTTACAAAAGGCATATCCGGATTATTTCAAGAATTTAGATGCAGAGGCTATAAAAAATGGAACAGCGCAACAAAGTTATGAAAATTTAGCTGCTTCTATTTTAAGAGCTGCACAAGCAAGGGCAGTAGAAAACCGAATTGCAGAAAACAGGAATAAGGCTATTGACCTTGAAGAGCAAATAGATAAAGCATACGAAGGATATGAAGAAGCACAGAAAAAACTAAAGGAATTAATAGCAGAGCGGGATAAAATAGACCGAGAGGCAATGCCGGATTTATATTCTGCCGCTCAAATAAACATCGGTGCTCAATTAGGGAAAATACATAGTATGGAGAATGACGCGGCTAAATTGAGGACAGAATTGTATCAACTAAACAAGCAAAGTCAAGAACTTGCTAATAGTATTTCCGCTATTGATTTGACATTTAATAAAGGGGATGATAGTGACAAAGGCGCTGGTAGTAGAAATATCAACGCATTAACGTCCCAACAAGATAAGATATTAGGACTTGAAAGCAAGTACGCATTGGAGCGTAGGCGGAAAGCTGAGGATTTGGAGTATCAGATTGCGCAGGCTCGTATTAGCGCCATGGCTGATGGTTATCAAAAGGTCAAGGCACAGCGTGATTTGGATAACAAGAAAGAAATCCAAAACTTGCAACGGCAGAAAGAAGATGCTATTCGTGCGGAAATAGATGCTCAAAAAAAGGTTTTTGATGAGCTGGAGAAATTGAAAGCTAAACAGAACAAAGGATATAAAACAAAAACCTTTGACGCTTCCGCAGTAGATACTTCTAATATCAGCTCTGCTTTTGATTCTATCATCGGATATGTAAGTAGCAGGCAAAAGGACGATTTAATGCGAGAGCAGGAAAGCGCATGGAATGAATATCTCATAAAATATGGTGATTATCAAAAGAAAAAAGAAGCTATAACCAAAGAATATGCAGCAAAAATAGATAGTTCTCTAACGAAAGGAGAAAGAGAGTCTTTGAAAAAAGATCTTGAAGCTCAATTGAGAGAACTAGATTTTTCCGAATTTAAAAAATCAATTGATTTTGCTGATGTGTTTGGGGATTTAGATATGCAGACAACTGATGCTTTAAAATCTCTCCGTGATAAACTAAAAGATTACATTAATGCTGCTGCAAAGGATTTGCGACCAGAAGATTTAAAGGAACTACAAGATGCCTTGAAAAATATTGACTTTAAAATAGCTAAGCGTTCTCCTTTTAAAGAGCTTTATTCCGGTTTGTCTGAATACAATACAGCGCAAAATGCTGTTAAAAAAGCCCAAAACGAGTTGAACTTAGTTATGTCTGGAGGAGAAGTGATAACAGGAGTGTACCAAGATGAAACCGGTAAACTTGTAAAAAAATTACTTTCACAAGAAGAAGCAGAAAAAAAACTCTCTAAAGCTCAATCTGATAGGCAAGGTGTTCTAGCTAAATTAACAAAGGCTGCAAATGCAATAGGCTCTCAAGGTATGGAAATTGTCAATGCTGGAAACCAAATAGTGGACATGCTTGGGAATTTTGGTGTTGCAGTACCTGAAGCTGTAGCTGAAACATTGAACGGCATTGGGCAGACTATGAATGCTCTTGAAAGTATTGATTTAACCAAGCCGTTCTCCGCCATAACTGGAAGTGTTGGAGTCTTAACCGGAATTGGGAATACAATAGCTGGATTGTTAGGATTCGGTGGCGCTGACTACTCCGGCTATGAAAAGATGAAAGCTCAATATGAAAATCTCATATCTATTTGGGATGAGCTTATAACCAAGAAGATGGATTATATTGACATCGACTATGGAACGGAGGCGATAAAAGCGGCAGAAGAAGCCGAACAGCTTGTAAATATCCAGATAAGCAGGCAAAGGCAACTAATCAAGCAGCTTGCATCCAGCGGGGCAAGTGTCGGTTCCCACTCATTGGGATACCGTATAAATGACAGATTGTCCAAAGAGGACTATCAACGAATTTCAGGTTTAGTCGGGCAAAAGATTACAGCGGAATATCAGTTGTGGGATTTGTCTTCCGAACAGATAGAAAAGATACTTTCCGATGAAAAACTGGTTTCTGTACTTGATACCGTCAACAAGGATTTTGTTACTTATTTGCAGAATATTGTAGATTATGGAGAACAACTTACCGAGATTGCACAAAAAGAAAAAGAGGCTATTACTGGAATAGGCTTCGATGAGTTTAAAAGTGGTTATGCAGATTTACTTTCTGATTTGGATAGTACCAACGAGGATTTTGCCGATAATTTCGAGCAACATCTTCAAAAAGCCATATTTCAGTCTCTTCTTGCAAATAAATATAAAGAACAAATTCAAAGACTATATGATTCATGGGCTGAGTATGGAAAAGATGGGATAACTTCTGACGAGGCACAAGCACTTCGTAATATGCAACAGAATCTTACAAATAGCCTGCTTGCGGAACGTGATAAACTGATGCAAGATTTTGGCTGGCAATCAGATTCCACCCGTGAAGCTTCACAGAAGGGAATTGCTACGGCTTCGCAAGATTCGGTAGACGAGAACAACGGTCGGTTGGCTGTTATGCAAGGGCATACATACTCCATCAACGAAAATGCCAACCGTATGGCTAATGGCATTGACAGCCTTTTGAACTATGCCTCTTCCGGTATTTCATTAACTACGGATATAGAAAGAACGGCTAAAGCAATTGAAAGCCAAAGCAGGGATGCTCTTAACCACTTGGCAAACATTGATAACTATACGTCTAATCTTGTAGAAATGAGGGAATACATGTATGCCGTGAAAAACGGTATTGACACATTAAACACTAAAGGGTTAACACTTAAACGATGAAAGGACAACTTTATATAGACAATAAGAACATCTTTACTGAATTGGGTGTCGCCACTATGCAGGGTAATTACGGTGAATTGGTAGCGTTTTCACCCTCTAAAACCCCGGACAGCAACGATTGGCCGGAAGAGGATGGAAAAGAGTTCGACCTTTCGGAAATGCATCTTGACACGAAAGACGTCACGCTTGAATTCGGCTTCTTTTCGGAGTGGGGGTATAATGACTTCGTAGTCCTGTTGTCTGATATGGGCTACCATGATTTCAACTTTCCGCAGTTGGGACGTACATTTAGATTGAGGTTATCCTCGCAGAACAGTTTTGAGATGTATAGTAACACCGAACGTTCCAAGTTTACTTTTGTTAATGACTTTCCGCGTCCGTATGGTTATGTTTATCAAGAACCAGTGAATAGCATTCCGCTACCGAAAGGCTACGAGCTAGATAATATGGACTTGTCCGCTTATGGTGTGCTCGTTCTCAAAGGCAGTAATGCGGAGATATTCAAAACCCCGGTTGTGAAGAAGAACTTCTTGCGGAACTTCAAGTCTCGGGATGGCGCTGTCTACGACGGTGAATACGTGAAGTTCCAGACGAAAGATGTGAACCTTAAATGTTTAATGCGTGCACCGGACTTCGATACGTTTTGGCGGAACCGTGACGCTCTTTTGTATGACCTCACTAGGCTATCCACCAAGACCGATGCCGAAGGATACGAGTATAAAGACGCGGAGCGCATGTTTTATGTTGACGAATGGAATGAAAACTATCCATGTTATTACAAAAGCTGCAAAACTGACAGCTTTAATCCTATTGATGGTATATGGTGGGCGTTTACTCTAACTCTTGTATTTACCAGCTTTCGACTTGGAAATACCGAATATTTGCTTGCTTCGGAAGCAGGGGAGCTTATAGTAACCGAAGATGAAAAATATTTTATTGATTTAGGAGATTAGAATATGATTACTTTACATAACGGCAATGAAACAATCGAGCTTCTGACGGATGATAATAGTTATTCCTATGAAGCTGTAATGGGCGAAGATGCACTTACACTGTATTTCTCTTATCCGGGCTATCTGAATGTCCCTGTAGGTTCATGGTGTGAGTTCTACGGCAAGCGTTATTCCTTGAAGAAAGACAGCAATTTCAAGAAGAACGGAGAAAGGAACTACGACTATACGCTTATCCTTGAAACCTCGAAAGCCGATACGGAACTTTGGAAGATACGCAATACGGTAGACAACCGTATCAAGTTCCCTTATACCGCCAAACCTAAAGAACACCTCAAACTAATTGTCGATAATCTGAACAGGCGTTCTTCGGGCTGGGTAATCGGTGACTGTATAGATGGTACGGAAAAGCTGATTAACTACAACCATACCTATTGCTTGGACGGTTTAAGCCAACTGGCAGAAATTTATGAAACAGAATATCAGATTACGGAAGCTGTTATAGAGGGTGTGCATACAAAGACTGTACACCTAAAGAAAGTCGAATACAACAAGGATAATCCCCTTACTCTTTCTTATGGTAAAGGACATGGCTTTAAAACTGGTGTAGGACGGGAAAGCGGTGACATTCCGCCTGAAATTATCCTTGTAGAAACGACTGATAGAAACATAGATTATTCAAAATACGGTGCGAAAGAATTGCTGATGCCCAAATCACAGACCATTCGTTATGACGGTACGCACTTCGATGGAGAGGACGGTTTCAACGCTGCTATCTCCCGAACTTATAAGACTGACGAATACGGTACGGCCGTTATGCGTGCCGACCATGAGCTAACCACTGCCAAAGAGGATAGCCTGGATTGCACAGAGATTTACCCGTCACGCGTGGGAAAGGTTAGTGAGGTTAGAACAGTAGATACGAAGAAGCATTTCTATGATTTTTACGATAATGATATTCCCGATAACCTCAATTTTAAGGATTGTCTTATCGAGGGTGAGAAGATGACTGTTATCTTTCAGTCCGGCATGCTTTCCGGTAAAGAATTTGAAGTGAGGTACACCCATGTAGGGCGTAAATTCGAGATAATCCCGCAGGAGATAGACGGTATCACCATGCCGGACGGTGGCGTATGGATGCCGGAAGTTGGCGACAAATACGCAGTGTTCGGTATCCAGTTGCCCGAAGCCTATATCAGTGACAATGCTACAAGAACGGGCGCATCATGGGATGTGTTCCGGGAAGCCGTCAAGTATCTCTACGAACATGAAAACAAGATGTTCACTTTTACTGGTACATTGGATGGCATTTGGGCAAAGAAACGTTGGTTACAGGTTGGCGGTAAAATCGTATTGGGTGGTTTCGTGAACTTTACGGACAATCAGTTCCATCCCGAAGGCTCTCTTATCCGTATGGTAGGTATCAAACGGTTTGTAAATAACCCGTACAGCCCCGAAATAGAACTGTCCAACACTCCGGTAGGTACATCCGTTGCCAGTGAACTTAATAAGATAGAAACGAACGAGGTGCAGGTTGAGGAGAACCACAAGAAGGCACTTCAATTCACCAAGCGTTACTATCGTGATGCAAAGGAGACAATGGAAATGATTGCCGACAGCCTGCTAAACTTTTCCGGTGCAATCAACCCGATAACGGTTGCCACGATGCAGATGCTCGTTGGTGATGAAAGCCTCCAGTTCCGTTTCGTGAACTCCAAGACCGACCCGGTGGTAGTCAACCATGATATTAGTTATAATCCGAGTACAAAGGTTCTGAACGTTCCGGCAGGTATCATCCAGCACATGACATTAGGGATTAAGACCTTATCCAATGCTCATGCAGCCGGTGATTACAAGTATTGGGATATGGCGGAATACAATTCCCCCTCACTTGTCAATCCGGAAAAGAAATTCTATTTATATGCCAAGTGTAGTAAGGATAACCAATCAGGGATATTCCTTTTGAGTGAAACTGCTATTGCGTTGGAACAGATAGACGGATATTATCATCTGCTTGTCGGTATCCTTAACAGTGAGAATAACGAGGAGAGAAGCTTTGCCACTTTGTACGGATTTACGGAGATATTGCCCGGACGAATAACTACGGATAAGATAGTTTCTTCTGATGGTAAGACTTATTTTGATTTGGTAACGAATGAGATAGCCGGACGTATCAGGTTTTTGAATGGTCTTATTTCCGGTTTGGTCGGTATCGGTAATGACGATGGTATTAATGCCGGTATGTCCGGTGAGGGAAATTCCGGTTCTGATGTACGTATATGGGCTGGAGCCAATGAAACAAATAGGGGAAAAGCTCCTTTCAGGGTACTTCATGACGGTAAATTAATAGGTACTGATGTGGATTTATCAGGTATTATCCATCTCAATGCCGAATATCTTAAAATATCTAATGGTATTGATATTGATAGCGGAAGCCTTATTACAAAAAGCGCTCATTTAGTGTTGCCGGAAATTGAAGGTGATTATTCACGTGTAATTCGTTGGGTGGTACCCTTGTTTACAAGGGTTATTATACAAATACGGCTAGAAACAGCTAATTCCAGCGTGCTTATAGCTCCTAACGGTGATGCGTTGAATCCGGTTTCATCGCTTTCAATTAATGTAGGAATGGATTCCGGGGAAATAGTTGGCTTTAAAAAGAATGGTTATACTTATTGGAGTGTATTCAAACATATGCATGAGGAGTTGTAAACCTGCAAATAACAAACCTTTTACCAATTGTTCGTTATCTGCGATGTAAAAAAATGGCAAGTCTGTTTCTCTGAACTAATTTTGTGAAAAACAGAGAAATGGGTATGTTATTTAGAAAATTATCAATGTGGTTGCATAAACTGTGTGAAGATGCACGGAGCTTTGATAATAGACTTTTAAGAATAGTAGCATAGAATACACAAGCCTTTGAGCTAACGTACCCATACGTTGTGCTCAAGGCTTTTTTATTGATATAACATTATGCCGTTAATAAAGAAGAAAATATCAGAGTTGCCTCTTGCCGATAGCCTAAAGGGATTATATACCATTGGTTACAAAATCATAGATGGTATCAAGACCAGTGTAAAGGTTAGCTTGGAAGATATTCAGACCGCTTATCAGGATGTCGTTAATGCAATTAAAAAATCCGAGGAAGCGACCAGTAACGCAAATAATGCTGCTGTAACCGCCGAAGAAAAAGCCACCGCCGCTAATACAGCCGCCCTAAATGCCGAAAAGGTTGCCAACAATCCGACATACATCGGCAAAGACCACTATGTCTATGTGTATAACAAGGATACGGAAAGCTTCGACAGGACGGATATTTATTGCAAGGGTGAACCGGGAAGCTCTTTCCGTGTAGCCGGCGAATACGCCACCCTTGAAGCCTTGAAATCTGCCGTTCCCGATGGTTCGGCAGTTGACGGGTTCATGGCTGTAGGCACGGAAGCCCCTTATGATTACTACGCATGGGTGAACGGTGAATGGGTAAGCCAGGGGAAGATAGGCGGCATAGACGAGGCGCCAACTGATGGAAAGGCATACGGTCGTAAGAATGGGGATTGGGCGGAAGTTTCTGATAAGAAATATGTCGATGACAGCATTTCAAGCGCTCGTAGTGTTGGCTACATGATGCAGCTTACAGAGATTGACACCTCCGGGTTGGATGAAAATACATGGTATCCGGTTACGATTGCTGCTAGAGAAAGAATGAACATACGAGTAGAAGTGCTGGTATCCTTAGATAGCGGTACAAAACCGTCATGGTCTACACATGAGAGAGGATTTTCTACTCGCAAAATTTGGGAATTTGCTCCGAATGCTTGGGGTGTTAATCTTGATAGCGAGACTACTATATACTTATCAGATTTCATTCATGCAGATATAGACCCTGTGAGGGGTTTAGGTAATTTGAGCCACTTTGATACATGCTATGTTTTTGTACGAGGTGGTGGTAAATACCACTTTTACGCTTCTCATGGAGCAAAAGTTATTCTTCATACCGATACATATGCACCAGGCGACCAAAGTGTTAGTCCAACTACTGAAACCCCTGCGGAAATAGTGGCGAATATAGCGACAAAGGAGTATGTGGATAGTTACCATTATGGTAAAAGCTTAAAAATACCTAATGTAGAAACAGTATTACATCCTACATTACTTCAAGGACAAGATGCCCAATCTAAAATAGATGAATTATTTGGTGGAGCTGAAAGTTTTAAAGGTGTTGTTGAAGATATATTAATTAAGCATACAAGGTATTATTTTCACTTTGATAACAATTTTACAAATTGTATCGAGTTAGGGTGTGTTAATGCATGGAGGAGCAATGAAAGAACATCCTATGAGTTACATTTTATTGTTGTTTACAATACTAATAATATTTATTATACTTCTCGTATTGGTGTTATATACAATGTTGATGTAAATGCCACAAAATATTATGTAGCTCATTTAGTTCAATCCGACAACCTCACCACCCTCACCAAGAAAACCGCTGCCGAGTACGATGCTATTGGTTCTAAGGATGTCAATACAGCATATTGTGTAACCGATTAAAGGAATAATGATTATGTTAAAAATAGGAGAATTGACCTCAGGGTTATTTGCTGGAGATAAGCTGATTGCGGGCAAATTATATGATGCTTTAACTTATTTACCACCTTCTGATACGTTATATGGTACAAGAATGTTAATAATAGCTAATCTTAGTTCACATAATATTAGTCTATATAGAAGTGGACAGTTAACTACTGTTGAAAGTGGTAAAATAGATTGGTATTCTAATGGTGTAGGTAGTAATATTAATTTTAATATACAAAATGAAAACGATGTTCCTATTAGATTTTTAGAAATCTATAAATGGTATTTCACAGGAGAAGAAAATGAACCAATTGAAGTTAGAGAAGATATAAGTCAACCTGGAAGCTACATTAATGCTTTTGCTGAGAACGATTATAATGATTTAGATTATGTAATTTTTATTTTTGATTATAATGAATAAATAAGATGATGTATATAAAAACAATCTACTACAACAGCAAATTAGCCAAACTTATCCTCTTTGGCAGCTACACAACAATCATGCTCTTCGGCTTCATCCTTACGAAGTTGAAAGAACTGTCCGAAACAATCATACGTCATGAACGGACACATCAGAAACAGTTCTTCGAGTGCATGGAGATAGCGGCTATCCCGTCCGTATTG
>ERZ773210.1000-NODE-1000-length-30262-cov-2.866124_pt1 | contig 30262 bp, 20 predicted proteins | sample MGYA00580528_ERZ773210 | MGnify/ENA primary metagenome ERZ773210 (study PRJEB29015, sample SAMEA2737769) | human gut metagenome | biome: human gut; feature: human-associated habitat; material: faeces | place: China | collected 2012 ...
ACGACAAGCCCATTGGCAGAATTAAGTATGCACTAAATTAATTCCGCCAACAGGTAATATTAGATTTAACTGATAAAAAATCCGTTGGCCGGAATCCTTTTATACTCAAACCAACCAACGGATAAAGCTATTTTTCAGATATATATCTTATTTAATGGATACTCCGTAAAGTTTAAGTTCAGCCAATCGGAATTGCCACCTTCCACCTGCATCAGTGGTACTCTCACAATTCCAAGTTTGTACTATACGTATAAACTTAACCGGGGTATCACAATGGCAAGCTGATGTTGTGAAAGAAGCTCCCAAGTTAACCGCACCTGCCGCGCTCAAATCAGCCACACTATATGACTTTCGAGCATTAGGAATATCCTCAAATGTACCATCAACAGACCAAAGTACATCAAATCCTCTCAATAAAGAGACTTCATTTTGTAAACACTGTGTCCATGAGATGGCAAAATCTGTAACTCCTTCCGGAAGTTGCAATTGGAGATAAGGATTAGTGCCGCCGGTATTAACAAAGTTCCTATTAGGGAATGGAGTCTGCACATACGTTGCAGGATCTTTATCAAACAAACTCGCAGCAGTTGTATTACCTACAAAATCGGGGAAATTGAAACTCAACATAGAAGCATCCAACCCTTTGTTATTATACTCATATTCTTTACCTGTCACTGTCAGATTAAACTCCCGACTATCAAAATCAAAATTAATTCCTTCTATTTCGGTAATTTTAATAGCCACTCGTCCTCCTACAACCAGATTTGTCAAATCATCACCGCTTCCTGCCGATACCGACACCTTCAATGAAGCTTCTTTTCCCGGCTCAAACGTTACCAGACCGTCATTTTCCAGCGTTACTGAACTAGAAGACAAGTATCCTTCCTTTCCATCGTTATTCACAACTTCTACCTTAGCCGTGAAATCCCATTGGTTGTCTATCTCTAACCCCATAGGTATAGTGAATAAAACAGGATCCGTACTATTTATAAACCCTTGGACACATTCTTCCTCAGAGACTTTAAATTCCAGCTTCGGAGTGGTAATCACAGGCTTCATGACATAGAGATTATTCATAGAATTTACAGAATCCGTAGCACTAACCAATGAAATGGGCAATACAAAAGTCTTATCAGCATTTTCCGGAAGTTCTACCAAGGCTTGAATTGCACTCGTTTTCATCACCACTTTGGACATTTTATATCTCTCATCGGACTGAAAAATCAACTCGCTGCCATCTATAGAATAGGTATTTGAAGGCAAAATAGTATAATTTTCATTGTATTCCTTTAATGCTTCATCCGACAATACAGTCAATTGAGCCTGAGCCGTTAATGACGGATCACATCCGGTCTTCATGATTGTTATATCAAAAGAAGCATCCTGACCGGTGTTATAAAGAATTTTACTTTCTTCTCCGGTTTGCTTCAAAGACAAGATCTTATGATATTCTTTCGGATATGTATCATCATATTCATCACATGCCGTATAGACAAATGACAATCCGCATAATAATGGTATAAATAAACTTTTCTTCATAAATTTGCTTTTTAAATTCATAATACAATTAGTAACCGTATGCCTGAACCATTTGCGGGTTTTTATACACTTCGGCATTCTGAATAGGAGCCAGATATAAACGGTCGTTCCATCTGAAAGGCTGGTCAATAGTAGTCCTTACATTAAATTTTTCAAACGGTACATCTTTCACCATTGCGTTCAACCCCTCACGTTTAGCACCAAAGTATTTCTGACCTTCCGCCCAACGGCGCACATCATGATAACGATGGCCTTCATTCCAGAACTCAATAAATCGCTCATTATGAATCATTTCAATTAATTTACTCTGTTCCGGTACAGTCGTAGTCGTGGGAACACCGGCACGGTCACGAACCTCCTTCAAGTTGGCTAAAGCATTTGCCAGATTGGCACCACCTACGTTCGCCTGACATTCCGCCAGATTCAGATACAATTCTGCCAAACGTATAAGAGGTATCGGTTTGGTATCTCCAGCCTGGAAAGCTCCACCATCGAATACAAATTGAGCTGTCGGATTTACATATTTTTGGGTCATAAATCCTGTAACATTATAGTTACGCGGACTTCTGGTAAGGTCGTATCCATGTCCTGCAGCAGTCTTCATGTTCAAAACGCATGGCGAACCTGCATCGCCACTGCTGGCCTTCAACAACTTTGAACCGTAATCACCACCATCGAACGCCATCCATGCGTAAAAACGCGGTTCACGGTTCACACAAAGTTTAATAATATCCTCTCTGTTGTTTCCTGCTATTCCTGCTTTTTGGAACCATTCTGCTCTTGAAGCAAAATCGCCTGTTGAAGCGGCCTCTTCAGGCAACACACCATCTTCCGTATAGAAATGTTCAATGGTATATAGCGTCGGAGAAATAGCTGAAAATCCCCCTGCCCAAGAAGTCTTATTACCTGTTTGGAATATATGCGCCGGTATACGTCCCTGTATTCTTGAATTAATATTCTTACCGGTTAGCCCCCAGATTAATTCCTTATTATGCGGATAGCGGGAAGCAACCATATAACGAAGCATCATTACTCTTTCTTTGAACTCTCTGTTCTCCTGAATATTATTATCCTCCTTTCCCGGCACATAAGGTAACCACTTATCATTATTTCCCAGTTCTGTCTGATACAATGTCATATCAGAAGCTTCCGTTCCATAAAGACGGCATCCACCCTCATTAAGCGCAAAATCCAACGCCTTCTGACAGGCCTCCATCGCTCTTTCCCATTTTTTCTCATTATAACTGCTACTTACCAGTTCAATGCCATAATCATCCCGTCCGATAGATTCTTTATATTTAGCATCATCACCTACAAAAAAGTCTTTATCCCCGGGAGTATTCACTTTATTCTTCCATGAAGAAAAAGGGAATTGACCATTCCAAAGAGGAGAAGCAGCATACATCAGTACACGGGCTTTCAAAGCTTTAGCCATCGTAGAAGTAGCACGTCCCCATTCTGTTCCCTCACGGGTCGGCGGCAAATTCTGTGCTGCCAGATCAAGTTGATATGCAATCCAGTTAACACAATAATCATAATGATATCTTCCACCAAAGTCGGAAGAGGGAGTACTCTGAGGTACATATTCCGTAACAACAGGTATAGGACCGTATTTTCTCAGTAATGCAAAATGATAATAAGCAATTAAAAAATGAGCTTCGGCCAACCACTGTTCTTTTTCACCCGGTAACCATTCCTGCAATAAGGTTTCACCAGGATTATTTTCGACCTGACGTAAAAAAAGATAGCATTGACCAATATACTTATAATAATTACCCCAAAGTCCATCCGGATTGGCTGCCGAGACTAAATTATATGCATAATCATCCCAAAAAGCTCCACTATCGTTCCGCCATTCTATCGGCAGTGCAAACTCATCTGTGGAACCATTAAGAGCACTTGTGTGACCAATAGGAGAATCATCTTCCTGAAGTCCTGCATAACAAGTGAACAGAAATCCTAAAGTACTTTTCCGGGTCTTTGTGGCATCCTGTAGCCCTGCTTGTTCAGGCGGAACTACATCCAGATAATCACAAGAAACTAAATTAAATGAAAGAGCAGTCACAATCAGACCCACTCGAACTATATTTTTCAGAATATTCATATCTTCTATGATTTAGATTATTAGAAATTAAGTTGTAAACCTACATTGACCGTACGTTGCAACGGATAGCTATTCCAACTGCTCAATTCCGGATCCCACAAATCAAACGGGCTGAAACGAAGCAGATTCGCACCACTGACATAAATACGCCCATACGGAATTTTATAACCGATTTCCAGATTCTTCAGACGCAGGAAAGAACCATTACGCAACCAATAAGTACTGTTGACCGTATTATTACCTATATCACCGGTCGTCAATCCCAAACGCGGATATTCGGCATTCGGATTCGGATTATCTACCGACCAGTGATTATCTGCAATAAATTTCAACACATTCTTATTCGGTATACGATTCCCTTCAAGGAAGGGGTCCAAACCATTGATCAGAATGGAACGCAATGCCGAACCACTGAAGAAAATACCAAAGTCGAATTTTTTATAATTAATGGTACCACCGAAACCATATTGCAAACGTGGAACAGAACCGTACTTGGAAATCATACATTGGTCGTCTTCCGTTATTTTTCCATCACCATTCAAATCACGGTATTTGATATCACCGACCTTCGGAGTGCTATTTCCTACCATCTGTTCCGGGCTGTTATCTATCTCCTCCTGGCTCTGGAACAGTCCTTCCGAAATATATCCGGTCAATCTGGAATATGGTTTTCCTGTTTCCGACTTCCAAATAGTAGGATAATCCGGTTCGTCTTTATAAACCAACTTATTTTTATTATATGTCAGGTTAGCCTGAAAACTAGCCCCCAAATCTTTAGAGAAATTCTTATGATAATTAAGGCTGAACTCCACACCCTTATTATCCATTTTACCGACATTTCCCCAAGGTTTTGCTTTACCATAACCCAAAGAATTAGGCCAAGACTGACGTTCCATAAATATATCGTAACGTTTGTCATAGAAATAGTCTATTGTTATATTCCAGTGGTCAAACAAAGTCATATCTACGCCAATATCAAATTTCTTCGCTTTTTCCCACACAGCATCCAGATTTGCATAATAGGCAATCTCCGGACCTCCCAATGTGTGATTCATACTCTCTCCAAATGTCCACTTTATCTGATCCAATTTATTATCCGTCAGCTTATCAATATATAAATAATAGCTTCCGCCCGCTTGTGCCAGATCATCGCTATCTACCAATCCATAAGAGGCTCTCACTTTCAGATTATTCACCGCATTTTTCAAAGGTTCAAAGAACTTCTCATTACTGATAACCCATCCTAAAGACATTGCCGGGAAGAAACCGAAACGCTTCTTCTTGGCAAGACGTTCCGTACCGTTATAACCGAAGTTGATTTCAGCCAGATAACGTTGTCCGTAATCATATGTGAAACGTCCTGAGACTCCTTGATTACGATTAGGAAGCACATCACTTCTGTATTCCCTTTGCCGGTACATCAACATACCTCCGACATTGTGCAAACCAAATTGACGATTATAACTGATATTTCCCTGAAATTCAAATGTCTGATCCGAACTTCTGGCAATATCCGACTGTGCTATATAGTCTGCACCTTCCTGAATACGTTCCAAGTCATATTCCAACGGACTATCTTCACTGTATCCCACAGCTCTGAAAAGATAAGGAGTAATGGAACGATTGTAGGAACTGCTGGATCAGTTTTTAAAGTTTACCCAAATATTTGCCTTCAATCCTTTTGTTAAATCCTGCTCCACTTTAATGACTGTATTCAATGTATTCGCATTCTGCTCCTTATAAGAAGTCATCATCTGCGCATAAGGATTAGGATAAAGATAGTCCGAACTCTGATAATCAGACCCATAGCGGATATACGTATCACCCGGTTGCGCAGGATAAGTTGCAGGGAAAGTTACCGGAGTAGTCGTCAGAATCATTTTAAACAAATCAGCACTATTGATATTAGGCCCTTTGTTCTGACGGATCTGAGCATTCATATTCATCCTGATTGTCGTTGTGGGGGTCAACTTATAGGAGATATTATTCTGGAACGTATAATTCATGATATTAATATTATTGTTCCACGAATAAGCTTTCTCCGTATTCAGCAAACCACTATCGTGGCTGACATTCAAGCTCATATAATACTTCACTTTTGTACCTCCTCCCGATACATTGATATTGGCACGCTGCGTCATTGTCATCTTTTTGAAAATGACATCCTGCCAATCCACATTCGGATATACATAAGGATTTACCCCGTCACGGGTCAACTGGATCCGTCTGTCCGAATACAATAATTGATCTTTCGATTTATTCGGATTTCTCGACAGGTCAGCTTCATTGTAAAGTTCCATATATCTGGGACCATCTACAAACTCAGGAAAATCGGACATGATATTGAAAGAGTTCTCCGCACTAACATTAACTTTCGTCTTCATATTGTAATCACCTCCCTTTGTCGAGATTATCATTACACCATTTGCACCGCGTGCACCATAAATTGCAGTTGCAGAAGCATCTTTTAAAATGGAGAAACTCTCGATATTTTCCGCCGGCACATAGTTCAGATCAGCTACTGAAATTTCTACATCGTCCAATAATATAAGCGGTGTTGTACGCCCGCCAAAAGTAGAAATACCGCGAATATAAAAATCAGCCCCGGAACCCGGCTCTCCTGTTTTAGTGGTAGCAATCACACCTGCCAGCTTACCGGCAAACGAAGTACTTAATTGTGAAGTCGGCATTCGTAAAATATCTCCTTTCACATTTGTAATAGCCCCTGTCACACTCACTTTCTTTTGTACTCCGGAACCTACAACAACGACCTCGTTCAACGTCTGCTGTTCTCCGGACATCGTGACATTAACCACCCCTAAATCTTCTACCGGAGCTTCACGTTTCTGGTAACCGATGTACGAGAAGACCAGTACGGCTTTGTCTCCGCTCACAGAAATAGAATATCTACCATTCAAATCCGTGATAGTTCCACTTTTCTGACCTTTCACAACAATGTTCACACCTACCAACGGCTCGCCGTCTATGGCGTCTGTAACCACACCCGTGACGACTCTTTTCTCTCCTTTCTGCTGTACACTCTGTTTATTCACTTTCAGTACAACTTCGTCTCCCCGGACTAAATAGTTAACATTACTCCCTTCAAATACAACTGACAATACTTTTTCAATCGTACCTTGGCAGTCAATGTTTTTGCGCTTTACTTCATCCAAATCCGCTGCATCGTAAAAAAACACATAATTACTGTTTTTTTCGATCTGACGGATAGCTTGTACTTCACTAAAATACCCTTTCACCTTTATGACTCCCTGTGCTGCTATTGCAATCAATGGGAAACAAAAGATTCCAAACCAAATGCACATGAGGTACTTCCACCTGCCATGCTGCTGCTTTTCTTCCATACTAAATAATTAAAAGATTAACATTAAAAAATTATACAAACATATTATAGTATACCTTTAACGGAATATGATATATTCTCCATTTTCCTTTCTATATCGCCACCCTGTACTGAAGCACATTTTTTCAATAGCTTCTTCCAATGACTCATTGTAACGTAGACGCCCATTTAACAGATTCTTGGTTGCCTGTCCGTGTTCCAATGATATTTTTACATTATATATTCTTCCTACAATCTCAATCCATGAACTTAAATCAACATTTGTAAATTCATAATTACCTTCTTTCCATTTCACTCCTTGCATTTCATCCACTTTCACGCTTGCCTTCTCCGCGTTGAAGGTCAATTCTTGCGAAGGTTTCATCTCAATAGTATGCTCAGTACCTACTATCGTAAAATCGACTTTACCACTAAACAAAGTGACTTTAGAAATATTTTCCTGTTCCTGATTAATTAAAAAATAAGTACCTTTTACTTCTACAAAAGCCCTATCAATGTATACGATAAAATGTTTGCCATCCTGTTTATAAACATCAAAATGGGAATTTCCTTTCAACCACACTTTTCTATTCTGAACAAAATTCTCCGGATAACGGATAGAACTTCCCGGATGCATCCAAACTCGTGAACTATCAGGCAGCATATATAGACGTCCTTCTTTTGATACAACTTCTACAAAAGCATCTTTCGCCCCATTTACCTTATTTACGGAGAAATACATCCAAGTTGCTCCAAGTAGCAGAACAAGAGCTACGGCAGCCACAGATAGCCAATATGGTATATAAACATGCTTCTTCTGCTGTCGGCAATCGAGACATTTCTGTCTTACCATTTTCCACATCTTTCGCCCTACTTCATCGTCAAGTTCTTTTTGTCGATCCATATTCCATTGCAGGTGCATTTTTTCTTCAAACTCTCGATGATGAAATAGTTCCTTTTGTTCTTTTTCATCCAGTTTGTCTGCTAATAAAGCTTTGATTTGTTCATATAGTTTCTTATTCATATCTATCTTTTTCACATTTTTCATTTTCATTATAAAACAAACGTCTCTAATATTAAATACGAAACTTTTATGTCTATCCCTACATTGCATTGAACTTTTTTTCGAAAAATCAGAAAGCAGTTCTTTAGAACGCTAACCAGTCCTCTTTTTCTTATCTTTGCAAAACAATTATAATTATGCACGTATATGGAGAAAACATCTGTTTTAGCAAAATTAAAACAAGGAGACGAAACCTCATTTACCTTTGTATATGATCATTATTGGCGGAAAGTATACAGATTTTCAGAGATTTATCTGAATGATGACGAGGAAATAAAAGAGGCAGTACAAGAGGTCTTTATCAAATTATGGGAATCGCGTGCATCAATCAACGAAAACAAAGACATAGACGGATTACTCTTTATTATGACTCGTAACACAATTTTTGATTACTTCCGTAAAAGTCTGAATAAGATAACGATGAAAATTACTGCTCTTGAGGTTGCTGAGAAAATTGCTATATCTGATGAGACGCTTGAAGTTAAGGATCTACTGGAATATATATGGAAATTAGTTTCTTTACTTCCACCACGACAACAAGAGGTTTTTATCATGAGCAGGAAACAACAAATGACAAACAAAGAAATAGCAGAACAACTTGACATTAGCGAGAAGGCGGTAGAACGTAATATCTACTTTGCTTTAAAATTCATAAAAAAGAATTTGAACCTATTTATTTTCTTCATTACGATACCATAAGAGACATTCTGCGTTTTAACTAGTTTTAACTGGGTTTGATATAGTGCTGGGCTAAAAATATACGTATTTATTAATAAGACACAAAGGTATAAGTTACCTTAAAACCTATAAATAAATATATCCATGAAACAGTATGCATTATTAGCTTTTCTTTCGCCAGTTGCAAGCCTATTGGCGGTTACAGGTCCGGCACAAAGCGAAAAGCTCAAAACCAAAACAAATCCTCAAAAGCAGCCAAATGTCATTTTTATCTATGCAGATGATCTGGGATATGGTGACCTCGAATGCTATGGAGCCAAAAACGTACAAACTCCCCATGTAAACCAATTGGCAAAAAGTGGTGTCCAATTCACCAATGCGCACGCCACTGCGGCAACAAGTACTCCTTCACGTTACTCCATGCTCACTGGAAAATATGCGTGGCGTGTACCGGGAACCGGTGTGGCAGCAGGTAATGCTGGTATGATTATCCGACCTGAAACTTACACGCTGGCAGATGTTTTTAAGAATTCCGGATATATCACCGGCGCTATCGGCAAATGGCATTTAGGATTGGGTGACAAATCGGGCATGCAAGACTGGAATGCTCCACTACCTACAGCACTGGGAGACTTGGGATTTGATTATTCCTATATTATGGCAGCCACAGCGGATCGCGTACCATGCGTGTTTATTGAAAACGGTAAAGTAGCCAACTACGACCCTTCTGCTCCTATTGAGGTTAGTTATCAAAAGCCATTCCCTGGCGAACCATTAGGGAAAGATCATCCGGAACTGTTGTACAATATGAAACATAGTCATGGGCACGACATGGCTATTGTCAACGGAATTGGTCGCATAGGATACATGAAAGGTGGTGGCAAAGCATTATGGAAAGATGAAAATATAGCCGACTCCATCACCGCACATGCTATTGATTTTATCGACAAGTACAAAAACCAGCCTTTTTTCTTGTATTTTGCTACAAACGACGTACATGTACCACGTTTTCCACATGAACGTTTTAGAGGTAAGAATAAAATGGGAGTACGTGGTGATGCTATTGCCCAATTTGACTGGACAGTGGGACAAATAATAGCAGCTCTTGACGAACGGGGATTACGAGAAAACACATTAATTATCCTCTCTAGTGACAATGGTCCGGTAGTTGACGACGGTTATGATGACCATGCTGAGGAATTGCTTAACGGACATAGTCCTGCAGGTCCTTTTCGTGGTAATAAATACAGCGCATTTGAAGGAGGAACGGCGGTACCTGCAATTGTCAGTTGGCCGAAAGAAATCCCCGGTTCGCAAATTTCCGACGCCTTAGTATCACAAATCGACTGGTTTGCATCAATGGCTGCTCTAATCAATGCAAAATTACCAAAAGGAAGTGCGCCAGATAGCCAGAACCGCTTAAACACATGGCTCGGAAAGGATCAAACGGATCGCCCATGGATTATAGAAGAATCTTCAACCATGTCTGTACGTACCAAAAATTGGAAATATATTGAACCAAACGATGGACCTGCCATGATTACCTGGGGCCCAAAAGTAGAGACTGGAAATTTGAAAACTCCTCAACTTTATGACATGAGAGTTAGAGAATATGAAAAGGAAAACCTTGCGGACCAACACCCCGAAATAGTCTACGAAATGCAGAATATTCTGAGACGAGTTAGAAAATAGAAATACCAAAAACGATGTTCATCAATAAAAAATTCCCGATAACTTGTGATAAAGTTATCGGGAATTTTTTATGTTCGGTCATTTATAAATTAATACTCTTCCTCGTTAAAGAGTTGTGTCTCATTTGATTATCAATCAATTATATTTCAAAGAATGATTTTTAGCCAAACAAACCACACCATCTGAGGCTATCAATGGCAAAGATATGTGTTTTTTGACAAACAAATGAAAACAAGCACAACTTTTTGCTATACACAAGGAAAAATCATTGCCCATGTTTTTTCTTTCCCTTATTTAATAGTAGTTTGTTCGTTCTAACGAACGAAATTATCAGCTAAGACTTCTAATCATATTTTCAACATGATTCATGCGAAATACATAGTCATACCTTTCTGATAAAGGTTCAAGCTCTTTTGTCAGAGTTTCAAACGAAGGTTTACCGAATAGCACAGCCAGGCTATCTACTGCTTTTTGCAAGCGTTTACCCAATATGCGTATAGTTTCAATGTGAGAAAGTCTATTAAATAAGGTCCCATATAATATTGCATATTTCATAGAACGAGACGAAACTTTATTGAAATTCTCATCTCTTTGTGCTGGAAGTTTCATTGTATTGCAAAACTTTACAAATTTTTCCAATGAGTCAAGACCAACGTTACTTATGCTCCTTTCCAAACTATCATAAAACTGTTTCTGAGAAAAGTTTCTTGATGAATAGGGTATTTGGTCAAATTTATAACGAAATTTATTAAGATAACATATCTCCATTGCAGCAAACATAGACAGAGAAAAGAAGTTTAAGTCATCTCTAGTTATAACGCCATCACCTGTAGCTTTTACCTGCTCGTATCGCTTACTTATCATCTTCTGATATTTCATTAACAAAGATGTTGATAATTCACCATAACCTTTTAACAGTTGCTTGCTGAGGAAGATATCCTCCTGTTCTTCTATTTCTCTATTATTGCTTGTTTCTGCCGAGCCTTCTTCCTCTTCATCAATGATCGCATCATCTATCGAACGAATCTTTTTTTTAATACTCTCCTCAATACATTCAATCAGTCTTGATGTACGATCTATTTGGAAAATCCTGCTACTTTTTGCATCGTCATTGTCATATTCCGAATTGTATTTTATTTCGGGCAAAGATAAATCAGATTGCCTTTTATCTTCTGATGAAACTTTAATCTTTGGAGAAACTTTTTCACCAGCATCATTAACTAAGTCCCACATTACATCAGATAGCATATCAGCAACCTCCATACCATCATATCCTTCATTCTCAATACGAGAAATGAATCTATTAAGATTACGACTCATTTTCGACGGATTTGTTGTGGCTAAGAACTCAGTCCAATTGACGAACAGCTTATTAGATATAGATTTCTTGTCTTTATCCACTAAATAACATGTATATTGAGTTTTTGCTAACTTTATATCAGTACTATATCTATTGCCTTTATCATGTTTAAGTTCACTTACAAGAGTCTCAATTCCATTGTCGATAGACAGTAGTACTCCATCAGGAATCTCCTCATTGCTATAGACATTTAATTTACCTGATTCGTAATAAGCGGATAATAGTCTTAATCGTCTTCCAGTTTCAGAAGGAGCTTCATTAGAATGTTTGGATCTATTAGTTGGCACATCTATTCTTTTCTTGGTTTTCAGACCAAGTGTAGATAGAAAATCTTGCTTTGTCGAATGATACAAGACTCCAAACTCTTCATTTATGCCTCTGTGAGTTATTGTTCCAAGTCCGGCTAATGTTGCATTTGCACTGCCAACCATACAATATTCAGCATCATTAGTCTTAAAGTGCAAAACCTTTGCATGCAATTGACGTTCATATGTTTTAAAAGCTATTTTACCCCTTTTTGTTTCGCTGAAATCATAAAAATGAATACTGCTATTTGGAAGCATTCCGCTTGGTGGCAAAGCACAATCTTGGTGAATCAAAACATTCACCGTTGAGTTCGGACAAAGTTGGGATAATGTAATCAATGATTCTCCATATTCATCAAAATATGGACTGAGAAGTGTTATAGTCTGCACCTCATTTAATGGCACTAAATTTGAAATTTGTTGTAAAATCCCAGACTGAGAATCATTATACAGTAAAGCAGCATTTAACCCTTCTTGTACCTTGCACATACTATGAGGCACAATATTGAAAGAGGAATCTAAAAATGTACAATTTTCAGGAATCTCACGAAGAATTCTATTATGATCATAGTCGTTACATTGCTTTGTAAATCGGCAGAGATACTGCCAACATTCTTCAATGAGAGGACGATGCGTCGTATCAGTCTCATCTATCATAAAACCTGTAAATGCCTCATGATTTTTTCCATGTCCTGTAACTGTTAGATTACCAGTACCAAACACAACCAATACAGCGTCATCTCCTACAAAGAAATTAATCTTAGGATGAAAAGCTCCGACAGCACTTATAGATGTAATGGAGTACTCCTTACCAATATGTCTAATATAAATAGGAGATACATATTCCATAGATTTATCCATTTGATTGGTATAGGCAAACAAATTTATGCTACATACTTGCTTACGATGAAGCATGTTCAATAATTGATTATCGAAATGTATCAAATCTATGGCATAAGTAGTCAATACAGCTGAATGATATTTGCCATTTTTGCCGCCGCTAGGAATATCCAATAATATTGCATGCTCATTCTTTTCCATAATTCTCAATGAATTGTGATGCTATCTCAGTTAGTGTATTATCTTCATCAAGATAACCCATGTCTTGTAAAAAATTAAATAGAGAATTAATACGCGGCGATGTTTCAACGGGATACCGTTGCTCTACTAGAACAATCCGTCCATCCTCAAGAATAAATTTTCTTAGGTCTGAATTATTCTTTCCCATTTTAGCAATAGCAACCACAGTATGTTCCTGCATTATTTGTACTATCAGAGATTCTATAAAGCTAGATATAGAGAATGACAGGTAACGCTCCATATAAGATCTTAACCCTTCACTGAGTATGCCTCGCTGACGTTTCAAATCATTTTTTTTCTCAAACTCCTCTATTTCTTTTGAGTTATTCTCAAATTCAGTATAAAGTCTCAACAGGAGTCTTATCGCATGTACTGCTGCAGAAATATAATCTTGTTTGCTGACGTAATCCCTTAACTCATCATAGATTATATTTATATTATCACTCACATTTTTCCTCCATTCGTCAAGAGAGTTATAATTCATCTCTTTCTCTATAACCGACAATAAAGATTGTTTAATATCTTGAGAAAGTAGTGCAATTGGAGGATTGTGCAATTCATGAATTTTGTAAAGTATTAAGCAGAAGAACAAGTCAATACAATAATGTAGACCTTCACATAAATAATAGAAATACCACCCAAATGCGGCATGCAAATTACCGTCTTCAGTTATATGCAAAAAACGATTCTTTACAAACTCTTGAATCTCTACGCCTTTTGAAATATCATTTAGGAGCAAAAAGATTGTTTCTCTTCGCAAGGAAGAGTCCTCGTCACTTTTCGTAAGCAAATTATTCAAGAACAGCCATTCCTCAGAGCCTACATTTATGCGATGTATAGCTAAAGATTGTAAGTCTTCTATTGCTTCTTCTTTAAGACTTCCATCCAGAATACATTTAAGAAATAATTTCCGGATGTTTTCATCAATACTATTTCTGACAGCATCAGCTAGCTCTTTTCCTTTGTTACGAAGATAGAATCTGCCTTCTTCAATTTTTACAAGTTCATAATAAATAAGAGAACCAAGATAGTACTGGCCAAAAGCTCCACTTTTGAATGTCCAGTACTTATCTTTAGATTCATAATCAGCACCATCTGCAATATCATAAATACCATCCTCTATTTGCTTATATCTACCTTGTGAAACAAACAAAGCTCCAACCACAGAACCAACATTTTGTTCCTTCATAATTAGTGCCATTGCCAACTCTGCACGACGTATAAAATTATATTGATGCAGAGATGTTTGACCAGCAACTTCAAATTTGTCATATTCACTAAGTAGCCAACAATAAAGGCTGTAATAGCGGATGTGACGGGTTAGATTGGTGAGCCCAGGTAACAATTTGCTATAGGTTGCAATTGAACTGTTCTGGATTCCCAATGGGTCACGTCCACCTTTGAAGCCATCGTTCGATGCCCAAAATACATTTGTGATTTCAGATTGCTTGTATTGTGCCATTGTACAACAGAATGAACAAAATACTAATAGTACATCTCAATATATTGGTATGCACGTTCAAATACATCATTGTCTTTTATCTGATACTTAACCCAAAGGATAGCGCGTAGTTTCTTTTTAATTTCTCTACGGGCTGTAACACTTTGGAATGCATCATTAAATTGACGTACAATGTTAACCACCTCATTATCTATATCATTTACAACTTGCTCAACGATAATTGGGGTTTCTTCAGTCTTAATACTTTGGAAAAGGTCTGTTAAGGCAGCACGAGCTTTTGCTCTTTTATCCTGGGACTCATCCTTTTTCTTTTCTTCTTCAAGCAAGTCTTTTGCTAATGCAAGAAGTTGTTTCAAGAAATCAATACTACTGATTAGATTTTGTTCCATTCGTTCACGTAGTTCATCCAATTTTTCTGCAAATTTCTTGAAGTTAGGATCACCTTTATGCTCGCCCAATCTCAATCGAAGCATTTTCTCTACTTCAACAATCTTCTTCTCACGTGCTTTTTCATCTTCAAGGACTGCATCTATCACATCGGCATCAACTACCAAATCCTCTAGTGGAGTACCAATGTCAATAGTTTCAATGTTGCGATGTATAATCTCAATGGTCTTAGCTCCAAGCAAAGTCCAGATAAGATTACCACCACTTACAGGACGTACACTTTGATACACCTGAGCCAACCAAGTATAATCATTTTGGAATTCGGCCAAACAAGCATCGGGAGAAACTATCTCCCACGCTTTATTGAGGCGGGCAAAGTGGCGTCCAAAGTTTGTCTTCACACCATCATCTTTTAAGCATTGTTGAGCAGCAGTAAGCCCCTCCCATCCACCAATAGTTCTATCTACGCCAGGGAAGAACTCAATACATTGTTGCATGAATGTAGGTATAAGACTTTTGATTTCATCGATATTCTGAACAATGGTCTTAACCGTCTCTTCATCAAAAGCAAGACTCTTAGCAACATCCTCAAATACACCAACAAAATCAACAATCAACCCACATTTCTTATTTTCATTGTAGGTACGATTGGTTCTGCAAATGGCCTGCAACAAAGTATGATTCTTCATTGGTTTGTCCAAATACATACACTGGAGTATAGGTGCGTCAAAGCCAGTTAACAGTTTACTTGTCACGATGACAAATTTCAGCGGAGACAATGGGTCTCTGAACTGGTCAAGCAATTTCTTTTCCTCATCGCGACTACGCTTATACGCCTTATATTCATCTGCTTTATCTCCAGCAGTATGCATTACAATTGTTGTTTGGTCATCTGTGCCAAGAAGAGCATCCAAAGCCTTTTTATACTTGACGCAACATTCTCTATTGTAAACAACAACCTGAGCTTTCATGCCTGTTGGCTTCACATACTCTCTGAAATGAGAGACAATATACTTACAAACGTCATTGATTCTTTTTTCAGCGGTAAAGAATGCATCAACGCTTGTTCTTCTTACCAATTCGTTCTTGTCTTCCTCGCTAATTTGGTCGGTAAGCTCATCAAACTCCTTTTGCAACTTAGCATCGTCCAAATGCATTTCGACTGGAACAGTCTTGAAATTAAGTTCAAGAGTGGCCCCATCTGCTACTGAGTTTTGGAATGTATATTTTGATATGTATCCGTATTTATCCTCCTCGGCTCCAAAACATGCAAATGTATTATGGTCATTACGGTTGATTGGCGTACCTGTTAATCCAAAGAAGAACGCATTTGGCAATGCTGTGCGCATCTTTTTACCCAAATCTCCTTCTTGGGTTCTATGAGCTTCGTCCATCAAGAGGATGATATTGTCACGTTCATCAATTACCTCACCATCATTCAAATCACCGAACTTAAAGATAGTGGTAATCAAAATCTTTCTTTGATGGATCTTTTCCTCCAGTTCTTGTTTGGATGATATGCTATCAATGTTAGGTATTTCTGCACGTGTGAAATCGCCGGTAATTTGGTCTTCCAAATCAATTCTATCGTCCACAATCACAACTGTTGGTGCTTTTAGCACTTCCTGACGACGAAGTTTTTGAGCCGCAAATACCATCAACCACGACTTACCAGAACCCTGGAAATGCCAAATCAAACCTTTACGAGGACCAGAGCCCTTTGTATATGTTGACAAAACACGTTGAACAATAGCTTCGCCACCCAAATATTGTTGGTAACGACATACAATTTTAATTTTCCTACCTCCTGAGGTTCCTGTAAAAACAGAATAGAAGCGATATATATCCAATAGTCTTTCAGGAGTCATCAATGATACATAGTTATGCTCAACATCTTCCAATGTACCATGCTTACGCTCCTCATCAGCAAACCAAGGACCCCATTTGTCAATAGGACATCCGATACCTGCATACTGTAATTCTCTTCCTTCGCTTGCAAAGGTTAGAATATTCGGAACAAACATTTCAGGGATACTCTTCTGGTAATGCATAATATCAGTAGCACCATCAGCCCATGTTACAGACGCCTTAACAGGAGTCTTTGCTTCACCGATAACCATAGGTATACCATTGATAACATATACAAGGTCTAAACGCTTGCCTCCCTCCTTACTCTTTCTCGGATACTCCCACTGATTAGTCACTATGCAACGATTCTTATATTCATCATCCTTGCCTGCAAAGAAACGAATGTTGATATTATCGCCATTGTCCCCAAATGGGTATGAGTTCTCTTCAAACAGCAACTTGCGGAACTTATCATTGGCTGTAATTAGTTCATCAGAAGCTCCTCCACTTGTAATACAAGCTCGAAGTTTATATATAACCTGTTCTGCTTGTTCAGCAGTAATAGGATTCAATGCCAACAATGCCTCCATGAGCCATTCTACAACAAGAACTTCATCAGGAAGTCTCGGAACAAACTGCGGTTCCACATATATCCAACCGCATTGTCCTGCCGCATTAATGAGCATTTGCTCAACCGTATTTTCTTCGTTAAAGTATGCCATATGTTATTATATTTTTGTTTCTAATTGTAATATTCTGATTTATCGGCTTGTTCTGCAATTTCTACAAATTTGCGCTGAAGGCAAATTGGAGGAAGTGGTATAGAACAATTTCTAGCATCTCCCTGCGGTATAAATGGCTGTGCTCCACCTCTCCTTGGCCAAAAATCCTTTTCCCTTGTTGCAAAATAAAGGAAACGATTATCTAGATCATCAAAAGTTGACCAAAAGCGAATCGTATTTTTTATACATGACCACTTACCACTTGCAAACCATGTTTTTCCGCAATCGGCACCTATAGCAGATAGGACAATTCCTTCGCAATCATAATCATAATGATCAAGCTTTCCATCAGGTCCGCTAGCACTATATGCAAGATAACCCTCTGTTACATAACTATTCTTAGTAGTATTTGTGTCTCCCCAAGTGAGGTCAGTATAGTCCCCAAGTTTAATCAGAGGATATTCATCACCTTCAAACATCTCGAAAAATTGCGATTTGCAACCAACAAATTCTGATTTATCGACCTGTTCTGCTATGAAAACGAATTCAAGTTGTTTGTCCATTGGCGGTAAGATACAATCAAAGTTTCTTAACTCAGTGAGCGGCATTCGTGGCATTTTAGTACCTCCAGCTATATCATTTGCATAATTAACGAACTGATTACCCCGCAACAGATGACTCAAAAATACTTTATGCAATTTACTAGGCTCTGGACGTAATGGAACCAGTTCTGTCGTTGCCATTCCAGGCTCATCTGGTATCACAACCTTGTTTAAATAAGGCCTTAATTTTGAGAATAGTACATTCCCTTCATCAAAGGATTGAACAGATAAAGCATTCTCAACATCTTCATAGACCTTCTCTATTATCCTACCAGTATTTGATTCTATCATATCAAGATTCAATAGCCAGATTTTGCCAGATAGTTGCTCTTTAGAAGGCATTTCCGGGGCGACATCTTTAATCTTAGCAGTCTTCCAACCTTTTGTATTCGTAACAGGATTACCAAACATCTCGATAAATTGCGACATACTAACCAATGAATTTATGATGAGACAATTTAACATTATTCTGATTAACCATTGCATATTGCAACGTCGTATCGAGACTCTGATGACCAAGCAGGTGTTGGACTTGCTCTATAGGCATGCCCTTATCTATTGCCATTGTTGCTAATGTGCGACGAAACTTGTGTGGATGCACCTTGGGTATATTCAAATCTTTCCCCATCTGACGCAGTCTAATCTCCACACCGCTAATCTGCAATCTTTCATAAGGAGCCAGGAGTGATACAAACAACGCTTCATTGCTATCTGTACGACTATTGATATATTTCTGCAAATGAATCTTTGTACGAGCATCGAAATACACCTTACGCTGCTTATCACCTTTGCCGGTAACAATACATTCCCTATTGTGGTAGTCAATATCTGAGCGATTGAGCTTAACCAATTCTCCAACACGCATTCCTGTTGATGCCAATAAATCTATCAATGCCAAATCACGTGGATTTGAACAATGGTCTCGCATCAATTCAAGAGATTCATCAGTATATGTTTCCTTTACGGTTTTACCTACCTTTACTTTATGGATTCTTCGTACAGGACTCTTTACTATATAGTTTTCTTCTTCTAACCAAGAAAAGAAACTGGATAGTATTCGTCGGATATTATCTACCGTTACTTTGCTCGCGCCACTTTCGCTTTGATATGTATTTAAGTAATGTCGTAAATCGTCAGTTGTGATATGGATTACCTCTTTGCCCAGCTTAATCAATGCATTATTTATAGTACTGCGATAATAGGCGATTGAATTAGGAGAACATCCTTCAACTTTCTTGGCTGAGATAAAATTCTCTACCAAGATTTGATTATTACTTTCTGTATTGACAGCATCTTTTTCAGTCACGACAATGTTACGGAAGGTGTAATCAAGCACCTTACGCAACTGGGCCAACTGCTCATTATTCAATGAACTGAGCATAGCCTGTTCTATTTCGTTAATCAAGTTCTTAACCATAATCTTACTATATTATAAAGTTAGTCAATTAACGCGCGACCTAAAAGTAACTTTATCACCTAACTTAGTCACTTTTGTATAGCAAGTGACTAAGTTAAGTGACCAAGTTTATCTAATCATCCCCTTCAACTATTACTACTATTCCCATATTAAATTATTGCCTAGGATTTACTCTGCAAAAAGAAATATACTGATTAACAAGTATTTAGATATATATCTGATTTATTCTGCAAATAGTTCTATTTTTTTATTGGGAGTTTAGAAGAAGATTTTTCTATCTTTTTATCATCAGAAACCACACGACGCTCAACTTTCTTTATGTCTTCTGCAACAGGAAGTTCTTCTGGGCGGATTCCACGTTCTCCAAGCATACTTCGCACACTAACATTGTTCTGTACATGTTCACGCGTAATAGAGGATTCTCCATACAGATTTTTCTGTTCTACATTATAATTAGTCATTTCTGTTGCCAGGTTCTTTGCCGCAATAGTTAATGTTGGCAAAAAATCCGCTAATGGACGATTTGACTTAATCCCTAATCTGTGTTTCATATCTTCAGTTGTATGCCCTCCAAATAGTGCAGTATCACCTTTTGAACGAATTCTACCATATCCTTTATCATCAACTCCTCTCTGATAAATATTTTGAGATAGTTGTTTTTCGGACGAGCGCAATCGATCTCGAGCTTCAAGTCTTGATATTTCTTGGATTCGTTCTGCTATTATCTCAGCTCTTCGAGTTTGAACCGCAAAATAACCTTGAGCAAAAGCAATTTCTTCTTTTTTAGGATCTCCGTTTTGTGCAATCAAATAACAAGCATATCGGGTCAACATGAAGTCTATGACCTCACGCTGTGAACCACTACCTAAAGATACCATTTTCGTGACCTCACGAAAATGGTCATCTACATTGACATTCTGTTGTTTACATGATTCTACTGCTCTACCTATAGCAACCTGAAAATTTTCCCAACGAGCATAGCCTAATAATTTTTGCAAATCTCGCGCAAACCAAACTTCCACATTCTCACTACCGTCATCACTCTTGATGATTTGGCCAATTGCATCAAAGTTGGCTTTATGTTGATTAATTCTTTGTATATCCATAATGTATTCTATTAATTATTTATCAAACTCTTTATTACTTGGTCTATTGCCTCTATCGATTTGCGGAGTTCAAATTCTGATTTGTCGGCTTGTCTATATATTGCTTCAAAACGCCTTTGTTCCTCCATCGCAGGCAATCCAACCATAAAATGGTCCAGATATGAAGCACTAACTCTTTTCTGCCCGCCTGTTCCAGACATATTTTTTGCAGCACGCTCACGAAATATAGGCATTCGTGTTAATGCTAACAGCCAATAGGGACTAGATATTCCGTTAATTGGCCGCAATACATGAAATTCTGTAGATCCCATTCCTATACCATTTGTAAGTCCATGTACAATAGCTCCTTTGCCATTCTCCATACAAGGTGTAATTTTGGCAAACAAGACATCATTATTCTCAAAATATGTAAAGCCTTTTTTTACTTTTCCATATTCTTCGTCAGTCATATCTACCAAATATCCATCCTCACTTACCGCCGGCATAGGAATAAAAGAGACTTTATCGGTGTCGCAAAGAGCAATGTTAGGACGTCTTGGATTTAGAATACAACATTCTCCTAATCTTTTCAACTCATTCTTCTGATTTAAAGAAAGAGGATTCCCAAACATCTCGATAAATTGCGATTTCACCATTTCTTGGGTGGCAGTGAGAAGTTTCTTATATGACTCCTTTAGTCTGTATGCAGCCCACAATTTATCTGCTAAGATACGCTGCTCTTCGATGGGGGGAAGATCGAATTCGTAGTCTTTCAGATGTTCCCACTTTACTCTAGGAGATAGACCTCCAGCTGAGCGAGAAACGGCATAATCGAAAAACTTATCATTCTGAATAATGAACGGAAGCAACAAAGGGTCTACCTTACCAGGTATAGCCTCTATCACAGTAATATCCCCAGAACAAATACCATCAAAATCAGCAATAGCGGCCTTTTTTAGATATGCTCTTCTTCGGCCAAACAAGATTTGTCCCTTCTTGAAAGTCTTCGTAAATGTATTCTCGGTGTCTACATCATATCCAGAGAACTTGATTTCTTGAGGAATAAGATGCTCTAATCCTACAATGGGGACACCCGATTTATCACCTTTATGAGTTGCCCTACTTTCTCTTGCAAATTCTTCTAATTTCATACTCATTTGCCGATTAATGTAAACATTTCAGTTATTGAAGAAGTCATCTCTGCATGAACACTCTTCCAATTGCTCAATGTTTCTGAAACTGATAAAACATTAAAGTTATTTTCATTATTCAAAGCATTGGCATATAAAGAGATATTGAGATTGTAGTTGTAATTTGCAATCTGTTCAAGAGATGCCACGGTGCTGAAATTCTGAATTTCAGAAGCATTAAAATATGCAGATACAATCTTTTCAATATGTACCTTTTCCAGATAGCTCTCTGCGTTTTTTCGTGTAACTTCCTTAAGAGCGTTGATAAAAATGATTTTGTTCTTCAAGGTGCTACGTTTCTGATTATTACATATCAGAATGCAAGCTTCCATGGGTGAATTGTAAAAAAGGTTTGCACCAAGGCCAATAACACATTCTACAACATCACTCTTTATCAGTTTTTCTCTTAAACTTTGTTCTTCATCTCTAAACAGAACACCATGAGGGAAAAGTATTGCACATCTACCTGTCTTATCATCCATAGATGCAAGGATATGCTGGAAGAAAGCGTAGTCTGCACGCCCTTGAGGTGGAGTTCCCAAGAAATTACGTCCCCACTTATCGTTCATAAAAGCTTCACGATTCCAAGTCTTAATAGAATATGGTGGATTAGCCAACACAATATCAAACTTACGCAACCTACTTCCGTCTACAAATGCAGGGTGTGCTAAGGTATCTTCACGAACAATAGAAAAGTCTTCTACACCATTCAGGTAAAGATTCATTCGGGCAATGGCGCTGGTGAGTGCATTAATCTCTTGGCCAAATACCTTTACACCTTGCCATGGTTCACCCTTTTTACGAAGAAAGTCCAAACACTTCACAAGCATACCACCCGAACCACATGTAGGGTCATAGATACTTTCACCTGGACGTGGCTGAAGAATCTCTGCCATCAAATCTACTACAGTACGATTGGTGTAAAACTCCTGTGCTGTATTGCCAGCATCGTCGGCAAACTTACCAACCAGATATTCGTAAGCCTGTCCCATTTCGTCTGCAGGGCATGCTTTAAGCGACAAATTGTATCGTGAAAAATCTTCAATCAGAGACGTTATGATATGGTCGGGCATCTTCGCCTTGTTGGTCCAGCCGTCTTTAGGGCCAAAGATTCCTTCCAAACCTCCAATCACACGACCATCTGCATGCTCGCCTGGATTGGCCTGTTCAATAGCAATAAAGGCTTCCACCAAGCGTTGGCCTACATTTTCTGTACACTCGCGTACATCACGCCAATGGGCACCATCAGGAATACGAATTACCAATTCTTGAGCTTGGGCATTGGCATACTCTATACCACCTTCGCAAACATAACCTTCAAACTGCTCATCGTACACATCAGAAATTCGTTTGAAGAATAGCAAAGGGAAAATATATTCTTTGTAACCAGCAGCATCAATCTGACCACGAAGGCGAGTGGCTGCTCCCCAAAGGAACGATTTCAAGTCTTCCAATGAAATAGGTTCATCGGGATTTCTATAATATTTTACAAGTTGTTCCATAGGGTTATAAGTTTATCAGTTTTCTAAATTCTTCTTCACATCTCTTTACCTCCTCGTATGCTGCCTTGAACTCAGCAAGCACTTCGGCATATGGACGGATTTCCTCTTTGTGATATTCCACGTATTTATTAGGAGAAAGGTCATAATCCTTGGCGGCAATAGCATCTAGAGTGACCACTTTAGCAAAGTCTTCTACATCTTCGTAGTTGATGTAAAGTTCGTAAAGGCGGTCTACATTTTCAGGAGAAAGTATATTCTGTGCACGCTTTACGGTGAGAATCTTTGTTCCATCAATCATCAGTACTCGCGCACTATGTGCAGCTGGTTTCAAGCGTCTTAATATCAAGAAACAGGGAGAAAGACCTGTGCCATAGAATAGTTTATCGCCTAATGTCACAACAGCTTCAATCAAATCGCTCTTTACCAGTTTCTCACGAATGCGGCCTTCTTCATTACCACGGAACAATACGCCTTGAGGCATAACAACCGCCATACGGCCATTGCCGGATGCCATACTTTTCACCATGTGTTGAATCCAGGCATAGTCTCCGCAAGAATCGCTGGGTGTTCCCCAAACATTACGACCATATTTATCGGATGACCATTCTACTGAACCCCATTTCTCAAGAGAGAAGGGCGGGTTAGCTATAACACAATCGAATTTAGCAATCTCTCCATTCTGCAAAATCTTAGGTGAACGAAGTGTGTCACCTTGCATGATATTAAAGTCACTGGCACCATGCAGGAACAAGTTCATCTTTGCAATGGCAGAGTTGACAACGTTCTTCTCCTGGCCGAATATACTTCCACAACAAAGACTTGAATGATTCATGTGCTGTACCGCCTCAATCAGCATACCGCCACTACCACATGCCGGGTCATAGACAGTTTCACCTGGTTTCGGATCGAGAATGCGTACAAGCAAGCTTACGACCGAACGAGGCGTATAGAATTCTCCAGCTTGAGCCTTACTGTCATCTGCAAATTTCTTTAGCAATATCTCATATGCATCACCCATTAAATCAGCCGGGTAATCATTGTTGCCCAATCGGCGGGTAGACAGATGTTCTATCAAATCACGAATCTTGCCATCAGAAAGGTTTTTCTTATCTGTCCATTTCTGTGCGCTGAACATCGACAATACACCATATAATGTATCCGGATTGGCCAACTCTATACCTCGCATTGCTCCAACAATTGCAGCACCAAGATTCTCAGAGCGTTCGCGAATATCACTCCAATGGCAACCATCTGGAATTACAAAACGATGTTGTTCAGGCAAGGATGCATACTCCTCATCGCCACCACTTTCTTCAAGCGCAGTTTGAGTTTCCTCGTCATATACATCAGATATACGCTTAAAATAGAGGATAGGTGTTATATAATCTTTGAAGTTATCTTGACTCACAGGACCACGCAATATGTTGCATGCCTCAAACAGGAAGTTGTACAGATTCTGCACGCCTTCCATTTTAAGGGTTTTCTCGTCTTTGGGAACCAGAGATTCTTCTTTATTTTTCTTTTTTACCATAATATATTGCTATCATATGAAGATAGAGAACTATTTTGTAGAGTTAAGAAGCTCTTTTACATCTATATCGAGTACTCGAGCTATTTCTCGGAGTGTTGCCACATCGGGCTGGGAAGTATTAGTACACCATTTAGAAATGGTTGCAGGGTTTTTGCCTAAAACTTCCGCAAGCCATTTACTAGTTTTCTTCTTTTCTACAAGAACTACTTTTATTCTATTCATGTCGTTCATGACGTAATTTTTATTGCTTTGAACGCAAAGATAATTAAAAGTCTATTAAAAATCAGCAATTCCTATGATAAATCTTTCTTAAAAATGGATTTAACCCTTATTTGTATAAAATCAACTCACCGCTACCACCATATTTCTTGGTGATAGCGGTCTTTGAAAAGCTATCGGGAGCGCCCCTTATTCTGCTTCACACTGTATTTGGCCATAATGTATTTGACGGCATGTGAAAAGCATCTTCTTTGGAATGCAAAATCAGGTTCATCAGGTCTGCGACCATCCCAACGTAGGTCTGATTCATTTCCTCCGCCTCCACCCCCAGTTGGAACTACGTAATCTCCACCTATAAGAGCTGTTGCTACTGCACATAACTCATCACGTAAAGATGGTATCGAGAGGTAGTCAAAAGTCTTCAATGCCAAATTAGACCAGTAATTCATGCATTCCGTCAGCGTCTTGTTTTCTGCTTTTAACGTATGAACTTCTTTCATATCCACCAAAATATTCTGGCGAACAGCTTCAACTTGATTAGCGGCTTCATTTCTATAAAGTTCCTCCAATTTACGCCCCATAGCGGTAAATTGCTTCTCGATAATCGTATTTTGACGTTCCAACCACTTATCGGTTCCAAACATTGGCGGTTTCTCTGTAATCTGTGGAGCATTAAACTCAATCTTGTAATTCTTGAAAGGTCTATTCACAGAATGAATGTTTTGGATATCTTTCAGCAACGAGTCCAACTCCTGCTGCTTTATCATCAACTTGGTTTCCTTATCATCGAGTCTTTCTTGGCAATCATGTATCAAATCTTCAATGCACGCTTTCTTGTTTTGATATTCTGCCAATACAACACGTCCTGCAGCCAAATCTTTCTCCAAGATTTTTAATTCATCGGAAAACATTTGCATTTCAGCCTCGATATTATCCTTCATGGTTTGCAATCCTCTGATGGCTTTTTCCATCTTCTTCTGCTCCTTTGCGAGTTTACGGATATAATCTCGCTTATTCAGGTGCTGGATATTTCGACCTTCTACGCTGTCACCCCTCTCCAAACCGTATTTACTACCAACTTCTTCATAGAGTGAGGTATGCATTTCCTTGAGTATTGAACCATACTCATATTTATTCTTTCCGAATTTTGCAGACCACATCACACATTCACGACCACTTTTAGGACGTACCCCAACAGGAACAATAAGTGCATGAATATGTGGTGACGTTTCATCAAGATGAACCTGAAAGCCGATGATATTTTCTTTCCCATACCTACGACAACACCAATTATATACATCCAAAGCCCATTGCTCCACCTCTTTGCATCTATGTATATGGCTATTATCAGAATCTTTATCAAGTTTTAGGTCCTGAGTGCCAAATGCCATTTCCAATGTACGCTCTCGATTGCCACCAAAGATGAGACGAGCACAACAATTGGGTTGAATCTTACTATCCGCTTTGAATGGACGCCAACCAAGTTCATTTAGCCGTTCTTGCAAACGAACATCAAGTCTTTTATCCTGATAGCCCAAAGAGTGAATCTTACCATCGGGGCCAATCTCAAAATTAAGCCTCATTCTGGTTTTGTCGTAGTTATTAATAGAATCGTTGTTCTTAGAATCAATCATCTTATCGTCCCATCTTCTTTCGTTTTCATTGGCTTCTGCTGCGCCAAAAGATTTGCATGCATCTAAATGCATGGCTTGTTTAATACTTTCATTCATAGATCTAATGTTTTAAAAGTTACACATTTGAGCTTGCTCATTTAGAGTTGTGTTTGCCAACCACAAATGGGAGTTTCTTGCTGCAAGGCAAAAAGTCCTTATTGTGTTATGGATTTTATTTTAACTCCTGGACCAAGCTCCTTTGTTATTTAAGTTTTGTACAATCTAAGTGGACTCTGTCATCTGCTGAGCATCTATCAACTCCAAGCCTAAAGCATCAATGAGATTTTGTAAAAGAGGGTTCTTCTCAATCATCATTTGTAGAATCTGGTGTTTGGATGGAGAGAATAGATAGTAGTCAGAAATATCAAGTCCTTTGGATTGTTCTTCTTCAGTTGCTATCTGTTCAAGCATATCCGAGACTACAACTCTGCTGCAGATTCTTGTCAGAATTATCGATTTCTCTTTCCACAATTGCGTAGCTCCCAAATCAGGGATTAGAGTTACATCCCTACCTTTAAGACTGTGAACAAATTCTTCTTTGAAGCATCCATTAATGCCGCCAGTTGCCACCCAAACATAGTTCGGAATGAAGTGACTCATGACAATAGCCGTCTTTTCGCTTTCCACCAATATGACCGGTGCATCCGGATATCTTATCAATAGATGTTCGCCAAATAGACATTGCTTCAGATTGAAATCTTTAAGTTGTAGTTCACGATGCGCCCAGCTTACATAGCTGTGGGGTTCTTTAACCCTATGCCCTGTCTCAGAATTATAAAGTATAATCTTGCCAGAACGTACCTGCTCATTAGCATCAATTTGCCAAAAAACTGTTGCACCTCCCCATTTAGCCGATGTACCAACATGATATAAATGGAATACCCTTTGGGCTTCAGCTTCACCAAACACCCTACATAAGTATTTGTATAAGGGATTCTTCTCAAAATGAGCAAGACTCGCATTAAAATACTCTAAGGGAATAAAAGAGGGTGGCACAATAATTTCTTTTTCATGAGTACTTTTCACAGGCTGTACATAATCACTAGACCGTTCTTCCTTGATGTTTGCATTGGGATTATCACGAAAGAAATCACGTGGAGTGTAATGATAACCACAACTGATTTCATGGTCACATTTCCCAACCTCATTGGAAAAACTTACAACTCCCTCTTCATCAACATATTTCACAAAACATCGAGGTCTCTCACAACTAGGGCAAGCAATCTTGCTTCCCAAACTATACTTTTGCAAATGAAATCTATACTTGCTCATGGATAGATAAGTTTATTCGTTTGCACTATGCACTTTTGCACTATGCTTTGTCTGTAATTCCTCAACTTGGGTTGAAAGTGCAATAGTGCAAGATGCATTTGATGTTTGGTGTTGAATTTTTCGATATTCGCCATGCTTGGTTTTTTCCAGAATTGGCTGCTTTGTCTGACAGAGTTTCTTTAATGCATAGAATACGGTTCTTCTGGGTATTTCATATATTTTCGCAGCAGCGATAGCATCGCTTGCTGTGAATGTATTACCCAACTGAGATAACCAGTCTTCTTTTACATCACCGATAGTATTAGACAAAAGTATCTCTTGTATCCTATGGTAAGTATCTTCATAGTAATCAACCATACGAATAGCGGATTTCACAGAAGACAGGCTTACTGGCTGCATATCTTCTTCGCCTACAGCCCATTTCATTATCTGAAATATCAAGGATAAACGTCCTGCATGGCCATTAAGTTTCATACTGCGACTCTCCACATCTGCATCATCGTCGATGCTATTAACATTATCAATGATATTGTTATACCAATCATAAAAATACACCTCTGCCTCCTCTGTCATTTCCAAAACTTTTGGTTCTGCAACATTCCTTATTTCATTAATCGTGCAGGGAATTTCAAGTACTTTGTTGAGAATAGTCGCCCATTGCCCTGCTATATCAGGTTTTGGGATACTATTATCATTTCTTCTCCATCTTGAAATCTTCCTGTCTTTTGGAAAAATAAAGATAAACCTATCAAGGAATCCGTTAGCAATGAACTCTTTTCTGAACACCTCATGTAACATGTTGGTCTGTACCGTTCCTATTACATTAATACACGGCGTTTTAACACGAATATGACGTGATGAGGACTTGCGTAGAACTTTAATCGTACCACCACTATAAGCTGTTAGCAGAAGTTCAATAAGATTATTATTGCCATTGTATCTCTTTGCAAAATTGAATAGCCCAATAATCTCGTCGACAATTATAGCTATCCCTCGTGGATTGCGCCAATGAGCTTCTACCATTGCTTCTGGTGTGAAGTCTGATATAATATTGGTCAACCACTTGGGCGCTTTCAATTTATCATTTCCTCCGTTCGCCTGCTTGGCACGCTCATATTTCTCAAGTTCCTCACTATATTTCTCGTCAAGACGATCATCCAAATCGTTAATAGGTTTGTAGAGGAAGTTAAGAGGAGGAGTTTTGCCTAAACCTGGTCGCCCAATAAGCATCATATAAAGAGATGGACTGTCTTTCCACTCATTTCTGATATTGATTTGGTATGAATTGCCTATGGCAGCCGCCATCGCAGATATAATAATGGATGCCACATACTCAACATTGAAATTTTCATGTCGAGAAAGGTTCAGAATAATTTCCTGAATTTTATCAGGGAAAACATCCAACGGCAATCCTCCATCAAGATTATGCTCTACCTTTGCTCGGAGCATATTGGTTAAATGCAACTTATCGACCATAGCCACCTCCTCTCCGTTGGGGTAGTTCATCACTTGCCGCAAAGGCATCATAGTGAAAATTACGAAGGAATCGGTCTACATCTTCTTGAGTATACCAATATTTGTCTCCTTGACGTGAATATCCAAGGTAACCATTATCACGCAATTTCTTTAGGTATTTCTCCTTTATACCCAATTTTGCCATCAGTGCCTTATTATCATATAGATGATTTTGGGGCATTTGATGTTGAGCCAAAGCCTTTTCCTGCTCCTCTACAGTGTGGAGGATTTTCTCCAGCAATTCCCGTTCACATAGGGACTCTACATTCTTAATTTTAGCCATATACTTAAACAATTATGGCTTGACGGTCCTGATGCACACTCGGACTTTAAGCCGGGTTATTTCGCTATGGTACGATTGTGCACGTCGTCCATAGCTGCCACGAAAGTAGCGAACCTTTAGGACCTCGAATGTTATGGTAGATTAGTTAGTGTGTTATGAATAATGTTAGGGTAAGTTATGTTGAAGTTATGATTGAAACGCAACTATCTGATTATAAATAAAAAAGAGTAGCCGTTTAGCTACTCAAAAAAATTATCAATCTCTGTTGATTTTACTGGGACTGCTAGGTCTTTCCTATTTTGTCGGGATTGCCCTAGCCCCGAGATGTCAAACAAATTATTTAGCTCTGTGTCCGGGAAAAAAGTTTCTCCAAACTTCCAGGATCCTTTATCA
>ERZ773210.1002-NODE-1002-length-30238-cov-3.494848_pt1 | contig 30238 bp, 25 predicted proteins | sample MGYA00580528_ERZ773210 | MGnify/ENA primary metagenome ERZ773210 (study PRJEB29015, sample SAMEA2737769) | human gut metagenome | biome: human gut; feature: human-associated habitat; material: faeces | place: China | collected 2012 ...
AATAGCAGTCATTTCCGCTTGTAACTGTGGTATTACTGGAAGATTTCTGAATCTTGCCATTCCCAACAGCCAGTTCTGCAAAGAACTGTCCTAAATCCTGCCCCTCACCAGTGTAGATATAACCGTAACAATCGTAACGGTCTTTATTTTCTTTAGCGAAAGCCTTTGCGTTCACATATACTTCTGACTGGATTTTCTCTGACACTTCATCATAGGCAGCTCGGACATTGTTATAACCCCAACCTAAGTGAACGCTCAATCTACGCCAGACAACGCATTGTTCCAATAGATAAACCTGCTTGCTGGAAAGACTGTGCTTTTCTGCATACTGTTTGACGTATTCCAGATTCAACGCCACATCAGATATTTGGTCGTCGCTCATTCGCTCCGTTGCATTGATACGATTCTTATATCCCGATTGGAAGTTCGTATTTATATCAATACAGTAGGCAATCTGCCCGTCAGCGTTCATTATGCTTTCTTCAAAGCTGGAAACCTCTGAACCGCCATTGTCAATCTTGACGATTGTTCCTGCTTTACCGTCCGTAGTAGTATAGACGGAATCCGCAGCATGAACCTGTGTGACAGGTAATGCAGTAAATACGGTTGCAAGGGTAAGTACACCTGTAAGCAATCGCTTCATAATCTTTTTCATAATGTTTGATTCTCCTTTCATTTTGGGTAAAAAAATAGACGCTCATTGTTGAACGTCTTAGTTGCTGAAACCATTGGAACTATGTAGGATAGCTTGCTTCATCTTCATTTTTCTATGTTTTTGTTCTTATGCAATCGTAGCAGGAAAAGGCTTGTCCTACGCAAAATGGCGTGTTTTCAAGGGTTTCCAGCTATGTTGTTCTTACGAGGTCGCACCAGAACAGAAAGCCAGGACGACGTATGACAACATTTTAAGGCTTGTAAAAGACCCGGAAGTATGTGATCCAATTCGGTTTTTAAGAAAACGGGAAATTGTACATTACCAAAGATTTGGAGAAAGTTTAAGAATCGTTCAGGATAATCTGAACAGTAAGAACTTTTATGCAATCAATCCGGAGTTTGATAAGGATTCAAATTGTAGCTGTGGCAACTAAAACAGCGAGTATGGAAAAACGTCCCCAATTATAAAAATTATGTTATAAAAATCCGATTCGATAAACAAGGTGCAACCTCATAGGCTGCACCTTGTTTAATGCCGGCCTACTAATGTTATTCTGTGTATACCATGCTGATATGCGATAATGCATAAATTCTACGCAGTATCTTATAATTAACGAGGGGAATGATCCTGGATATAATCTGACAGCATCGAAATAAATTCGGATGCGGTCGGTTTGTCAAATACAGGATAACCAAGCAGCGGGCTTAAAATTTTATTAGAATTCTGATTCCAATAACTGTTGATCATTGTGCGGATGGCGGCTTCAACGCACATGTTGGAAACGCCATACTGCTCGCCGACAACACGGTAGAGATTAGAGGTTACGTTCTTCATATAAAATTCCTGATCTTTGAGAACGAGAGCGACTGCTGAAGCAAGATAGTTATAACCAGAGTAGGTGGAACGGAGACCGGCTTTTCTTAATACATGCCTGACGTCATACATAAGTACCTCCTTCAAATATTCATACCGACTATCTAACTATAGAATAAAGGAATTCTATAGATATGTAAATAATTTTGTTCATAACGATACATTTCGTGAAATTTCGATATATTGTGTGAAGTGGATAATGGAAAAATCTGCTTTTTTTTGCTATAATCCTTAATTGGATAGAACAGACAGAATCAATTTCAGGAGTGAAATTTATGAAGATACAATATCAGAAAATAGAAAACGGACTTGAAATTCTCAGGATCTGGCAGGATTCAGGAATCATAAAAGTACCGGAGCAGATAGAGGGAATTCCTGTCATCCGCATTGCTCCATATACATTTTCACTGCATAAAGATGAAGAAGAGAAAAATGCATCTGTTTATCAGACAGAGACAGATGAAGAAGATGATCGTTTTGCGCAGCCGGAAGAACTCTGCTGTGGTGGAATAGTAAGGGAGATCCATCTTCCGTCTACTGTACAGTCAATTGGAAATTATGCGTTTTATGGATGTATGAATCTGAAACTTTTCCATGGGACAGATGCAATCGTGCGGATGGGGAGCGGGGTATTTACCGGATGCCGTCTGGAGAAGGTGGAGATTGATTTTATGGATGGAAATAAGTCCTGTCTTAAAGAAATTCTGACGGAGATCCGGTATCAGATCATTGCAACACTGCGTTATCAGGGAACGGAGACGAAGATCCTGTTTCCGGAATATTACGCAGATGCGGTGGAAAATACGCCGGCGCGGATCGTGGAGACGCATTATTATGGTTCCGGTGGAGAGTACAGGGAGTGCTTTTACCGGCGGGAACTGGATTATGGAAAATACGACCGGCTGTTTGCACTTTCTGAAGCAAGAGATTCGGAAGAGGCAATTTTCAGTGTGGCTCTGACGCGTCTGCGATATCCGTGGAAGCTGGAAGATGCGGCGAAGCTGCGCTATGAAAATTATGTAAAGGCGCATATGGAAGAAATTGGAGAAAGCTGTATCCATGCGGTGAAAGAAAGACGCGAAATCGCCGCCGGAGATCCGCAGGAGGTTCTGCTTTTTTGCTGCAGAGAGCATTATTTTGATGAACAAGCGTTGGGAAAAACGATTACTTATGCGGCAGATGCAGGACAGACCGAGATTTCAGCTATTTTGATGGACGAGCGTTACCGTAGTTTTCCAAAAAAGAAGAAAAAGTTTGTATTGTAAAAGAAGGTGGAAAGATTGGAAGAAATGTCATTAGAACAGGGTCTGGAAGAAATCGGACATAAAATACTGGTTCTGACGAGGAACGAACTGTATATGAAGATGAGATTTATGGATGTGGCGCTTTCGGCGTTTTATTATGTACAGGATTTTTCGGTAGACCTTCTTGCTACAGACGGAGAGACAATGTATTTTAACGGGCAGATGCTGGGAGGTGAGTACAGGCAGAACCGGATCGGAGTAAACCGCGCCTATCTACATCTGGTTCTGCACTGCATTTTCCGACATGTATTTCGCAGAAATGGACGGGAAGAGCTTGTATGGAACCTGGCGGCGGATATTGCGGTAGAATCTGTGATTGACGACTGGAACCTCCAGAATATACGAAAAAGCCAGTCCTGGATCAGACAGAGAACCTACCGGGATCTGAAAGAGGAAATCAAGGTATTTACAGCGGAAAAAATTTATGGAGTACTGGTAAGATGGAAGCTTTCGGACAGAGAGATGGAGCGCATGACCCGGGAATTTACCGTGGATGATCACAAGTACTGGGCAAAAGATGAAGATGATGAAAAACAAAGCGAAATGAACCAGAGGTGGCAGGATATCAGCGAGAAAATGCAGACCGATATGGAAACTTTTTCGAAAGAAGCAGCATCAAATACCGGGCATTTTCTGGATCAGGTCCGGGTTGAGAACCGACAGCGATATGACTACCGCAGCTTTCTGCGCAAATTTGCTGTGCTGAAGGAAGAGGTTACCGTGGATGATGACAGCTTTGATTATGTATTTTACAGTTATGGATTGCGCCTTTATGGAAATATGCCTCTGATCGAGCCGCAGGAGTGGAAAGAAGTGAAAAAAGTGGAGGATTTTGCAATCGTGATCGATACGTCCATGTCCTGTTCAGGAGATCTGGTAAAAAAATTTCTGGAGGAGACCTATGGCATTTTAAGTGAAGCAGGGAGCTTTTTTCAGAGAGTCAATATCCACATTATACAATGTGATGACCAGGTGCAGTCGGACCGGAAGATTACCTGTAAAGAAGAATTACAGGAATATATGGAAAAGCTGGATCTTGCCGGGGAAGGTGGAACGGATTTCAGGCCGGCGTTTGCCTATATTGATGAGCTGATCGCGACGCACCGGTTCACTGAACTGAAGGGTGTGATCTATTTTACCGATGGACAGGGGATTTATCCGCAGAAAATGCCGCCATACCAGACCGCGTTTGTATTTATGGACGACGGGGCAGAAGAACAGGAAGTTCCGCCGTGGGCGATGAAACTGGTTCTGGATGAAGAAGATTTGAGAGGAGTGAGAAATAGATGAATATTAAACGTGCAAAACAGGAAATCAAGGATGCGGTGCAGGCATACCTGATGAAGGATGAATATGGAGAATATCAGATTCCGGCAATCCATCAGAGACCGATCCTTCTGATGGGACCTCCGGGAATTGGAAAAACACAGATCATGGAGCAGATTTCAAGGGAATGTGAGATCGGACTGGTTGCATATACGATCACGCACCATACCAGACAGAGTGCGATCGGGCTTCCATTTATTCAGAAAAAGATCTACGGTGGAAAAGAGTATTCGGTAACCGAGTATACGATGAGTGAGATCATTGCTGCTGTATATGAAAAGATAGAGCAGAGCGGCATGAAAGAGGGAATCCTGTTTATTGATGAGATCAACTGTGTTTCAGAGACGTTGGCGCCGACTATGCTGCAGTTTTTACAGTGCAAGATGTTTGGTAATCAGAGTGTGCCGGAGGGATGGATCATTGTGGCGGCAGGGAATCCGCCGGAATATAATAAGTCGGTGCGGGAATTTGATGTGGTGACACTGGACCGGATCAAGCGGATCGATGTGGAAGCTGATTTTGATGTCTGGAAGGAATATGCGTATCAGGTTGGAATCCATCCTGCAGTGCTTTCTTATCTGGAACTTCGAAAAGAGAATTTCTATCGTATGGAAAATACAGTAGATGGAAAAATGTTTGTCACAGCCAGAGGATGGGAAGACCTGTCAAGATTGATCCAGGTTTATGAAAAGCTTGGTAAAGAGGTGGATCGTGAGGTTGTGCATCAGTACCTCCAGCACTGGAAGACAGCGAAGGATTTTGCAAATTATCTGGAGCTTTACCGAAAGTATCAGAAGGAGTATGGACTGGAGCGGATCCTTGCAGGATATTATGAAAAAGATACCTTAGAACGTTTGAAATTTGCGTCGTTTGATGAGCGACTGGGTGTGGTAAATCTTCTGGTCGGAAAGATGGCAGAACTTTTTAAAGAAGAATATGAGATGGAAAAATTTGTGGAGGGACTGTTTGCTCAGCTGTGTGCTTATAAAGAGGAATTGCAAAAGGAAGGTGCAGTTCCGGGAGAGGTCCTTGCTGCGAAAATTCAGTCTCTTAGGCGGGAAGTTGAACAGAAGAAGGCCGCCGGACAGCTTACAAAGGCGGAAATGCACCGTATGGAGCGTATTTTATGCAAATTGGAAGAATACCAGAAAGCTCCGGAATTTGAGTCTGTAAAGGCCACATTTGACAGCGAAGAAGAGCAGAGAGAGCAAATGGCAGATAAGACACTGGAAACGTTGAATCACTGCTTTGAATTCCTGGAATCTGCTTTCGGCGAGAGCCAGGAAATGGCAGTATTTGTCACGGAACTCAACAGTAATGTGTACAGCATTGCGTTCCTGCGGGAAAATGACTGTGCGATGTATTACAAATACAACAAAGGTTTACTTTTGGATGAACGCCGTGAAGAAATCCTGGAACAGATGGATGCCGTGGAAAATGTAGTGGAAAGAGGACTGGTTGAAGATTAAAGAGCAAGAACTGACAGAATAAGAACGACTGTGCCTGTGGTATCATATAATGATAGAAAGCAGAAGAAATGGGAATGAAATTCATGCCAGATCTGCAATTTTGTAAGGAACTTCCCGAAATAAAACCAGGGGAATATCGCCTGAAATATGATCTCACTTTGCGCGCGTCTCCCGGTCTTGGAACTGCGTTGTGCCGGGGAAACTATCACTGGGAGAGCTGCCTGAAAGCGGAAAGTAAGGTGTATATCTGCCAAATCAGATATTTGAGCAGATCTGTATGGGGATTGATAGAGAATACGGGGTGGATATGCCTTTATATGAATCATAAATGGCTGATAACTACTATAGCATAATTATAAAAATGACATTGTATGCCTGACGAGCCTGTTGGAGTGAAACTTACATTTCATGTAGACCCTCGCCAAAAGCGGAACCTTTTAAGCGTTGGCTTGCTCAGAAAAAGGACGCTGATAATTTCATATCAACGTCCTTTAAATCTGTCAGTATGGGGATATACAATTATTTGTTGTTTACCTCAAGATTCTTCATCGCACGAACCTTCAGCGGAAGTCCGAACAGAGTGATGAATCCGCTTGCATCATGATGATCGTACATATCACCAGTTGTGAAGCTTGCCAGAGATTCATTGTAAAGTGAGTATGGAGAAGTAGTTCCGGCTTTAATGATATTTCCTTTGTAAAGTCTGAATTTAACTTCACCTGTAACATATTTCTGGGTAGATTTTACGAAAGCACGAAGAGCTTCACAAAGTGGTGTGAACCATTTTCCTTCGTATACAACCTGAGCGAGTTTGTTGCCAAGATCTTTCTTAACTTCCATGGTAGCACGGTCGATAACCAGTTCTTCAAGCTGTTTGTGAGCTTCCATCAGGATTGTTCCACCAGGAGTTTCATAAACACCACGGGATTTCATACCAACAACACGGTTCTCAACGATATCAACGATACCGATACCATGCTTGCCGCCAAGTTCGTTGAGTTTGCGGATGATATCAGAAACCTTCATGGCTTCGCCGTTGATTGTCTTCGGAACACCTTCTTCAAATGTCATGGTTACATATTCATCTTCATCCGGTGCATTTTCCGGTGTATTTCCAAGAACAAGAAGATCAGCGTAATTTGGTTCGCAGGATGGATCTTCAAGTTCCAGTCCTTCGTGGCTGATGTGCCATAAGTTACGGTCACGGCTATAGCTGTGGCTTGCGTCAAACGGAAGATCGATTCCGTGAGCTTTACAGTAAGCAATCTCATCGTCACGTGACTGAAGTGTCCACAGATCTGTCATTCTCCAAGGAGCGATGATCTTAAGATCCGGGGCAAGAGCCATGATAGAAAGCTCGAAACGGATCTGGTCATTTCCTTTTCCGGTAGCACCGTGGCAGATAGCAGTAGCACCTTCTTTTCTTGCTACTTCAACAAGTCTCTTGGAGATTGCCGGACGAGCCATAGAAGTTCCGAGAAGGTATGCATTTTCGTAAACAGCATTTGCCTGTACACATGGCATAATATAGTTGTCACAGAAATCATCAGTGATATCTTCGATGTATAATTTAGAAGCACCTGCGAGTTTTGCTCTTTCATCAAGACCATCCAGCTCTTCGCCCTGTCCGCAGTCGATACAGCAGCAGATAACTTCGTAATCAAATGTCTCCTTTAACCAAGGGATCAGTGTGGTAGTATCAAGACCACCAGAATATGCAAGAACTACTTTTTCTTTCATTGTATATAAACCTCCTAAAAATTTTCTTTTGTATTCAATTCACAACCCACTATACACTATTTTTTATATTTATGCAATAATAAAATGAAAAAACTTTTAAAAATGTTATTTTTATGCAAATAAAAGTAAAAATATACATAAAATATGCATAATTATGTATAAAAAAGGAAAGAGAGTAGTAAGAAAAAAGAAGGATAGAAGAAGATTAAACAGAAAATATAAAGATAAATCAGAAAAATACTTGACATTTGCACAAAAATCCGTAAAATATAACAAAAAGTAACAAGGTAACACGCTAAAGGAAGAAAGGAACCGGCGAGATGAGTGATATGCATAAAATGAATAAGAATAACATATGTCATTGAAGTATTATGATTCGATAGTGAAAAAAGAAGCAGAAAAAGGTATCGCCGCATACTCTTTTTCTGCTTCTTTTATTTATACCTACTAAGAATATGAATTGAAAAGAGGAAAAACGAAATGGAATTAAGAGCCACCCTAAAGGAAAAGAAACGAATCGTCATCAAAGTGGGAACCTCCACTGTCACCTATGCAAAAACCGGTAACATCAATCTGGAAAAACTGGAGAAATTTGTCCGTGTACTGATCAATCTCAGAAACCGCGGAAAAGAGATAATCGTAGTATCTTCCGGTGCAGTCGGTATCGGAAAAAATGTCCTTGGAATCAGTGAGAAGCCGGCTGGTTCTGTCAAACAGGCATGTGCAGCAGTAGGGCAGGGGCGCCTGATGATGATCTATGAGAAATTTTTTGCGGAATACAGTCAGCTCACCGCACAAGTGCTGCTGACGAAAGAATCTGTCTACAGCAAGACATGCCGTATCCATGCGAGAGATACATTTGAAGAACTTCTGGCAATGAATGTGGTTCCAATCGTCAATGCAAATGATGCTATTTCCGTGGATGAGGACAGCTATGGAAATTTTGGCGATAATGATACTATGTCTGCGGATGTGGCGGCGTTGGTGGAGGCGGATCTTTTGATCATGATGTCAGATATCGAGGGACTTTATACGGATGATCCAAGAACCAATCCGGCAGCAAGATTTGTGCATACCGTGAACCGGATTGATGAAGAACTGGAGAAGATGGGAAAAGGAGCCGGAAGCGCAGTCGGAACCGGTGGTATGGCGACAAAGATCGAGGCAGCCAAGATTGCAACAGAAGCGGGAGCAGATATGGTGATCGCAAATGGCGATAATATTTATGCAATTAATGATATTATGGCAGGAAAGAAAGTCGGTACGCTGTTTCTTGCAAAGAATCACCGCTATGACGGGGAAAATGAGTTTGGACCGGAAAGAGATGCGTACAGGATGGAGCGGAGACTGAAAAGAAATATACAGTATCGGATGGCTGTGGGAAAGTAGAGGTGAATGAAATGAAACAGAGAGCAGAGAAAAAAATCTATATGGAAGAGCTTGGAAAGCGTGCAGTCAGTGCAAAAGAAACGGTCGCATTTTTTAATGTAATTCAAAGACAGGAAGGGCTCATCCTGGCGGCAGATGCGCTGGTGGCACAACAGGCATATATAATAGAAGAAAACCAAAAGGATATTATGCTTGCAAGAAAAAATAAGATGACAGAGCCACTGATCGACCGGCTTCTTCTAAATGAAAACAGAATCCGGAAAATGGCAGAAGGACTTAGGAAGATTGCAGCACTTCCGGATATTTTGGGAGAGATCATTTCCATGAAAATAAGGCCAAACGGACTGCAGATCGGAGAAAAACGAGTTCCGCTTGGTGTTGTCGGAATCATTTATGAAGCCCGTCCGAATGTGACTGCAGATGCCTTTGGACTTTGCTTTAAGACCGGAAATGTCGCCGTTTTAAAAGGAGGAAGTGCAGCAGCAAATTCCTGCAGGGCTATAGCAGAGGTGATCCGTGGGGCACTTGCGAAAAAGGGAATGGAACCGGATGCGCTGATTCTGGTTGAAGATACCAGCCGGGAGTCGGCTCTGGAAATGATGCGGATGAAGGACTATCTGGATGTACTGATTCCAAGAGGAGGTGCTTCACTGATTGCATCTGTGGTGGAGAACAGTACGGTTCCGGTGATTGAGACCGGGACGGGGAACTGCCATATTTATGTGGATGAATTTGCTGATATCCAGATGGCAGCGGAGATTATCGAGAATGCAAAGATGCAGAGGCTTGGTGTATGCAATGCATGTGAATCCTTAGTGATTCATGAGAAAATTGCAGAGGAGGCGCTTCCGGTGATCTGTGACCGGCTTTCGGCAAAAGGGGTAGAGATCCGGGGAGACGAAGCGGCAAGGCAGATTGATGAGCGGATCGCTTGGGCACAGGAAAGTGACTGGGGACAGGAATATCTGGATGCGATTATTTCTGTAAAAATTGTTCCAACTATCTGTGATGCCGTCCGGCACATCAACAAATGGAACATCGGGCATTCCGAGACGATTATTACGAAGGATTATGCAAATGCACTGTATTTTCAGGAGAGGGTAGATGCGGCGGCAGTGTATGTCAATGCGTCAACCAGATTTACTGACGGAAACGAATTTGGATTCGGGGCGGAAATCGGAATCAGTACCCAGAAACTTCATGCCCGCGGACCGATGGGGCAGGAAGCCCTTACCACGAAAAAGTATGTGATCTTTGGAAATGGACAAATTCGCGGATAAGAAGATTGACAGGAAAAAATCTCCATTTTATAATTTGAATGATACAAAAGTTAAGGAATTTTGTTTTTATTTTTAAGATGTTGGGGTCCAAAGGTATTTTGACCCCTTTGATACCAGATTGCTACGTGCTTTGCACTCTCGCAATCCTCAAAAACATGGGTATCAGGACGGATGAAAAAGGGGAAGAATGAAAAATGCTGTATGTAAGCTACTATGATTCGCCGATCGGGAAAATTACGCTTGGAGCACGGGAGGATGTACTTGTCGGTGCATGGTTTGAAGGACAGAAATACTATATGGACAAGATTATAGAAGATTTTGAGGAGAAGAAAGACTTGCCGGTACTGGATCACGCAGAGTACTGGCTGGATCGGTATTTTGCAGGGCAGGATCCGGATCCGGAAGAACTTCCTCTTGCACCTGCAGGAAGTGATTTCCGAAAAGAAGTATGGAAGATTATCGCAAAAATCCCATATGGATGTACAATTACTTATGGAAAGATCGCAAAGATCCTTGCAGTAAAACGGGGCGCGAAAAGTATCTCGCCGCAGGCAGTCGGAGGTGCGGTCGGACATAATCCGATCTCTGTGATTATTCCATGTCACCGGGTCATCGGAAGCGACGGAAGCCTGACCGGATATGCCGGTGGACTTGAAAAGAAAGAATGGCTGCTTGCACATGAAGAAGCGCATATCAGATAAGTGATCATCAAAAATGGTGGCTCGTAGTGAGTCACCATTTTTGATGATCTGGAGAAATCCGTAAGAGTCCGATCCTGTATTCTATTTTCCGGATTTTTCACATAACCATCGGTAAGCAATGATGCAGATGATCACAGACAATAAGGAGCCGGTAGCGGTTGCGAGTCCCATCGGAAACAGTGTATGCGGGAAAATTTTTGAAGTCAGATAAACACCCGGAATACGCACGCACAAAATAGCGATCAGGTTATGTAAAAATGAAATTCCAGATTTTCCGCATGCACAGAAGTATCCGCTGAAACTGAAATGAACGCCGGCAAAAATACAATCCCAGATATATCCGCGAATGTACTGTGCGCCGAGAAGAATAACGGCTGCGTCTGCAGTGAAAAGTCCGACAACCGGAGCTGCGATAAACTGGATCAATATAGAGACGACCAGACCAAATCCAATGGCGATCATCATGGCATAGCGAAGCGTCTGCTTTGCACGGTCATACTTTCCGGCACCGATATTCTGAGCTGCGAGTGCAGAAACAGTCGAAAGCATGGAAGACGGAATCAGGAACAGAAAGCTGATGATTTTTTCCACAATGCCGACAGCAGCGGCTGTGTTCAGTCCGCGCCGGTTGGCAATGATCGTAATAATAATGAAAGCAATCTGAATAAATCCGTCCTGAAGCGCTACCGGAATCCCAATATTCAGAATTTTGCCAAGCGGTTTTTTCTGTGGGCGGAAACAGTCTCCGGAAAGAGAAAGTCCGGTCTGCTTACGTTTAATGGCAATCAGTGCAAACAGAACACTGCACGCTTGGGAAAGTGTTGTGCCAAGCGCAGCACCGGAAGCTCCCAGATGGAAAAATCCGATAAAAAGATAATCCAGTATAATATTCACCGCACATGCAACTGCGATGAAATACATCGGACTTTTAGAATCCCCCAGTCCGCGGAAAATCGAACTGATCACATTATACGCCGTAATAAAAGGAATCCCGAGAAAACAGATCGTCAGATAAGCTGCCGTTCCTGACACAGCCTCCGCAGGTGTAGACATCACGGCAACAGCCGGCTTCACAAAAAACAGAAGCAAAACCGCCAGCACCAGAGAAATCCCCATAAACAAAATCACCGTATTTCCCACAAACACAGAAGCCCTTTTCTTATCGCCCGCTCCAATAGACTGCCCGATTGAAACCGTAGCCCCCATCGCAAGCCCCACGATCATCACCGTCAACATATGCATCACCTGGCTCCCAATCGAAACCGCTGTTGTACTGGCAACCCCATCAAACTGCCCAACAATAAAAAGATCCGCCATCCCATAAAGCGTCTGCAAAAAATAAGATAAAAAATAAGGCAGCGAAAAATAAATCACATTCCGAAAAACACTCCCCGAAGTAAGATCCCGTTCCATAAAATAACAACTCCTTTACAATCACTTCCTTAATACTAATTGAATTTTCCTAAAATAGTCAATAAAAAGAATACAGACCTAATGCATCTTATAATAATAAAAATGCATAACAATGCATAAAAATAAATATAAATGCATAAAAATAAGAAATTATACATAAAAATACACAGAAATATGCATAAAAATCAAAAAACCACTTGCTTTCCCAAATAAAACCATGTATACTAAACCAATCGGAAAATGTTCCCATTTGTCAGTGCACAGCTCCTGCGCGAAATATCTTTGCTAAGCAACCCCTCGAAAACGCCGGCACTTGGCAAGGCGAGCGTAAGCAAAGCCGAGCCTAGTACCGCTGCGTTTGAGACGCGCCGAAGAAATATCCACTGGATATTTCTTTAGGCATGCATGGCAAGCGCAAGCGCGGTTGCGTGCAAACATATTTCGCGCAGGAGCGTCCCCGCACTAATCAAAAAAACATTCCTCCAATTCCCGCGAACCCCTTTACAATAGGGATTAATGGGTTTATAGTATTTATGATTATGCCTATCTATACACAAATACGGCATTTACGAAAGGATGGTTTACATGATTAAAGCAGGAATCATCGGTTCTACCGGTTACGCCGGAGGAGAACTGGTTCGCATTTTAACAGGACATAAAGACGTAGAAATTAAATGGTTTGGCTCAAGAAGCTATATCGATAAGAAATATGCAGATGTATACCGCAATATGTTTCAGATCGTAGATGCGGTATGTTTAGATGATAATATGGAACAACTTGCAGATCAGGTAGATGTGATTTTCACAGCAACTCCACAGGGACTGTGCGCATCATTAGTTAATGAAGAAATCTTATCAAAGGTTAAGATCATCGACCTGAGCGCAGATTTCCGTATCAAAGATGTCAAGACTTACGAAAAATGGTACGGTATTGAGCACAAGAGCCCGCAGTTTATCGAAGAAGCAGTTTACGGACTGTGTGAAGTGAACAGAGAAGATATCAAAGGCGCAAGACTGATCGCCAATCCTGGATGCTATACAACATGCTCCATCCTGACTGCTTATCCGCTGGCAAAAGAAGGACTGATCGATATGGATACGCTGATCATTGATGCCAAGTCCGGAACATCCGGAGCAGGAAGAGGGGCAAAGGTTCCGAACCTGTACTGTGAAGTCAATGAGAATATGAAAGCATACGGTGTGGCAACACACAGACATACACCGGAGATCGAGGAACAGCTTGGATATGCGAGCGGCAAAGAGGTTGTGATTAACTTTACACCGCATCTGGTTCCGATGAACAGAGGAATCCTGGCAACAGAGTACGCGAAGCTTACAAAGGATGTTACCTGGGAAGAAGTAAAAGCAGTTTACGATAAATATTATGCAAATGAAAAATTTGTCCGCGTTCTGGAGAAAGATGTTTACCCGGAAACAAAATGGGTAGAAGGAAGCAATTATGTCGATATCGGATTTAAGATCGATCCGAGAACAAACCGTATCATTATGATGGGTGCGATCGACAACCTGGTAAAAGGTGCAGCAGGACAGGCTGTACAGAACATGAACCTGATCTTTGGACTTCCGGAAAGTGAAGGTCTTGATCTGGTTCCGATGTTCCCGTAGAACACGGCAGAAAAAGAAAAGGAATGGAAAATATATGACAACAATTATTCGTGCGATGACAGTAGAAGATTATGACCAGCTTCATGCACTTTGGATGCGGATCAAAGGATTTGGAATCCGGAGCATAGATGATTCAAAAGAAGGCGTGGAACGATTCCTGAAAAGGAATCCGACAACCAGTGTGATCGCCGAAATAGACGGAAAAGTAGTAGGAGGAATCCTCTGCGGACACGACGGAAGAACCGGATGTTTTTATCATGTATGTGTAGATCCGGCGTACCGCTGTCATGGGATCGGAAAGAGCATGGTTGCCTATGCAATGTCAGCTCTGAAAGAGGAACATATCAACAAGATCACACTGATCGCATTTACCAAGAATGATATCGGCAATACGTTCTGGAATACGATCGGATGGACCAAGAGACCGGATGTCAACTACTATGAGTTTGTTTTAAATGAGGAAAATATTACAGCATTTATCGAAGAGGGCTAAAGGAGGCTATATACGATGAAGATTATCGAAGGCGGTGTGACCGCAGCAAAAGGATTTGAGGCAGCATCAACAGCAGCAAAGATCAAATATCAGGACAGAACCGACATGGCAATGATCTACAGCCAGGTTCCATGTGAATGTGCAGGAACATTTACTACAAACGTTGTAAAGGCAGCGTGCGTAAAATGGGATCAGCAGGTTGTAAAGAGTGGTGCGAAAGCACAGGCTGTGATCGTCAATTCCGGAATTGCCAATGCATGTACCGGTGCGGAAGGATTTGGCTACTGCAAGGACACAGCAGATGCGGCAGCAGAAGCTCTTGGAATTAATGCAGACGGTGTACTGATCGGATCGACCGGTGTCATTGGAAAGCAGCTTCCAATTGATCGCATCGTGGCAGGGGTAAAGGCTCTTGCTGAAAAGAAAAATGATACACTGGCAAACGGAACTGAGGCAGCAAAAGCAATCATGACGACTGATACCTGTGAAAAACAGATCGCAGTAGAGATCGAGGTTGCCGGAAAGACCGTTACCATCGGTGGTATGGCAAAAGGATCTGGTATGATCCATCCGAATATGTGCACCATGCTCAGCTTTATCACAACAGATGCAGCAATCACAAAAGAGGCACTTCAGAAAGCCCTCAGTGATGATGTCAATGATACATACAATATGATTTCCGTAGACGGAGATACTTCTACAAATGATTCTGTAGTTCTTCTTGCAAACGGAATGGCTGAAAATGAAGTGATCACGGTAGACAGTGAAAGCTATAAGACCTTTGCGGAAGCATTGCATGAGATCAACGAATACCTTGCAAAGAAGATTGCAGGGGACGGAGAAGGAGCAACTGCTTTATTTGAAGTAACTGTAGTTGGTGCAGATACAAAAGAGACTGCAAAGACACTTGCAAAATCAATTGTATGCTCAAATCTTACCAAGGCAGCAATTGCAGGACATGATGCAAACTGGGGAAGAATCCTCTGTGCAATGGGATATTCCGGAGCACAGTTTGACCCGGAAAAGGTGGATCTGTTCTTCGAGAGCAAGGCAGGAAAGATCCAGATCATCGAAAATGGTACAGCGGTAGATTACAGTGAAGAAAAAGCAACGGAGATCCTCTCACAGGAAGAAGTAAAAGCAGTTGCTGATGTGAAGATGGGAAGCGAAAGCGCAACCGCATGGGGATGTGACCTGACTCACGGATATATTGACATCAATGCAGATTACAGAAGCTAGGAGGTAAGCAAAATGGATCAGGATATGCAGCAGTATCTGGACAAAGCAGAAGTTCTGATTGAGGCGCTTACTTATATTCAGCGTTTCAACCGTAAGATCATCGTTGTAAAATACGGTGGAAGTGCAATGCTGGACGAAGAACTCCAGAAAAATGTCATCAAGGATGTTACATTCTTGAAATTGGTTGGATTCAAACCGATCATCGTTCACGGCGGTGGAAAAGAGATCAGTAAATGGGTAAGTAAAGCCGGAATGGAGCCGAAATTCATCGACGGACTTCGTGTGACGGACGCAGAGACCATGGAAATTGCAGAGATGGTACTGAACAAGGTTAATAAAAATCTGGTTCGTATGGTCGAAGAACTTGGTGTGCGTGCTATCGGTGTCAGTGGAAAAGACGGCGGACTTTTAAGAGTTGATAAAAAGCTTTCCATGACAGGACAGGACGTTGGATTTGTAGGAGATATCAAGAAGGTCAATGCAGAGGTTCTTCTGGATCTTCTGGATAAAGATTTTCTCCCGATCGTATGCCCGGTCGGAATCGATGATGATTACAACACTTATAATATCAATGCGGATGATGCAGCTTATTCGATCGCAAAAGCGGTTCATGCTGAGAAGCTTGCGTTCCTCTCTGATATTGAAGGGGTATACAGAGACTACGAGGATAAATCTTCTCTGATCACAGCTCTTACTGTAGATCAGGCGAATGAACTGATCGAAAGCGGAGCAATTTCTGGAGGAATGATCCCGAAACTGCAGAACTGTGTAGGAGCGATTGAAAACGGAGTGTCCAGAGTCCATATTCTGGATGGAAGAATTCCGCACTGCCTGCTTCTTGAGATTTTCACGAAGAAAGGTATCGGAACTGCAATTTTAAGAAACGGTGAAGAAGATTAAAGGGAAGACAAAGAAAGAAGGTAATTCTTATGGCAAATCAGTATATGCAGGAAGAGGACGACGCGATTTTAAAAACTTATAACCGTTATCCGGTTGTATTGGACCATGGAGACGGCGCATACCTCTATGATCCGGAAGGAAAGAAATATCTGGATTTCTCAGCAGGATATGCAGTATCTTCTCTGGGATATAACAACAAGGAATTTAATGATGCATTAAAGGCTCAGATTGACAAGATGATCCATACATCAAACCTGTATTATAATACAACCTGCGGTAAAGCAGGAGAAGATCTGAAAAAGATCACCGGTATGTACAAGGTATTCTTCACAAACAGTGGTGGAGAAGCAATCGAAGGTGCGATCAAAACTGCAAGAAAATATGCGTACACAAAAAAAACCGGACGTTATGAATTTATTGCAATGGAGAATTCATTCCACGGCAGAAGTATGGGTGCAGTAGCACTTACCGGACACAAAGAATACAGAGAGCCATTTGAACCGGTTATGCCTGGTGTACATTTTGCAATCTACAATGATCTTGACAGTGTAAAAGCACTGGTAAATGATAAGACCTGCGCGATCATTCTGGAAACAATCCAGGGCGAAGGCGGAATCAACGCAGCGACAAAAGAATTTATGCAGGGAATCCGTAAGATCTGTGATGAGAACGGAATCCTGATGATCTGCGATGAAGTACAGTGTGGTATGGGACGAAGCGGTGCATGGTTTGCATGGCAGCAGATGGGAATCACACCGGATATCATGACAATGGCGAAAGCAATCGGAAGCGGTGTTCCGGTCGGCGCATTTGCGATGACAAAAGAAGTTGCAGATAATTCGCTGGTACCGGGAGATCACGGAACTACATATGGTGGAAACCCACTTTGCTGTGCAGCGGTCAGCAAGACTATTGAGATCTTTGAAAAAGAGCATATGCTCGATCATGTCAATGAAATCGCACCATATCTGACACAGAAACTACAGGAAATCGTGGATACCTGCGATGCAGCCGTTAAAGTAAAGGGAAGAGGATTGATCCAGGGACTTCAGATCACCAAGCCGCTGGGTGAAGTGACAGCCAAAGCGTTGGAAGAAGGACTTCTGATCATCGGAGCTGGAACAGATGTGATCCGAATGATCCCACCGCTTGTTATCGGTAAAGAACAGGTAGATGAGATGGTAGAGATCCTGAAAAAAGCACTTGCATAAAGTCGGTGCCTGATAAAAATAAGAGAATAAAAGAGCCGGTCATCGGATATACTTTCAGAAGAAAAGGAGGTATGAAAGATGACCGGATTTTTTATTGCCCTGCTGTCGGGAGCGCTGATGAGTGTGCAGGGGGTATTTAACACCCAGGTAACAAAGACGACAGGAATGTGGGTGAGCAATGCCTGGGTGCAGCTTAGTGCATTTGCCATCTGCCTGGTAATGTGGCTGATCATGGGAAGGGACAGTATTGCCACGATAGGAGAGGTGCAGCCTAAATATATGCTGCTTGGCGGTGTGATCGGAGCAGGGATCACCTGGACCGTGATCAAAAGTATGGCGCAGCTCGGGCCTGCAAAGGCGGCACTTCTGATCGTTATGTCTCAGCTTATTGTGGCGTATCTGATTGAACTGGTGGGATTATTTGGTGTGGAAAAAGAGCCATTTTCCTGGAGAAAAGTGATCGGTATGGGGATCGCTCTGATCGGCACGACAATTTTTCAGTGGAAATAGGTTGTCTTTTGGAAAAAAATTCGTTACAATAATCATGTCTTGGAAGTACGAGGGGACATGCTCTGCGGAAAAGGAGTATGTATGCGGAAAAGAAGACGGATTTTATATCAAATATGTGGAATTTTCCTTGGAATCAGCTGTATGCTGTCAGCATGCCATGAAAAAGAAGAGACCTTTACCAGTGTGGCTGCTGCAGAAGCGGATGCCGGGGATAAGAAAAACGAGGCAGAATCAAAGGTTGCCGAAGAAAAGCCGGATAAGGCAAAAGCAGATCCGGGTGGTGAAGACAAAGAAGGTTCGATCTGGGTGTATGTATGTGGCGAGGTGGCATCACCCGGTGTATATGAACTGCAGGAAGGAGACCGCATCACGCATGCCATAGAAGCAGCGGGAGGTCTGACGGAGGCAGCAGGACAGGTTTATCTGAATCAGGCAGCACATCTGACAGATGGACAAAGGATTTATGTGCCATCCAGAGAAGAAGAACAGACTTTGAAAGAAGAAGGTTCACCATCGGATATGGCAGATGCCGGGATGGGAAAAGACACAGGAATAATAAACCTGAACACCGCGACAAAGGCTGAACTTTTAAGCTTAAGCGGGATTGGCGAGTCCCGCGCGGAAGCAATTATTGCTTATAGAGAGACAAACGGTGGATTCAGGAAGATAGAGGATCTGAAGAAAGTGGACGGGATCAAGGAAGGAATCTTTCAGAAGATCCGGGAGCAGATAACGGTAGAGTAGAGGAGTGCGCAAGATGGGCAGAAAAGTATTGGTAGTAGATGATGAAAAGCTGATCGTGAAAGGACTGAGATTCAGCCTGGAACAGGATGATATGGAAGTTGACTGCGCATATGACGGTGAGGAAGCACTTGAGATGGTAAAAAGAAAAGAGTATGATATGATTCTTCTGGATGTCATGCTTCCAAAATACGATGGATTTGAAGTGTGCAGACAGATCCGTGATTTCTCAGATGTACCGGTCATCATGCTCACTGCGAAGGGCGAGGATATGGACAAGATCCTCGGGTTGGAATATGGCGCAGATGATTACATCACAAAGCCGTTCAACATTCTTGAGGTTAAGGCCAGAATGAAGGCAATCATGCGCAGGGTCGCTAAAAAAGACGGGATGAGCGCGAGCGGTAAAGTTGTGGTAAAGGGAGATCTGAAGATCGACTGTGAAAGCCGGAGAGTTTTTTCCGGGGACAGGGAACTGAATCTTACCGCAAAAGAATTTGATCTTCTGGAGCTTCTTGCAATGAATCCGAACAAGGTTTACAGCAGGGAAAGTCTTTTGAATATTGTCTGGGGATATGAGTATCCGGGAGATGCAAGAACGGTAGATGTACATATCAGACGACTGCGCGAGAAGATTGAAGTAAATCCAAGTGATCCGAAATACGTTTACACAAAGTGGGGAGTTGGCTATTATTTCAGGGGTTAAATTTTTTGTACCAAAATTCATAAAAAGTCTGCAAGTGCGGGTAACGGTGATCCTGAGCGTATTTGTCATATTATCCAGTGTGATCCTGATGAATGCGATTCTGCAAAGCTATGATCAGAGAACCGTATCCGTGCGCACAGCAGAGATTCAAAACCAGTGTACGATTCTGAGTAATCAGCTGGTCAATTCTGATTATCTGAAAACGGGAGTTTCTGATGTGATCGATACAGAACTATCACAGTTATCCAATATTTACAATGGAAGAGTGCTTGTTATTGATGATGAATTCCGGATTGTGGAAGATACCTATGATCTGGAGGAGGGAAAGACGATCATTTCCGAGGATGTAGTCAAATGCTTCCGCGGCGAGAAGCCGGCAAGTTATGACAGAAAGAGCCGGTACATTGAAGTGGCAGTCCCGGTCAAAAAAGGGGAAGAGCCGGTAAAAGGAATGATTCTGGTCAGTGTTTCTACAGACAGTCTGCGTGACAATGTAGAGGCATTGCAGACAAAGGCAAGAATTGCAACGGTTGCAATCAGTATTATCGGGATCTTTTTATCAGCAATCATCGGTATGCTGCTTGTAAGGCCGCTGAAAAGGATGTCTCAATCGATCGAGGAGATGGCAGGAGGCTATGGAGATAATTATCTCCATGAAAATGCTTATGATGAAACGGAACGGATTTCCAATGCATTTAATAAGCTGTGGGACCGCTATAAAGTACTGGATGCATCGAGAGAAGAGTTCGTGGCAAATGTATCCCATGAGTTGAAGACACCGTTGACCTCTATGAAGGTGCTGGCGGATTCACTGCTGATGCAGCCGGATGCACCGACGGAGATTTACCGGGAATTCATGGGTGATTTGTCCGAAGAAATCGAGCGGGAGAATAAGATCATCAATGACCTTCTGGATCTTGTAAAACTGGATAAGAAGGGTGCAAACTTAAATATTAAGAGTCAGGATGTTAATGAACTGGTAGAACGGATTCTCAAAAGATTACAGCCACTTGCGGCAAAAAGTAATATTGAACTGGTATTTGAGAGTTTTCGTCCGGTGACAGCGGAGATTGATGAGGTAAAGATTGCACTTGTGATCACGAATCTGGTGGAAAATGCGATCAAGTACAATAAAGAGAACGGATGGGTACACGTGTCGTTAAATGCGGATCATAAGTATTTTTATCTGAAGGTTGCGGATTCTGGAATCGGGATTCCGAAAGAAGATACGGATCATATATTCGAGCGGTTTTTCCGTGTGGACAAATCCCATTCTCGTGAGATCGGCGGAACCGGTCTTGGGCTTTCGATTGCAAGAAATGCGGTTGTCATGCACCGCGGTGCGATCAAGGTCTACAGTGAACCGGGAGAGGGAACGACATTTACAGTCCGGATCCCGCTTACTTATATCAAGAGGGAAGGATGAGAAGAATGAAAAAAATTTACCAGATCATAAGCATTCTTCTTGCAGTGTGTCTTCTTACAGGCGTTGTGGGATGCAGAAAAAAGGAGCAGAAAGCAGATGCAAAATACACGATTTACCAGATTAACCAGAGCGGAACGGCGTTGGTTCCGAAGGACTACGATGGAACAGGAAAGTCGGTGGACGAAGAAGTAAAAGGAATGCTGTCTGCGCTGCAGAAGTGTGATGACGAGGTGAAGGCACAGGCGGCACTGCCGAAAAAGGTAAAACTGGAGAGATACACTCTGGAGGATGAAAAGCTGATCCTGTACTATAATGCTGTTTACGGAAAGATGGATACGGTAAGAGAGGTTCTGTGCAGGGCAGCGCTTGTCCGTTCACTGACGCAGATCGACGGAGTGGATCTGGTGATGATCTGTGTAGATGGAACGCCACTTACGGATAAAAAAGGGAATACTTATGGATACCAGCAGGCAGAAGATTTTGTACAGAACACAGGCTCTTCTATTAACTCTTTCCAGGAGATGAAGCTTACGCTGTATTATGCAGATTCATCTGGAGAAAAGCTGCAAAAGGAAGAGGATACGGTGCGGTATAACAGCAATGAGTCGAAGGAACGGGTTGTAGTGGAACAGCTGATGCGAGGACCATCCAATAACAGACTGCTTGCTACCATACCAAAAGGAACAAAGCTGCTGGGTGTGTCGATCAAAGATCATATCTGCTATCTGAATTTTGATGAAGGACTTCGGAACATTGCTCCGGGAGTCAGTCCGGAGACGGTGATCTATTCCATCGTAAATTCAGTGATCGATGGTGGAAATGTCTCTGAAGTACAGATTTCAATCAACGGAGACAGCAGTATTGTATATCAGGAGAGTATAAAGCTGGATGAACCTCTGAGCAGAAACCAGGAAATGATAAAGGAGGATTGATCGGTTGATCAAGCGAAGACTTGGTTTTGCCGGAATACTTCTGGCAGGACTGATTCTGGTACTGTATCTGACAGGGGGAGGAAAGATTTTTGGAAGACTCGGTGTGTCAAGGTGTGAGAAGCTCTGGAAAGAGTCGGAAGAAGTGATGGTGGAAGGAGAGGTTTATCAGAAAACCAGAAAAGAAGAAAAACTGATCCTGTATCTGAAAAAAATACAGATCAGAGAGATGGGGAATGGAAAAGCAGTCGCTGACGAGAGGCTGCTTGTCTATCTGGATGAAAAGGGAAATGGTCCGGAAATCGGACAGCGGATTCTGGTTAAAGGCAATGTGGGATTTTTTGATCCGGCGGCCAATCCGGGCAATTTTGACCAGAAAAATTATTATAAGCAGCAGAATATCCAGGCAGTCTTATGGAAAGGGAAGGTTCTGGAAAAACAGGTGAAAAAGACTTCCTTCCGCGAAAAGCTGTGGCAGTTTAGGAACCGGACCGCAGATGAGATCTGCAGAGAGATGGGAAAGCGTCGAGGGGGTATTTTGTGTGCGGTTCTTCTGGGAGATTATTTTTATACAGAAGAGAAAGTGAAAGAACTTTACCGGGTGGCAGGGATCGGGCATCTGCTTGCCATATCCGGTCTGCATATTTCTTTTTTTGGCAACGGACTTTACCGGGGGCTTAGGAAAACCGGATTTTCTATTTTACAGGCCGGTGTAGTGGGAAGTCTGCTTCTTGGGAGCTATGTGGTGATGACTGGAATGAGTGTTTCGGCATTGCGGGCGTTTACCATGTTTCTGATCCGGATGGGAGCAGAGCTGACAGGAAGGGAATACGATGGATTGACGGCACTTGGGATTGCAGAAATTGGTTTGCTTCTGGCAAATCCGTTGCGGCTTTTTACGGCAGGGTTCCAGCTTTCTTTTGCTGCGGTTCTCGGTATCTATCTGATTGGTTTGGGAAATAAAAAAGGCAGATTTTCAGACAGTGTCCGGATGTCGGTGAGGCTCTGGTTTTTTCTGCTGCCAGTTACATTGTGGCACTATTATGAAACCTGCCTGTATGCGCCAGCCTGGAATCTTCTGGTAATTCCGATGGCATCCGTGCTTCTGTTTTGCGGGAGTGCAGGGATGGCAGTCATGCTGATTCCATGTGGGGCAGGAGATATAATGCAGAGCGCACTTTGGAAAATAACAGAGTGGATTTTGCTTTTTTATGAAAAAGGGAGCGGTCTGCTCCTAGAACTTCCGGGGGCAAGGTGGATTCCGGGAAAACCACGGCTCTGGCAGATTGCCTGTTATTATGGGGTTCTTCTATTTTATTTGTGGAGAAAAAGGAAGGAAAAGAAAGAGGGCAGACAAACCGGGAAACAGGTGGTAAGACAGCTTGTGACAGCTGGGATCCTGCTCATCCTGCTCGGGATCCCAAAGTGGAAACGAGGGCAGATGGAGCTGACTATGCTGGATGTGGGACAGGGCGACTGTTTTTTCTTTCGGGACGGAAACGGAAAAAATTACCTGATCGACGGCGGAAGCAGTTCGGTAGATGCAGCAGGAAGATACCGGTTGGAACCATTTTTAAAATTCCGGGGCGTGAAGAGGCTGGATTATGTGTGGGTGACGCATGGGGATGTGGATCACTTAAATGCAGTGGAAGAACTTCTGGAACGGAGAAAGTATGGAGTAGAAATCCAGTATCTGATTTTTCCGGAACAGAAATATTGGGATGAAAGGCTTATTAAATTATGTAATCTGGCAGAAGAGGCAGGAACGAAGGTACGGGTAATGGAGATGGATACTATTTTTCTGTCTGGAAAATTGAAGATGCGTTGTCTCTGGCCTGGAGAAGGTGAGCCATCTGAAAATGGAAATGAAAATTCTCTGGTACTTCACCTGCAATATGGAAAAATTACCATGCTTTTTACCGGAGATCTGGAAAATACCGGAGAAGAGCTGTTGGCAGAGAGAATAAAGAATCTCCGGAAAAAAGGAGAACTTCCGGCGTGTTATGATCTGCTGAAAGTCGGACACCACGGATCAAGAAATGCGACCGGCGAAGAGCTTCTGGAAGTGATCCGACCACGGGCAGCATTCTGTTCATCCGGAAAAGAAAACCGTTATGGACATCCGCATGCGGAAACACTGGAAAGACTTGCAAAATGGGGCGTAAGCCTATATAATACGAAAGACAGAGGTGCTGTCAGTATGTATACAGATGGAAGGGAATATGGTATCCAAAGTCCATGAAAAGTTTGAATGAAGATTTAAAGACAGGACAGTTTAAGCAGATTTATCTTCTGTACGGCGAAGAAGCTTATCTGAAAAAATTATATAAAAACCGTTTCGTCAAAGCGATGGTTCCGGAAGGTGACACGATGAATTATCGTTATTTTGAGGGAAAGAACACGAACCCGAAGGAGATTATCGACCTTGCCGAGACATTACCTTTTTTTGCAGAGCGCAGGCTGATCGTTCTGGAAAATACCGGTTTTCTGAAAAATGCGACACCGGAGCTGGCAGAATATCTAAAGAACATGCCGGAGACCACTTATATGATCTTTGTGGAATCAGAGCTGGATAAGAGAGGAAAGCTCTACAAAGTGATCAAGGAGAAAGGTCATATTGTAGAACTGAAGCGGCAGGATGAAAAGACACTGATCCGCTGGATCCTTGGGATGGCGAAAAAGGAGAAGCTTCAGATGTCGGAGGCAGCAGTGCGCTATCTGCTTGCAAAGACTGGTAATGACATGGAGAATCTCGGGCAGGAGCTGGAAAAATTATTCTGTTACTGCATGAACCACACGGAGATCACGGCAGCAGATATTGATGAAATCTGTACTACGCAGATCGGAAACCATATTTTTGATATGGTAGATGCGGTTGCAGCAAAAGAGCAGAAAAAAGCGCTGGATTACTATTATGATCTTCTGACACTGAAGGAACCGCCGATGCGGATCCTCTACCTGCTGACCAGACAGTTCCGTATCCTGATGGAGGTAAAAGAGATGGACCGTACTGGGATTCCGCCAAAAGAGATTGCCGCCAAGGTGGGAATCATGCCATTCCTGGTAGGAAAGTACCGGGCACAGGCGAAGGCATTTACCAGGAAAGAGCTGCGTGGGATCGTAGAAGCCGGTGTACAGACGGAAGAAGATGTAAAAACCGGAAAGATGGGAGATATCCTCTCGGTGGAACTCTTTCTGGTGCAGTACAGTAGCAAACGGGAAAAGTAATCAGATATAGATAAGAAGAAAAAGGAGAGACTGAAAATATGCATATGGATCAGAAAAAGATTCGGAATTTTTGTATTATTGCACATATTGACCATGGAAAATCCACACTGGCGGACCGTATTATCGAACAGACAGGTCTTCTGACCAGCAGAGAGATGCAGGCACAGGTGCTGGATAACATGGATCTGGAAAGAGAACGTGGTATCACAATCAAATCACAGGCAGTCCGCACGGTTTATAAGGCAAAGGATGGGGAGGAATATATCTTTAATCTGATCGATACTCCGGGACACGTAGACTTTAACTATGAAGTGTCACGGAGTCTTGCAGCCTGTGATGGAGCGATCCTGGTCGTTGATGCGGCACAGGGCGTAGAAGCGCAGACACTGGCAAATGTATATCTGGCACTGGACCATGATCTGGATGTCATGCCGGTTATCAACAAGATCGATCTTCCAAGCGCAGAGCCGCAGCGTGTGATCGAAGAGATTGAAGATGTGATCGGAATTGAAGCGCAGGATGCACCACTGATCTCGGCAAAGACAGGGCTTAATGTAGATCAGGTTCTGGAACAGATCGTGACAAAGATCCCTTCTCCGACAGGAGATCCGGATGCACCGCTTCAGGCACTGATTTTCGATTCCCTCTATGATCCGTATAAAGGCGTTATCGTATTCTGCCGTATCAAAGAAGGATGTATCACGAAAGGAATGCCGATTCATATGATGGCGACAGGTGCAACTGCCGATGTTGTGGAGGTTGGATATTTTGGTGCCGGACAGTTTATCCCTTGTGATGAGCTTTCAGCAGGAATGGTTGGATATTTTACAGCCAGCCTGAAAAATGTAAAGGACACCCGTGTGGGTGATACCGTAACAGGTGTGGAAAATCCATGTTCTGAGCCTCTTCCGGGATATAAAAAGGTCAACCCGATGGTGTACTGCGGAATGTATCCGGCAGACAGTTCCAAATACCCGGATCTGAGAGATGCACTGGAAAAACTGCAACTCAACGATGCGGCACTTCAGTTTGAACCGGAGACCTCTCTTGCGCTGGGATTTGGTTTCCGCTGTGGTTTCCTTGGACTTTTGCATCTGGAGATCATTCAGGAGAGACTGGAAAGAGAGTATAATCTGGATCTGGTGACAACGGCACCGGGCGTTGTTTATCGTGTGTATAAGACGGATGGCACCATGATCGAGTTGACCAATCCATCCAATCTGCCGGATCCGTCAGAGATCGAATACATGGAAGAGCCGATGGTAAATGCCGAGATCATGGTGACGACAGAATTTATCGGTGCGATCATGGATCTCTGTCAGGAACGCCGTGGACAGTATGAAGGTATGGAATATATGGAAGAAACACGTGCGCTTCTGAAATATAAACTTCCGCTGAATGAGATTATTTACGACTTCTTTGATGCGCTGAAATCCAGATCCAGAGGATATGCTTCTCTTGATTATGAGCTGTGTGGCTATGAGCGCAGTGAGCTTGTGAAGCTCGATATCCTTGTCAATAAAGAAGAAGTCGATGCGCTTTCTTTCATCGTGCATGCAGATACTGCTTATGAGCGTGGACGCAAGATGTGTGAGAAGCTTAAGGAAGAGATTCCGAGACAGCTTTTTGAGATCCCGATCCAGGCTGCCATTGGAAGCAAGATCATTGCCAGAGAGACAGTACGTGCCATGCGTAAGGATGTACTTGCGAAGTGCTATGGTGGTGATATTTCCCGTAAAAAGAAACTTCTGGAGAAACAGAAGGAAGGTAAGAAACGAATGCGGCAGGTAGGTAATGTGGAGATTCCGCAGAAAGCCTTTATGAGCGTATTAAAACTGGATGATAAATAATCGTAACTGTGAGGACACTGAACAGTTACAAATAATCTTTGTTCCCGAAGAAAGGGGAGAGGACTATGAAAAGCAGATTCTTTAAATCGATTATGATGGTATGCATACTGGCTTGCTGTCTGGCTCTTGTCGGATGTGGCTGTGGAAAGAAGAAAAAGACAGATCCGGCATCGGAGCAGGTCCTTAAGATCAGCATCACACCGACGCCATCTCCGACACCTGAACCGGAGCAGGTCGATTCTGCAGCAGTAACGACGAACGGTGATGTTACGATGGTGAATATCTATGCGGCAGAAAATCCGGGTGCGGTGACAGTAACGGACAGTACTGCAGGTTCCGGTAATGCAGATAATTCAAACAGTACGGATGATTCTGAGGATATGAGTGAATCTGACAGTTCAGATGAGTATGATAATTCCGAAGATTCATATGACTCCGAAAATCAGGAGGATGATGGTGAAGAATATTAGGCGCAGACCATTAGAACTGTACGTTCATATTCCGTTCTGTGTCCGTAAATGTCAGTACTGTGATTTCCTTTCCGGACCATCGGATGAGGAGACGAAGGAGAGATATATAGAAGCTTTATTGCAGGAAATCCATGCAGTGGAGCATACAGAAGACTATGAGATCGTTTCTGTTTTTATCGGAGGAGGAACTCCTTCTGCACTGAAAGCAGAGACGATTGCTTCTGTTATGAGGACTTTACAGGAGAAATTTTTCTTCTGTGAGGATGCGGAAGTAACGATTGAAGCCAATCCGGGGACAGTGGATTCAGAGAAACTGATGACTTACCGTAATGCCGGAATTAACCGTCTGAGTCTTGGGCTGCAGTCGACAGATGCAGAGGAATTAAAGATGCTGGGCAGGATTCACAGCTATGAGGAGTTTTTGCAGAGTTATCAGTGGGCGAGAGAAGCCGGATTTTCCAATATTAATATAGATCTGATGTTTGCCATTCCGGGACAGACCGGGGAGGCGTGGCGGCAGCATCTGCGCCAGGTGGCAGAGTTAAATCCCGAACACATTTCGGCATACAGTCTCATTATTGAAGAGGGAACTCCGTTTGCGCAGAGAGAGCTTGATCTTCCGGATGAAGACACAGAGTACCAGATGTATGAGGATACGGCAGAGATTCTTGGGACATACGGATATCAGCAATATGAGATTTCCAATTATGCGAAGCCGGGATATATGTGCCGGCATAATGCAGGATACTGGCAGCGCCGGGAATATCTGGGATTCGGTCTGGGTGCTTCATCTCTGTACAGGGAATTGCGATTTTCTAATACAAGGCGGATGCAGGAATACCTGACAGACAGTGGAAAACTGGAGCAGATCCGTAAAGAAGTGACGGTCTTGTCCCGCAACGAACAGATTGAGGAATTTATGTTTCTCGGACTGCGAATGACAGAAGGTATTTCTGAAAAACTGTTTAAAGAGACATTTGGCGTCCGTATTATGGATATTTATGGAGATATCCTGCAAAAATATGAAGCAATAGGATTTATGGAGCATATAGAGACAAAATGGTGTCTCACACGTAAGGGAATACACGTGAGTAACCATATTCTGGCAGATTTTCTGCTGGATGAGTGACAGAGGAGAGAAAGATGGCAGAACGAACACCGGGGAAAAAATTTATTAAGATCAGAGGGGCAAATGTCAACAATCTTAAGAACTTAAGTGTAGATATTCCGAGAGATGAATTTGTGGTACTGACAGGTGTCAGTGGTTCTGGTAAGTCTTCGTTGGCTTTTGATACAATTTATGCGGAAGGCCAGAGACGTTACATGGAATCTCTGTCTTCATATGCGAGACAGTTTCTGGGACAGATGGAAAAACCGGATGTGGAATCCATTGAGGGACTTCCTCCGGCAATTTCTATTGACCAGAAATCGACCAACAGAAACCCACGTTCCACCGTGGGAACTGTTACAGAAATCTATGATTATTTCCGACTGCTGTATGCACGTATCGGTATTCCACACTGTCCGAAGTGCGGCAAAGAAATCAAAAAGCAGACTGTTGATCAGATGGTAGACCATATTATGGCACTGCCGGAGCGGACGAAATTGCAGCTTCTGGCCCCGGTTGTCCGCGGACGTAAAGGTACGCATGCAAAACTTCTGGAGCAGGCGAAGAGAAGTGGCTATGTAAGGGTGCAGATTGACGGAAATCTCTATGAACTTTCCGAGGAAATCAAGCTGGACAAAAATATCAAGCATAATATCGAGATTATTGTAGATCGTCTTGTAGTTAAACCGGGAATTGAGAAACGCCTGTCTGATTCTATTGAGACAGTCCTGGATCTGTCAGATGGGCTTCTGATGATCGATACGATGGATGGCAATATCCGTACATTCAGTCAGAGCTTTGCATGTCCGGATTGCCAGATCAGTATTGATGAGATCGAACCGAGAAGTTTTTCCTTCAATAATCCGTTCGGTGCGTGTCCGGACTGCTTCGGCCTCGGATACAAAATGGAATTTGACATTGATCTGATGATACCGGATAAATCCTTAAGCATCTCGCAGGGAGCAATCGCTGTAATGGGCTGGCAGTCCTGTACGGATAAGGGAAGCTTTACGAGAGCAATTCTGGATGCGCTGGCAAAAGAATACAGATTCAGTCTGGATACACCGTTTGAAGATTATCCGGACAAGATAAAAGATATTCTGATCCATGGCACAAACGGTCATGCAGTCAAGGTTTATTATAAAGGTCAGAGAGGAGAGGGAATCTATGATGTTGCTTTCCCGGGCCTGATTAAAAATGTTGAGCAGAGATACCGTGAGACAGGATCAGATGCGATGAAGCAGGAATACGAAACTTTTATGCGCATTACGCCATGTAAGACCTGTAAAGGTCAGCGTCTGAAAAAGGAATCTCTGGCAGTAACTGTGGGTGACTGCAATATCTATGAGCTGACTGCACTTTCTATAGAGAAACTTAAAGCTTTTATGGAAGAACTGAAATTGACGGAGCAGCAGGAGCTGATCGGAAAACAGATTCTGAAAGAAATCCGTGCAAGAGTAGGTTTTCTTGCAGAAGTCGGACTGGATTACCTGTCTCTGAGTCGTGCGACAGCGACGCTTTCCGGTGGCGAGGCGCAACGTATCCGTCTTGCGACACAGATTGGTTCCGGACTGGTCGGAGTTGCATATATTCTGGATGAGCCGAGCATCGGTCTTCACCAGAGAGATAATGATAAACTCCTTCGCGCGCT
>ERZ773210.1025-NODE-1025-length-29741-cov-6.036111_pt1 | contig 29741 bp, 35 predicted proteins | sample MGYA00580528_ERZ773210 | MGnify/ENA primary metagenome ERZ773210 (study PRJEB29015, sample SAMEA2737769) | human gut metagenome | biome: human gut; feature: human-associated habitat; material: faeces | place: China | collected 2012 ...
CGCCTGGACGGTCACTTCTGAGAAAAGGCATTTACACAGAATCGTGTACAGGGTCGTCGTTTACGCCGCTTCTGGATGATGAGATTGTAGGGTCGCCAACTCTCTTTACGCAGATGCTGGAGCGGGCAGGTTACCGCGTTTCGCTTAATTCTGTTAAACTCCCGTCATAGGCCTGAACAACCTATACCTGCTGCGCCACTGGAGAGATACCATGGCGCAAAAACCTACCAAACAAAAACTTGATCTGGTTCCTTTCGGAATCAGCGGTTTCTTTTTGCCTGCTCACTCAGGGGTGACAGCATGAAGAAAACCAGCTTTATTCACACTCAGCTCACCACGAAAGAAGTGGACGAACTCGAGGCCCGCTACCGTGCTAATGACGTGCGGACTGTGCGCAGCCTTGATTTCGATCTCATCCACTGGACGCTCACCGCTTATCTGCCGGAGGCAAACAGAGCCCCGCGTCAGGATAAGACCTTCCAGCAAAAGCTCTGGAGGGAAGCGTGAAAACCTACAACATCAAGCCGATGGGCAAGCCCAGAATGACCCGCGCCGATAAGTGGAAGAAACGCCCGGAGGTTCTCCGGTACCGCGCGTTCTGTGATCACGTTCGTCTGATGGGCGTCGAGCTACCGGAAGCAGGCGCACACATTACGTTTATCCTCCCGATGCCACCGAGCTGGAGCCAGAAGAAGCGCCAGGAGATGACGGGGAAACCTCACCAGCAGAAGCCCGACAAAGACAATCTGGAGAAAGCCCTGATGGATGCCATCTATGCCGATGACGCACACATCTGGGATTCTCGCGTGACGAAGCGCTGGGGTGAAGTAGGGCAAATCATCATCGGGGAGATCGACTGATGCGCGCCTTGCTGAAACCGGTTATCGCCAAGGAGCTGGGCGTTGTGCTGCTGAAGCCGGGCAGCGAGCTGATGCCCATGTTCATCACAGGGCGCGTGCTGGTGGAGAGCCAGCCTGCCAGCATGGCCAGCTTTGAGACCGGGCGAGTTCCCGATCTGCGGCAGCCACTGGCGGCCAACCCGGCGCTGCGTCCGTTCTTCCTCCACGAAAAGGTGATCACTGCTGCTGGTGGGCTGGCTGCTCTGGAATACTGGTTACTGCGCCACGGCGGCGGCACCTGCCAGTACCAGCACAGCGATTACCACTATCACGAACTGACCACCATGCGGCATGAGCCCGGTGCGATTCTCCTTTGTGGCCACTGTGACAACCGGCTGCGCGAGCAGTACACCGAGCGCCTTGCGGAGCTGGCGCGTCAGAACGTCATCGACTGGGTGCTGGATATCGCTCGTGTAGCGCTGGCGCTCGATAAAGCCCGTGAATTATCTCTGGCTGAATTGTGCTGGTGGGCTGTTCGTACCGGCGTCACCGATGCGCTGCCTGAATCCGTTGCCCGAGATGCACTGCGCCTGCCGGCGGAGAAACAAATGTACCGCGAGAGCGAGATCGTACCGTCGGTACCGGCCACCAGCATCATCGCCGACAAGGCCCGCGCGCTACCTGCAGCACCTGCAACACCCGCAACACCTGCAGGTGCGCCACCAGCCATTAAGCCAATCGTGGGCATACTGGTGGATCCCGAGTCCCCGCAGACCCTGATGAAGCGGCCAAAGCGGACCCGCTGGGACAAACCCAAATATCTGGCATGGGTTAAGACGCAGCCATGCGAGTGCTGCGGCAGGCCGTCAGATGATCCACACCATCTAATCGGCTGGGGCCAGGGAGGCATGGGAACGAAGGCGCACGACAGTCTCGTGATCCCCCTGTGCCGTCAGCACCATACCGAACTACATAACGATCCGGTGAAATTCGAGCGTAAGCATGGTACTCAGCCGGAAATGATAATCAGAGTGCTGGACCGGGCCTTTGCGCTCGGCGTTCTGGCTTAAGGGAGACAGCAATGAATCTTGACGGCGTATTAAAGTTTTTTGCACCGAAAGGGATGCACATCTCTGATAGTGTACGCGCAACAGCGGGCGATCAATTAACGGTAACCGACATCATGGCGGCGCTGGGAATGACCCAGGCTGACGCCGGGATCGGTTTGGCTATGTACCTGGGTAAGGCAGGCATCAGTCCGCAGGATAAGGAAGCGGCCATCTCCTGGCTGACTGAGTACGCCAAACAGCATGCACCAATGCCAGTGCGCAAAGCTGCTGGTAAAAAGTTTCCACTCTGCATGCGGATCCTCGCCAGATTCGCTTTTAAGGATTACGCCTCATCAGCTGCGGACAGTACCGACTGCCCGAAATGTAAGGGAAAAGGCCTCATTACCAAATCCAGCGTGATCACCAAAAGCCATTACACGATGCGCCTGCCTCAATTTGCTAAGGATCTGGGTCAGTCCCCGTCTGATTTTGAAGTCTTCCGCCAGGTGAAGGATGTGGACCACCATCTGTGTGGCAAGTGCAACGGTACCGGGCAGATCAGTAAGCGCTGCCAGTGTGGCGGATCTGGTCAAACCCTCGACCGCAAGCAAACTGAGTTGCTGGGTGCGCCAGTATATAAGGAGTGCAAACGCTGTGAGGGGCGAGGATACAGCAGGCCAAAATCCTCAGTGGCGTATCGCGGCGTTCTGGCCGAGCTGGACAGTCTTCCTGATCGCACCTGGCGCTACAGTTGGAAGCCGTTCTATGAAAGCCTGGTGACTAAATGCTTTCAGGAAGAGAGCAACGCAGATGCAGAACTCAAAAAAGTAACAAGAGGGCAAAGTTTGCTCTAAATCTCATATTTTGGCGTCACGTTACTTGCAATGTTGCCGTTTTTGTGTAAATTTGACGTTAACGATGGGCATTGTATGTTCACAGTTAAAAAACCCGCCACTGAGCGGGTTTTTTCATCTTCTGAGGTCACCTGCTGGTGGCCTTTTCTGTTTCAGGCTCCCGGATACCCCATCACTCGTACTGCCGTACTGCGTCCGGAGAGCCTGACCTTTCACAATGGAAAGCCTATGTCCGCAGAACCACTATCCGGCAGCGCAACGGCGCATGCAGCGGTTACGACTGCCACGTTTGCCGGGTTCTGGGCAAACACTGAGGCGGGGGTAATCCTTGGTGCGCTGGCCGGGGCGCTCATCTACGTTCTCACGTCGCATAATCTCAGCGCGATTGAGCGGGTGCTCTTTGGTGTGGTGTCGTTTATCTCCGGCATCCTGGGTGCGCCGACAGCAACGCGATTCATCAACAAAATAGCCGGGCAGTACATCCCGGGCACCGAGGGTTCGGGCATCCCTGAATCGCTCGGGGCAATGATTGCTGCTGCATCGATGATCACTATCGTCCTCGCCATCAAAAAACGTGCTGAGAAAAAGGCGGCAGAGGAGGGGCAATGACTCCATTCGTTATGCTGCAGCTGCACGCTGTCGTGGCGCTGGTCACCGGGATCCTGATTGCAGGCTACAGCCGAGGCCAGAGCCGTCACAAATGGTATTACTCAACGCTGGCCTACTTTCTGGCGCTGGCGTTCCTCTCTATCCCGATCCGCATCTGGGTTGGCAGTTACCCCGTAATCGACCGTTCAGAGCTGGTGGTCAACATCGGTTTTATGGTGGTGATGATTATCTCCCGGGGCAATGTCACCGGTAAAAGGAGCTGACAGTGAATCAACGGCAATTTGAAAAGGCTGCTGGTGTAAGTGCCGCTTTGGCTGCGCGCTGGTATCCGCATATCGATGCAGCAATGAAAGAGTTCGGCGTCACCGCAGTTAACGATCAGGCCATGTTCATCGCGCAGCTGGGCCACGAATCGGCAGGCTTTACCTCGCTGGTGGAGAACTTTAACTATTCGGTTGGCGGTCTGAAGGCGACCTTCGGTAAGCGCCTGACGGCATACCAGTGCGAAATGCTGGGCCGGGTTGACGGTAAGCAGGTCGCCCACCAGCCTCAAATCGCCAACTTGGTATATGGCGGACGCATGGGCAACATCGCTGAGGGCGACGGCTGGAAATATCGCGGTCGTGGCCTGCTGCAGATCACCGGGCGTGAGAACTACACCAAATGCGGTACCGCCCTGAAGCTGGACTTGGTTAGCACACCTGACCTGCTGGTGCAGGAACGACACGCTGCCCGTTCGGCGGCCTGGTTCTTCGCGTTACGCGGTTGTCTGCTGTATTCCGGCGATATCGTGCGTGTCACCCAGATCATCAACGGTGGGCAGAATGGGGTGGCTGACCGCAAGGTGCGTTACAGCCGTGCGCTGGCGGCGCTGTCATGAAGCTGCGTTACGTTCTGCTGGCGCTGGTGGTCGCTGTCTCGGTTACCGGGGCGATCGCCTGGCGTTCTGGCTGGAGTGCGCACGCTGACCATATCAACGCGCTGGCGGCGAAGAAGAAGGATAAAGCCGAGAAGATTATTCAGCCGGTAGAAGAGAAAGCCGCTGCGGCCACCGCCGAGAGCAAAGTGATCTACCGAACCATTACCCGCGACGTGGTGAAATATGTTCAGTCTCCGGATCGTACTGTGTGCCAGTTTGACGATGCTGCTGTGCAGCTGCGCCAGCGTGCCATCGACGCTGCCAACTCCATCAGCGGATTTGATGCAGGAGCCGTGCAAGGGAGGTAACGCTGGCACCAATAGCGATGAAGACCTGCAGGCTGATATCGAAACAGCTCAATGCCTGCGCCAGCTGCGCCTCGATAAGTACCGCTGGCAAGCCTGGTACAACGCTGTGAAATAAACCCATAGCCTCGCAATAGCGAGGTTTTTTACTAACTGAGGGTCTAATGATTAAAAAATTAATGTTGGTGCTGGTGGTAATGCTGCTCGCCGCCTGCGATGTCAATGATGCAGATGTGGCCAGCCGAAACGTGAGTAAGGCTGCAGATAACTTCGAGGCGCAGCGCCGCTTCGTTTTCTACAACGGCATCACCGGTGAGTTTATGTTGGAGATTACCGGGCTGTGTTCTAAAGACAATTCCAGCACCGGCAACACCCTGGGTGTGATCTGCAAGACGGGTCCGAACACTTTCAAAAAGCATATGCTCGGACTGTCAGATAACGTCACGTGGTTTATGGAAGACCTCAGTGGCACGAACGCCAGCGTCAATCACTATCGCGTTACGTTCAAACCGTCTGTGATCATTCCGGACATTGAGCTTCGTTAAGCGGCCATTCCAAAGCTCATCTGCTGGTGGGCTTGATAATGATTTATCCCTGGTGATCTAAGCAACTTTTTAAGCCCTTTTTTGTTGATATGATGTCCAAAAACATTTGAGGGCAGACAATTGATATCACTGATTTTTGGTGCTGGTGCCAGTTTTGGTTCTGATTCGAAAAACACACCTCCTTTAGGCAACGATCTCTTCGCAGCATTAAATTCTTTAGGCGGAGCTTTTTGTCATTTACCTGATGAATCCAAAGAAATATTTTTGAATCAAGGTTTCGAATCCGGAATGGGGGCGCTGGCTAATGATTCAAGTATTATATCGCCTCTCCAAAATGAACTCGCAATATATTTATCTTCTTTTTCTGTAGGTGATGAGAACGCCTATTGTAAGTTGTTTTATGATAATCGTCATTATATGCGGCATCTATATTTGCTGACGTTGAATTATGATTTATTGATAGAGCAATCTCTCATTAAATCTGGACTAGGTCCTGTAGGATACGATTTAAATGATTGTTCTACTCCATCTCGGTTAATGAAGTTGCATGGGTCATCAAATTTTGTCCCAGATGTTGCAATAAATTTCAGTGGGGTGAAATTTATAAATTGTAGGGCTTTTGTAGAAACCTCCAAAGTCAAATTCTTACAAAACCATGAGGTAATTAAGGATTGGTGTGCAAAGAATGCAGCTCTAAATCCCATCATGTGTATGTACAATAAAGAAAAAAGAGCGGTCGTTAACTCGAATTATATTGAGTCTTTGAAGGTGATGTATAGGGGGGCTATATCCAAATCAAATGCAATTGTAATAATTGGTGTTAAGTATATACCGCATGATAATCATGTTTGGGATAGCATCCTGCAAAATGGTGCATTTTTATTGCTAGTTGACCCGTATCCGGACAAACATTTCTTAAGGCTTTTGAGGAAGCGAAGAATACAGCATAGATTAATTAAAAAATCTTTTATGTTTGCTGTAGATGATGTTTCAACATTTATAAATTCAAAGTTAAAGCATAAGCAGTAAACTAAAAGTAGCCTCGATAAGTACCGATGGCAGGCTTGGTATAACGCCGTTAAGTGAGCAGCCCCAGGCGCTTTAAAGCAGAGCGCCTGATGATGTTCTCCACTCTGCACAACACGGTTAGCCACGCTGTGAAGCGTCGCGAAGCTGGCACATCAACCCACAGGTAAATCAATGAACGAAGCAAAACCGCAGGATGGCAGCACCGTTAAGGGCTACCGCGAACTTTCATTCGGCGAGATTGGCAAGATGAACCAGTTTAAGGATCTCAGCCGCCAGTTTATTAAGTTGCTGCGTGAGCATGTAGGTGATGTACAACGCACTCCTCACGACTGGGAGGCTGTTGAGTGGATACGCCAGGCAGAGCTCGATATGAAGCGAGCCTGTATGGCCGCCTGCCGATCAGTCGCAAGACCAGATGACGATTGCTAATTCATTGCAAAGCACATCTGCTGGTGGGCTTGATAATGAGAAAATTAATTTTGGATTATATTATGGTTGACATAATATAATTATTTTTATTAATTTTTGGCTCCCTGTATAATGACTTCTCTTTACAAAGGAGGCGTCATGAAAAGAGATCTTGATTATTTAAAAAGCCTTTTGGAAGCCTTTGAGGAATCAGAGGATGGTGTGAAAATTAATAAAATCAAAGGATTTGATTTTGAATCGGCATTATTTAGATATCATATGGAGCTTCTAAAGGAAGCGAAGCTAATTTGTCGCGAAGATGGGGTGTTCGACATCGGACTGAGAAAGTCAGGTGATGGGATATACACTTGGAACATATGGTCGCTGCGATTAACAAATGATGGCCATGACTTTCTTGATAACATAAGAAGCGAAGAGATATGGTCGACTTTAAAAACCGGATTTAAAGATGCTAGCTTAGGGGTTCTAACTCAGGTGGCAAAAGAATTATTCAATAGAGCTCTTAATAAGCAGCTTGGCAAAATATTCGATTAACCGCCTCCGGGCGGTTTTTTATTGCCATCACCATGGGCAGACCCATCGTAATGGCTGTAGCGGATAGAACGTAAATATGCCCTCTAGGGGATAAAAACAAGCCTCGCCGTGTCGGGGCTTTTTTATGCACTCTTACAGGTAAATCAAAATGGCAAAGAACTACTACCAGGACGGCAATACCATGGACTGGCACAACGGGACAGCAAAGGCTGTATTGTCGGGTCAGCCGGTCATTGTCGGCGCAATTATCGGCATAGCCCAGCATGATGTTGCGGTGGGCACTGACGGTGAGTTGATGATGACCGGTGTGTTCGTGTTGCCGAAGGTTACGGGTGAGACGTGGCAGCGTGGCGCTCGCCTCTGGCTGACAAAGGATGGCAAGCTGACCAGCAGCGAGAAAGACGGAACGGATGACAACGCCATGGCAGGCACCGCGTGGATCACCACCAATACAAACGACCCTGAGGGGCGCGTCCGCCTTGGCTTCTGACACGGAAAAGGGCAGAAATGGACGTTTAGACGGCCAAATGATGCCATTTTAGTGTCAAATGATAATCATTATCATTTGGGTCCTCCCGGAGGGAGGGCCTGCCACGAGGCGGCGGGCACGCGGAAAACGGCTAGTTTTCGTGATCCAGGGTCATCATCATCATGTGCATAACTGTATGATTTTTATCAATGCCGTTTTGCAATGATGTCGAATCGTTCAAAAAGTGTTCACCATCATGGACCAGGAGCTTTCCACCCTGAAGCTGAACATCAATCAGCTGGCAGGGATCACCGGCGTTCATCGCCAGACCGTTGCCGCAAGGCTTAAGCAAGTCGAGCCTGCACTGGGCAGCAACAACAAACTCAAACTCTATCTCATCACCGATGTGCTGACCGAGCTGATGGCGCCCGTCGTCGCCTCCAGCGCCGAAGATATGACGCCCTCGGACAGGCTCGCCCACTGGAAAGCGGAAAACGAGCGGCTCAAATTCGAACAGGATACCGGCCAGTTAATCCCGGCTGATGAGGTGGCCCGTGAATTTTCTGTCATGGCAAAAGCTGTGGTGCAGGTGCTGGAAACGTTGCCGGACATTCTGGAGCGTGACTGCGCCATGAGCCCCGCGGCTATCAGTCGCGTGCAGAGTGTTATTGATGACCTTCGCGACCAGATTGCGCAGCGCGTTCTGGACGCAGAACCGGAGGAGGACGAGCCAGAGGAGGACTGATGGCGAAGCGGGCATCTGCCCGGGGGATTCGAAAGGATATCCCTGGAATACTTCGTGCCCCACGCCGCATGCTGGTGGCCGATGCAGTCAGTAAATTTATGCGCGTGCCAATGGGCGCCGGTAACTCCGTTCCCTGGGATCCGAATCTGGCTCCGTATGTACTCGAGCCAATGAACTGCCTGGCGTCGCGCGAGTATGACGCAGTGGTGTTTGTCGGCCCGGCGCGAACGGGGAAGACGATTGGCCTGATTGACGGGTGGGTAGTTTATAACGTGGTCTGCGACCCGTCTGACATGCTGATCATTCAGATGACAGAGGAAAAGGCCCGCGAGCACTCGAAGAAACGACTGGATCGCACATTCCGTTGCAGTCCGGAAGTGGCAACCCGCCTGAGTCCCCGCAGAAACGATAATAACGTTTACGACAGGACATTCAGGGCGGGTAACTATCTCAAGATAGGCTGGCCGTCGGTCAATATCATGTCCTCGTCGGATTACAAGTGCGTCGCCCTGACAGATTATGACCGCTTCCCGGAGGATATCGACGGGGAAGGTGATGCATTTTCCCTAGCCTCCAAGCGTACCACCACGTTTATGTCGTCCGGCATGACGCTGGTGGAGAGTTCCCCAGGTCGGGACATCCGCGATACGAAGTGGCGCCGGAGCTCGGCGCATGAAGCCCCGCCAACAACCGGCATTCTGTCACTGTACAACCGCGGCGACCGCCGGCGCTGGTACTGGCCATGTCCGCATTGTGGTGAGTTTTTCCAGCCTGAGATGACGGCGATGACCGGTTACCGGGAAATCAGCGATCCGGTAAAGGCCAGCGAAGCGGCCTGCATCCATTGCCCTTCCTGCTCTGGGGTGATCACCGCCGACCAGAAACGTTCCCTGAATATGAAAGGTGTCTGGCTGCGTGAGGATCAGCAGATCGACAGCAGCGGAACAATAACGGGTGCCGGACGGCGGTCGCGTATCGCATCGTTCTGGATGGAAGGCCCGGCAGCTGCATATCAGACCTGGGCACAACTGGTTTACAAACTGCTGACCGCTGAACAGGAATACGAGGCGACCGGCAGCGAAGAAACGCTGAAGACGGTCATTAACACCGACTGGGGACTCCCGTATCTCCCGCGCTCAAGTATTGAGCAACGCAAAGGTGACGAACTGCTGCAGCGCGCCGAACCGGTTGAACGGCGGCGCGTGCCTGCTGGCGTCAACTTCCTGGTGGCGACCGTCGATGTTCAGGGCGGTAAAAACCGGCGATTTGTGGTGCAGGTTGTTGGCTACGGCGCCCACGGCGAGCGGTGGGTGGTTGACCGGTACAACATCATGCAGTCGATGCGCACCACGCCTGATGGTGAAAGCTACCACATCGATCCTGCCAGCTACCCGGAGGACTGGGATCTGCTGCGCACCGATGTGCTGGAGAAAACCTGGGCGCTTGATGGCGAACCGGGCAAGCGAATGAGCCTCCTGGCCATGGCCGTCGACTCCGGTGGTGAAGATGGCGTTACCGACAATGCCTATGAGTTCTGGCGGCGCTGTCGCCGTGACGGTCTGCAGCGCAAAGTCTGGCTTTTCAAGGGTGACAGCCAGACCCGGGCGAAGCTGATTACCAAAACCTACCCGGATAACACCGGGCGTTCTGCCCGGCGCGCGAAGGCGGCCGGTGATGTCCCTCTCTACCTTCTCCAGACCAACGCACTGAAAGACCGGATCAACAACGCGCTGTGGCGCGATGTGCCGGGGCCGAACTACGTGCATTTCCCTGACTGGCTGGGAGGGTGGTTTTACGACGAACTGACCTATGAGGAGCGATCAGCTGATGGGAAATGGACGAAGCCTGGTAAGGGGGCTAACGAAGCGTTTGACCTTATGGTTTACGCGCATGCCCTGGTCATTCTTCATGGTTACGAAAAAATTAAGTGGCCTGATGCGCCTGAGTGGGCGCGCCGGGAGAGTTATCTGGTGGTTGAGCCATCGCCAGACGCGCCTCCAGTGGCACCGCCGCCGGTTGCAAAACCGCCAGTATCAGAGCCTAAGGCTACGAAGCCAGCCCGTGAATCGGCATGGTCATCATCATCAGGAGGCTGGGTGTGAATCTCAATGATATTCAGGACATGGTCCGCCGTTATACCGAAGCGGAAATGGCGATCCTGCAGGGCAAGTCCATAACGTTTAACGGTCAGCAGATGACTATGGAGAACCTGAGTGAAATAAGGAAAGGCCGCCAGGAGTGGGAACGAAAAGAGGCAACTGCTGTGGCTGCCGCAACGGGCCGGGGTGGCTCCTTTAAACTGGCGAGGTTCCCGCGATGAGCGCCCTGGATAATCTGATAGGCGTCTTTTCTCCGGGCTGGAAAGCAGAGCGCCTTAAGTCTCGCCTGATGATCCAGGCATACGAGGCTGTTATTCCTACCCGGACGCACCGGGCAAAACGTGAGAACCGATCAGCGAATCAGCTGACGCAATTTGGCGGGCGCTCACTGCGCGAGCAGGCCCGGTGGCTCGACTGTAACCACGATCTGGTGATCGGCATCCTTGATAAACTCGAAGAGCGCATTGTGGGGGCAAAAGGCATCATCGTGGAGCCGCAGCCCCTGATGAGTAATGGCGGCATTGCTACTGACCTTGCTATACAGATCCGCGCCAAATGGGCGGAGTGGTCCGTTTCTCCCGATGTTACCGGGCAGTTCACCCGACCAGTGCTTGAGCGCCTGATGTGCCGGACCTGGTTACGTGACGGCGAGGTGTTCGCGCAACTGGTCAGTGGCACCGGGAACGGTCTGTCGCCTGTGGCAGACATTCCTTTCTGGATTGAGGCGCTGGAACCGGATTTTGTGCCGATGGAGCGGACAGAGCCGGGTCAGAAGTTGTGCCAGGGCATTTACCTCAACGACTGGGGCCGCCCGACCCGATACATGGTCTACAAAAACCTGCCGGCGGAAGGCATGCGCCAGGGAGATACCAAGGATATTCAGGCGGAGAACATGCTTCACCTGAAGTTTATGCGCCGCCTGCATCAAATCAGAGGTAACTCGCTGCTTGCCGGGGTGCTGATGCGACTTTCGGCGCTGAAAGAATACGAGGACGCCGAACTGACCGCTGCCCGCATTGCTGCGGCGCTGGGCATGTTCATCAAGAAAGGTGATGGTCAGTCGTATCCGGAAGACAGCGCGCAGGGCTCCCGGGAGCTGAACATTGAGCCCGGAATGCTGTTTGACGATCTCCGTCCCGGTGAAGATATCGGAATGATCAAATCAGACCGACCAAATCCCAACCTCGAAACTTTCCGCAACGGGCAACTCCGTGCTGTGGCCGCCGGTTCGCGCGGTAGCTTCTCAAGCATTGCGCGTAACTACGACGGGACATACAGCGCGCAGCGCCAGGAGCTGGTGGAGTCAACCGAAGGCTATTTCATCCTGCAGGACGCATTCATCGCGGCGATCACCCGGCCGATGTACCGGGCCTGGCTCAAGATGGCGATCGCTTCTGGCGAGATCACGGTCCCGCCAAATGTAGATAAAGCCACGCTTTACAGCGCCGTGTTCTCCGGCCCCGTTATGCCATGGATTGACCCTGTCAAAGAGGCGAACGCCTGGAAAATTCTGCTCCGTGGTGGTGCGGCAACCGAAAGTGAATGGGTGCGCGCCCGCGGTGCAAATCCGGATGATGTGAAACGCCGCCGTAAGGCGGAAATTGATGAAAACCATAAACAGGGGCTGGTGTTCGATACAGACCCGGCAAACGACAAAGGAGACACCAGTGTCGAGGAAACAAAACCGGGTAAAGAATCGCCCAAAGGCCCAGGCAAAAAATAGCTGGTTCCGTATGCAGGCCAGTTCGGAAAACGAAGCTGAGATCTATATCTACGACGAAATCGGCTACTGGGGGGTAACGGCGAAGCAGTTCGTCGCAAACCTTAAGGCGCTGGGCGACGTCACCCACATCAAATTACATATCAACTCCCCTGGTGGCGATGTCTTTGACGGTATCGCCATTTTTAATGCCCTGAAATTCCACGGCGCGGCAATCACCGTTTATATCGACGGTCTGGCTGCCTCAATGGCATCAGTAATCGCCATGGTAGGAAACCCGGTCATCATGCCGGAAAACACCATGATGATGATCCATAAGCCCTGGGGTTTTGCTGGCGGTGACGCTGATGACATGCGCGACTATGCCGACCTGCTCGACAAAGTGGAGTCGGTGCTGATCCCGGCCTACGCGCAAAAGACAGGCAAAAGCCCCGAAGAAATTGCGGCAATGCTGGAGGATGAAACCTGGATGAACGGCAACGAGTGTGTCGAGCTGGGTTTTGCTGACAAGGTGACACCTTCACTGCAGGCAATGGCCTGTATCCATTCGAAACGTATTGAGGAATTTGAAAAGATGCCAAACAGCATTCGTAACATGATCACCCCGCCGCGCAACTCCACCCAGCGCGAACCAGTGAACCAACAGCCGCCAGCTGCTCCTGCAATTAATGAGAGCGAAATTCGCGCTCAGGTTCTGGCAGAGCAAAAAGCCCGTGTGAATGGCATCGGTGATCTCTTTGCCATGTTCGGCAACAAGCACATGGAACTGCAAAACAAGTGCGTTGCTGATCCGGATTGTTCGGTAGCACAGGCCAAAGACCTGCTCCTGGCTGAGCTGGGTAAAGCCGCTACGCCTTCCAACAAAACCAACCAGCCACATGTTCACGCCGGGAACGGTAACTTTGTCGGCGACGGGATCCGCCAGGCGCTGATGGCCCGTGCCGGCTATGAAAATGTTGAGCGTGACAACGTCTATAACGGTATGACGCTCCGCGAATACGCCCGAATGTCCCTGACTGAACGCGGCATCGGGGTGTCCAGTTACAACCCGATGCAGATGGTCGGTTTTGCGCTGACGCACAGCACCTCTGATTTCGGCAATATCCTGCTCGATGTCGCCAACAAGGCACTGTTGCAGGGCTGGGAAGAAGCAGCAGAGACCTTTGAGCTCTGGACTAAAAAAGGCCAGCTGTCCGACTTTAAAACTGCGCATCGCGTCGGCATGGGCGGCTTCCCGTCCCTGCGTCAGGTGCGAGAGGGTGCGGAGTATAAGTACATCACCACGCAGGATAAGGGTGAAACCATCGCGCTTGCCACTTACGGCGAGATCTTCTCCATTACCCGTCAGGCCATCATCAACGATGATCTGAACCAGCTGACTGACGTTCCGATGAAGATGGGGCGCGCTGCAAAAGCGACAATCGGTGACCTGGTCTATGCCGTGCTGACCGGTAACGGGAAACTGTCAGATGGTAAGACGCTCTTCCATGCTGACCATACCAACCTTTCATCTGGCGCCATCAGCGTAGACAGCCTTGATAAGGCACGCCAGAACATGCGCAAGCAGAAAGAGGGTGAACGTGCGCTGAATATTCGACCTGCTTATATGTTGGTGCCGGTTGCGCTCGAGACGCTGGCCAACCAGACCATTAAGTCTGCCAGTGTAAAAGGTGCCGACATTAACGCTGGTATCAACAACCCTATCCAGAACTTTGCTGAAGTGATTTCAGAACCTCGTCTGGATTTTGCCGACCCGGCGGCCTGGTATCTGGCTGCTGCACAGGGCACTGATACCATCGAAGTGGCGTACCTCAATGGTATTGATGCCCCGTACATTGACCAGCAGGAAGGCTTCACCACTGACGGCGTCGCGACGAAAGTCCGCATTGATGCAGGCGTGGGTGCGCTGGATTATCGCGGTCTGGCGAAATCATCCGGTAAGTAAACACCCCGACACTGAACCGGCCCGTAAGGGCTTTTTTTATATCTGCAACATGGCCCCGGCAGGGGCCATACGGAGAGCTCATGAAGAATTACGTACAGGATGGTCACACTATCGATTTGACTAACTCGGGTTCGGCGGTGATCACCAGTGGCACGCCAGTTGCCGTGGGTGATGTACTGGCGATTGCTATCGCTGATATTGCCGTCGGCGGAACCGGTACAGGAATCACCAGTGGTGTAGTGGTACTGCCGAAGCTAGCCACTGACAACATTCCTCAGGGTAAATCTCTGAACTTTAAAGATGGCAAAGTTCAGATAGACGCAACAGGCGCTACCCCTGCAGGTAAGGCATGGGAGGCTGCTGCGGCAAATAGCACTATGATCGCGGTTCGTCTTAATGGCTAACCCCTTCGACGCGATGGTGGCCCGTATGGACGCGGCCACCGTCAATCTGATGTCGGATAAGGTCACGATCAACGGTGTCAGTTTTGATGCTGTAGAAAGCCAGTTTGTCGCAGAAATGGGGCCGCTGGTAGGGGATGGCCTGTCACTGGTGGTGTTCTCCCTGGCAGTGTCGCCGCGCAAAGGTGATGCCATTCACTGGAAGGGCCAGGACTACATCGTTACCCGCAAACAGCTGTTCAACGGTAAGCCACAGATCTGGATTGAGTAATGGAGGTTCTATGTCCATTAAAGGGCTCGAACAGGCGATCGCTAACCTGGAAAGCATCAGCAAAACCGCCGTGCCGCGGGCATCCTCTCAGGCGGTGAACCGTGTGGCCACCCGGGCCATCTCCCGCAGCACCCGCCAGGTTGCGAAGGATACCCGGGTGCAGCGGAAACTCGTCAATCAGCGTGCGCGCCTGAAGAAAGCCACGGTACGCAAACCGCAGGCCACCATTCGCGTTAACCGGGGCAATCTCCCGGCGATCAAGTTGGGCGTGGCCAGCGTTCGCCTTTCCCGGCGAAAACGTGACAAGGCCGGTGTCCGAAGCGTTCTGGTCATCGGGCGGTTTCGATTCCCGGGCGGATTCATCCAGCAACTTAAAAACGGGCGCTGGCATGTCCTGCGGAGAACCACCAAAAGCCGCTACCCGCTCGAGGTGGTGAGCATTCCTCTGGCGGTCCCGCTTACTGAGGCATTTAAGCAGGAAAGTACCCGCCTGACGAACACCGATCTTCCAAAAGAACTCTCTGCGGCCTTACGCAATCAACTGAGGATAATCCTGACCAAATGAAACATCCCCTGATCCGCCTGGCGGTTCTGGATGCGCTCAAAGCTGGCATTACTGACCCTGTCACGTGGTCTGACGGCCGTCCCGCTGTACTCGAATCCGAAGATCTCCCGGCTGTCGCCGTCTATATCACTGACGCGCAGTCCACTGAGGAATCCATCGACGAAGATATCTGGCGCGCCACGCTTCATATCGAGGTGTTCCTGAAAGCGAGCGAAACGGATACCGCGCTCGATACCTGGATGGAAAGCAAAATCTATCCCCAGCTTAACGCACTCCCCGGCCTTACCCCCTTAATCGAAACCATGTCTGCTCAGGGCTATGACTATCAGCGAGATGACGAAATGGCGACGTGGGGATCGGCTGATCTCAAATACTCAATTTCATACGTAATGTGAGGTAATCATGCCAACACCAAGCCCGCTTGAACCCGTAAAAGGGGCAGGCACAACGTTCTGGCTCTACACAGGTACAGGCGATCCCTATGCCAATCCGGCCAGTGACACTGACTGGACCCGCACGGCCAAAATCAAAGACCTGACACCAGGTGAACTGACCGCAGAGTCCTATGACGACACCTACCTTGACGATCCGAACGCAGACTGGGCCAACACAGCGCAGGGCGAGAAGTCAGCCGGTGAGGCCAGTTTCACCCTGGCGTGGAAACCTGGTGAATCCGGGCAGCAATCGCTGGTGGACTGGTTCTACAGCGGCGATGTACGCGCCTACAAAATTAAATACCCGAACGGGACGATCGACGTCTTTAAAGGCTGGGTCAGCAGCCTCGGTAAAACTATCCCGGCGAAGGAGGTCATTACCCGTAGCGTGAAGATCAGCAACAACGGCAAGCCATCGCTGGCGGAGGAAACCCGCGCTGCTGTCGTGCCAGTGACCGGGGTGTCGCTTGATAAAGCAACCCTGACTGTTGCCGCCGGCGCGTCTGACACCGTTAACGTCACTGTCAATCCTGCTGGCGCTACAGACAAATCTTTCCGCGTTGCCTCCTCTGATCCGGCGAAAGCAACAGTTACCGTCAACGGCGATGTCCTGACTATCACCGGCGTAGCCACAGGATCTGCTGAAATTATTGTGATGTCCAACGATGGGCTGAAAGTCGCGATCTGCAAAGTCACCGTTTCCTGATCGGCGGGGCGCTGGCCCCGTCATTTTTCTGGAGTATTCCATGAGTTTTCTGAAATCTGAGCCTTTCACCTATAACAGCAGCACTATTCAGTTATTTGAGTTATCAGGCCTGCAACGTATTGAGCATCTGCAGTACCTGGCGAAGGAAGATAAATCGTTACCGAAAGATGAAGGTGATGAGGATTATCTTACGTCCCGGGTAAGTAGCAATCTCCGTGTTGGCGCGCGTCTGATCGCCATGTCGCTCTGGCAGGGTGATACCTCAAAAGATATCGATTCACTGCATCATGAGGTGCTGTCCGGCTGGCCGCCGGGAATGATTGGTGCTGGCGAGCTCTTTGTAAAAACGCTGTCTGACATGATCCCGGTGCCGGAGGCCGTGCCGGAACCGGAACCGGCGAACGAGGTTAAAAACGCAGACGCAGTGGCGGAAGACGAGCCCATCTGTGCGGAAAAGCCCTAGCCGGTGAGCTGAGCTTTGTGATGAAGCTGGCGCGGGAGTTCCGGCGCCCGGACTGGCGCGTCATGCTTGCCGGCATGTCATCAAGTGAGCTGGCGGAATGGGGGCGCTACTATCAAAAGCAATATTTTGAAGGCGATCTCCTGGATACCCACTTCTCCCGCCTCAGCCATCTTATTGTTTCAATGCTGTGTACAAAAACCGAATTAACGCCACGTGACTTCAGCCTGCTAAACCCACCAGAGCAGGAAGATTTGCCGATGGATGATGATGTAATGATGTCTGTGGCGGAAAGCCTGGGAGGAGTGCGCTATGGCCCAGTCAGTGGGTGATCTGGTCGTTAATCTTGACGTTGATTCGGCTAAATTTAAAGAGCAAATCGCCTATGTCAAAAAGGAACTCAAGCAGACAGGCGGCGCTGCAAACGATGAAGCACTGCTGATACAGCAGTCTTTTTCACGCCAGGAAAATGCTGCTCGTAAAGCGGGCATATCGCTTGGGCAGTATAACGCTGCAATGCGCATGCTTCCTGCGCAATTTACTGATATCGCCACCCAACTGGCAGGCGGGCAAAGTCCCTGGCTTATCCTTCTGCAGCAAGGTGGACAGGTTAAAGATTCCTTTGGCGGTATCATTCCAACGTTCCGTGCGCTCCTTGGAACAATCTCGCCGCTTATGCTCGGTGTTGGGGCGCTATCTGCTGGCACTGCGGCGCTGATGTATTCGTATTATCAGGGCTCAAGCACACTCTCTGAATTTAATAAAACGCTGACATTGACCGGCAATACAGCTGGCCTAACAGCAGTTCGTATGCAGACCATTTCGGCTGCCGGGGAGAAGGCGGGCCTTACATTTAACCAGACCAGCCAAGCACTGACCGCGCTTGTTAATGCAGGCGTTCGCGCGGGGGCTAACTTCGAAGAGCTTGCGATCTCGGTTGCGAAATTCACCGATGCATCCGGTCTGCCGGTCGATAAGGTGGCTGAAGCCTTTGGTCGTATGGTTAACGATCCGGCATCAGGACTGCTGGCGATGGCGCAGCAGTTTCACAATGTCACCGCTGAGCAGGTTGAATACGTCGCGGCTCTGCAGCGCTCAGGAAACGAGGCTGGCGCACTCCAGGCAGCAAACGAGGCCGCGACCGCCGGATTCAACAAGCAGACTGCCAGCATTCGCGACAACATGGGCACGATCGAATCCGCCGCCGATTCCCTTAAAAATGCGTTTAAATCCATGTGGGATGCGGCGCTGGATATCGGCAGACCGGATACCTCTCAGGAAATGCTGAGTAAGGCAGAGGCGGCCTTTAAGCGGGCGGATGAAATCTGGAATTTGCGAAAGGGTGATCGCTATGTCAACGATGACGCGCGCGCCCGCTTCTGGAACGACCGGGAGACCGCCCGCCAGGCGCTGGATATGGCTCAGCAACAGGTCCGCAATTCTCAACTCGCCCAGGAAAGCGCCAGTCGTGAGGCAGGACTGGAAGCCGATCGCCTCAAGTACGCGCAACAGGCCCAGGCGAATTACAGTAAATCGCAGACGGCTCTGGAGAAGTACACCGATCGCCAGAACGAACTGAACAAGGCGCTGAAAGAGGGGCGGATCCTCCAGGCTGATTACAACATCAACCTGGCGGCTGCGAAAAAGGAATACGATGATTCGCTGAAGAAGCCGGCGAAAATCACGACGCCGGGCGGCGCAAAACTTACCGACAGTACCAGTGCCCAGACTCTGGAGTTGCAAACTCAGCTGGAGGTATTGCGGCAGCACTCCGGAATCAATGACAAGATCAGTCAGCAGCGCCAGCAACTGTGGAAAGATCAGGCCAGATTTACGGTTCTCGAACAAGCTGCGAAAACGCGAACTCTGACTGATGATGAAAAATCTGTACTCTCCAGCAAAGATAAAGTCCTCGCGCAGGCAGAAATTAATGCAAAACTTGGCGATCAGATCGTCATACAGGAGCGTCTAAACCGCCTTCAGGACACATCGCAGAAATATGTGACCCAGATGGGTGAGAAAACCCGCGCGCTGGCCGATAGTGCTGGCATGAGCAGTCGACAGGCACAGCGTCGTCTTGAAGAAGCTCAGCTCCTGCAGGGCTGGAAAAATGCAGGGGGAAATGAGAGCGATAAAGGTTACCAGAATGAGTTGACCGCGCTCAGGAATTACTACGGTCAGCAGGATGCGATCAGGCAGAACTGGCAGGCTGGTGCCTTAACATCCATGGCGAATTTTGCCGATGAAGCCTCTAACTATAATCAGATAGCGGCAAATTCAGCATCGACGTTGCTGAACCAAACCACTAATTCTATGGCTGATGCTTTCACCGGAATTATCAACCAGACTCAATCCGTTGGGGATGCCTTCAGCAACATGTTTGCTGGCATGGGTGAGGCGGTAATTCAGACCCTAACGCAAATGGCGGCTCAGTGGTTGGTTTATCAGGCCGTTCAACTGATGGTAGGAAAAGGCACGCAGGCATCCGCTGCGGCAGCCATGACAAGCAATGCCACGGCCAGTGCATTAATGGCCCAATTAAACGCCTACGCTTCTACTGCGGCGATCCCTATTGTTGGACCCGCCCTCGCTCCCGGCGCGATGGCCGCGGCGGCGGCAGTAACATCGCCAATGGTTGCGGCAATATCAGCTGCCTCTCTGATGGGTATGGCTCACGATGGTCTTGATAAGGTTCCAGCGACGGGGACCTGGTTGCTTCAGCAAGGAGAGCGAGTCGTTAAATCCAATACCTCAGCAAAATTGGATGCGACTCTTACTGATATTCAAAAACAACGTGAAAATAACGCAATGCAGGGTCAATTCAATTATTCGCCAACCATTCAGGTTAATGGTGATCCTGATGCACGGACAATTGCAATGATGGAAGCGGCTGTGAAACGCGGGGCGACCCAGGGCTTTAATATGGTCGTAAATAGCTTGTCGAAAGGGCAGGGGAAAGTTCATGACGCGGTTAATGTTATGTACGCAAAAAGGAAGGCTCGATAATGGCTGATATTTTCTATCCCAAGGAATTACCAATCCCATTAAAAGATGGTTTTGGGCTTGAGCCAATAAGTCCTTTTCTTCGTACCAAATTAACCTCCGGCCGTTCCAGGCAACGCCGCATTTATAGCTCTGTTCCTACTCAAGCGAGCGTGAAATGGTCATTTAAGAAAGATAATGAAGCCCAGTTATTTGAGGCATGGTTTCGGGACGCTCTTACCGATGGTGTGGCTTGGTTTTATATGCGCCTTAAAACCCCTTTGGGGATTCAGCCTTATAAGTGTCGTTTTGTAGATATTTATCAGGGTCCAATTTTGGCGAGCGGTAAATTCTGGCAGTTTACCGCAACGCTGGAATTGTGGGAGCGACCAATACTGCCGCCTGGCTGGGGTTTATTTCCTGAGCTGGTGGCGGGGTCGGATATTATCGATCTGGCACTGAATAAGGAGTGGCCCGAAGCATGACCAGTGCAGTTCTCAACAGGCTTTACGCATCCGGCGGTGAAGAAGTCATTCTGGATACGCTGCAGATCACCGTTGGTGGCCAGAGTTACTGGCTAACCCGCGGCTGGGAAGACATTACAGTCACGCTTGAAACGGGTGACAAAGCGACGTTTACCGGCTCAGCCATCGACGTGGCGCTGCCGGCGCGCAATTCAGACGGCACACAGGATCTAAAATTCGCCATCAGCAATATCGACGGCGTGGTATCGACTGCAATCCGGAATGCACTAGACAACCTCAGTAATGCCTCTTTGACCTTTCGACGTTATATTTCCAACGATTTGTCGGCACCTGCCTCTCCGCCATTCACCCTGGCGGTGAAAGAGGGCTCATGGACCGCAACGGAAGTGCAAATCACCGCCGGTTACATGAACATCCTCGATACGGCGTGGCCCAGATTTCGCTATACGCTCCCACTATTCCCCGGACTACGTTACCTGCAATAGGGAATCATCATGTTCAATCCTGATAAATACCGTTCTGTCGAGTGGCAGAAGGGCGGGCGCGCTTATCCCGCGCTGGACTGCTTTGGCATCGTCAATGAAATCAGGCGCGATCTTGGCCTGGTGCCGTGGCCTGATTTCGCCGGAGTCACGAAGGATGATAACGGGCTCGACCGGGAGGCTCGCGGGCTTATGGCTGGCCTGACGCGATGTGAACCGGCCCCGGGCGCGGGTATTGCCTGTTATGCAGGTTCTGTGGTGACGCACGTTGCCATCGTTGTCGAGATTGACGGTCAGTTGCATGCCGCAGAGTGCAATCCCCGCACCAACGTAACCCTACTGCCGCTGGCGCGATTTGCGCGCCGCTTTGTTCGCGTGGAGTATTACCAGTGACGATCCGTATTTATCCCTCCCGACTGCCCGGCGAGCCGCTGGAAAAGCACGAACACGAAACGATGACCCTCAGCGCCTGGTTTGCGCAGAACGTGAAGGACTGGACGCCGGATCAGCAGCACCCGGTCGCGGTTGAAATCGACGGCGTTCCTCTCCCTGCATCAGAATGGCCACTGTGCGTTATCAAGCGAGAAAACGACGTCAGGATGTATCCTGTGCCGTATGGTACCGGGGCAGAAATCGCATTGTGGGTCGCTGTCAGCGTAGCCGTCGCCTCTGCTGCGTACAGCCTCTACATGATGAGCACAATGTCTCAGGCTGGCGGCGGCGGTGCCCAGGCGGCCAGCGGCGACCAGATTGACCTCAACCCGGCCAAAGCGAACGCGGCGAAACTGGGTGACCCAATCCGTGAAATCTTCGGCAAATATCGCGTCTGGCCTGATTACGTGGTGCAGCCGGTGAGCCGGTTCGTCAACGAGACCAGCATGGAAACCAGCATGTTCCTGTGCATATGCGTCGGCGACGTGGCTATCAACCAGTCTGATCTGAAGGTGGGGAATACGCCATTTTCTTCCTTTGGCACTGACATTAGTTACAAAATTTTTCCACCTGGCGCTGACGTATCCGGCGACGCGCGCACCGAAAACTGGTTCAACTCACCTGAGGTGGGGAATACCGGTTCCGGTACCGCCGGGCTGGATCTGGGTTCAAGCGGACCGGAGACGGTCAGTATTATCGCGGATGCGCTGGTCGTGTCCGGAAACTCCATCACGCTGGTTGATGTGTCGTCGTCTGGCGATGAGGTGATCCCGCCGTCGTGGGCTGTCGGAACGGTCATAACCGTGCTGGCGCCAAACTCTTATACGGTTGTGTCATCCGGCGGTTACAGCGTGATTTATGGCGGGGTAGAGGAACTGGCCCCCTCGGTAGGGCTGCCGGTATCCCTGAACTATAACGGCAACGACTATGATCTGGTGATCGCCAGCTACGCACCGGGCGTTCCGGCAGTGCCGGGGGTGGGTGGCAGCGCCGCCAGAATCACCGCTAACGCCGCGCCGACGACCTACGATTTCAGCAGCACGCCTGTGACGTTCAGCATCAGCTGGCAGGGCACGACCTACCCGGTATCACTGGTGACCAATTACGTCACCATGTCAGGTCTGGTTTCTTCGATCACCTCGCAGCTATCCGGCTCCGGCCTGGTCGCGCGCGATAACAGCGGTCGGCTTGAAATCGGCGAGGCCAGTAGCCCATTTGCTGGCGGGGCCATTACGAACAGCCCGTTACCCATTGCTGTGTTTGGTGATGCTCCGGTTAATACAGCAGGTGTGAAATCAACGGGCGGGACAGCGGAGGTCAGGGCGCACATAACGCTGGCCTATAACAGCGCCACCGGCACGCCATTTACCGGACTGCCGGAGGGCATTCAGCGGTTTTCTCTGGGGTTGTCCGGCAATCAGTTCAGGATAACCGCTGTGGACAGCCAGACGGTCACAGTTGAGCGGCTTACGGTCACCACTGGCTCGGGTGGCGAGACTATTACCACACCTGACCCATCGTGGACTGGCTTCACTGAGCGCACGCTACTGGATGCGACCGTGACGGGTGTCAGCGACGATTACGAATGGGTTGGCCCGTTCCTGGCCTGCCCGGACGGCGAAACGCTGGACGCATTCGAGGTGAACATCAACTTCCAGAGCGGCCTGGTGCGTTACACCGACCAGGGGAATAAGCGCTCCATGCCGGTACGCCTGGTGATCCAGTATCGCAAGGTTGGCACCACCGCCTGGCAGCAGCAGTCTCCGTTCTATTCACGCAGTACCGAAAACCAGATCGGATTTACGCATCGCTACAGCGTGTCGCCGGGGCAATACGAGATACGGATGCGCCGCACCGAACCGGTTAAGGGTGGCAGCACGCGTGACCAGGTATTCTGGCAGGCGCTGCGCTCGCGGCTCAGCAAGCGCCCCACGAAATACGACGGCGTCACCACCATGGCGCTGACCGTGCGCACAGGGAACCGCCTGGCGGCCATGTCCGATCGCCGGATTAGCGTCACGCCAACCCGTATTTACAGCAGTGGCAGAACAGCGCGGAGCATCAGCGGGGCGCTTTACCACGTGCTTGAGTCGCTTGGGTTCACGGCCAGCCAGATTGACACAGCGGCGATTGACGCGCTGGAACAAACCTACTGGACGCCGCGCGGTGAGAAGTTCGACTGGGCGATCGGTGAGAGCAAATCAGCGCTCGAGGTGCTGCAGAAAATCACCAACGCGGGGATGGGATATTTCCTGCTGTCTGACGGCCTGGCCTCTGCCGGCAGGGAAGGCATTAAACCCTGGGTAGGCATGCTCACCCCGCAGGAAACCACCGAGGAACTGCAGACCGCGTTTAAAGCCCCGTCACAGGACGATTACGACGGCGTGGATGTGACGTATATAAACGGCACCACCTGGGCAGAGGAAACCGTGCAGTGCCGACTTACTGGTAACCTTACGCCGGTGAAAATCGAGAGCTACACGCTGGATGGTGTTCTGGATGAAGACCGCGCTTACCGTATCGGCATGCGCCGGTTGCTGGGCTACCAGTTGCAGCGCCTGCAGCACACTACCTCTACCGAGATGGATGCGCTTTGCTATGAGTTTATGGATCGCATTGTGCTGGCCGACGACATTCCCGGCAGCCAGACGCTGAGTTGCCTGATTACCGATATGAAGTATGACAGCAGCAAAATCATCCTGACGCTCAGCGAGGCGCCGGACTGGTCGTTTGAAAATCCACGCGTGATCATCCGGCATCAGGATGGCCGGGCATCGGCAATGGTTGTGCCGACGCGCATTGACGACTTTACCATCTCGGTACCGTACAGCGCAGCGCTGGAGCCGGAACTGTGGGCGATGAATGACGCGTACATTGAACCGCCGCGTCTGCTGTTCTGCTCATCTGTTCGAGTGCCATATGACGCGCTGGTCGGGGAAATATCACCGGGTAATGATGGGATCAGCCAGGTGACGGCTATTCAGTATCACCCCGGCAAATATGCCTACGATGACGCCGCTTACCCCGGCGACACCGCTTAAAACCAAATCAAAATTATCTGACCCGCTTCGGCGGGTTTTTTTTGCCCGGAGCGAGCATGACCACATACGCCACTAATAAACCGCTGGGTTCTACTGACCCGCGTGATCTTTTTGATAACTCCCAGAATCTGGATTTTGCGCTGAACGACATTGCTCAGGCATTTTGGAAGGATCGTTTTGGTAGATTCAGAAAGTCATTCTGGGGAATGGAACAGGAGTCTGCGGCGCAATTACTGATGCAGCAGTTGCGTTTTAATACCTTCATCCAGAACTCCGGATATGACGTTATTGGAGATTATACCAATGGCCCGCTAACGGTTCATGAATATAACCAGCTGGTTCGCTACGACGGCGAATTATGGAAACTAAACGCTTCGACCAGTATCCCTTTTACGACAAGCGGGAATGACGCTGCGTCTTGGTCGAGCGATTCTGTGCATTTCGTCAGTGTTGGAGATGCTGCGCTTCGTCAGGAGTTGCTGCGTAAGCGGGTTTATGCAGTGGATTTTGGTGATGTTCCCGATGGTACTGATGCAAATGCCGAAACATCAACTATCCAGGCCGCTATTGAGTATGTCTACGCTAATGGTGGCGGTGTAGTGGATCTAGGTCCTTTTCATTGGAAAGTTGCTGCCTCAACACTTAATGAAACTTATGATAACTTCGGCGTACCGGTAAGCTCCAGTACGGGATGTATAATTTTACGTAAAGGCGTATCACTTGTTGGGCAGTATGGCAGAACAAAGATCTCCTCAGACAACCCAGAACTGACCATCATTTACTTAGTAGCTCCTGATGGTAACCTTATCAGTGGCTTTGAATTGGCTGGAACGTGGTCAGAAGGAATTTCTGGCACTGGTCATGGTATTTTCCAGGTGGGTACACAAGGCGGCGCGGATATCTCCTGCAGGCGAACAATTTTTGAATATCTTTATATTCACAATGTGGCGTCATACGGAATAGGACTCCAAAATGGAAACCCTGAAGACTGCCATATCAGACATGTTAGCACTGATACCACTGGCGCGGATGGGTTAGATCTTAAGGCGCGAGATGACATAGCAATTCCGCCAGTGGCAAACACAGTTAGTAATGTATGGGTTAAACGGCATAACTTGCGCCTGGATGGATCTGCTGGGTTGGACATTCGTGGCGTGTGGCATGCCAGTAATATTACCGTTACAGATTTCGGCGGCAATTCCACGAAGACATATATTGGCATTCGTTTCCGCACCAAGCCTGTTGCTACCGATCCGTATAATAAGGCAGCAGCGAAATCAACTCTTACAGGTTTTAATATCACACCAACTCCAGGCGCATCCGCACTGCTTATTAATGGCATAGAATGTGGATCTGACGATGTACACATCAATAATGGTACTGCCGAAGGATGTCATGTTAGTGTGGTACATACCGGTAATTCGGTGGGCTCAGCACAGCGCTGTACCGTTACGGGCGTGACCTCCATTAATGCCAGACAGTATGGGTTTAGGAGCGCCGTGGGTTGTGACGATATTAAGTACGTTGGATGTATAGATATCGGGTCTACAACCGCTGGTTTTAGACCAGAAGGCACCAACTGCACGATGGTCGGCAACACAGGCACTTTGTCAGTCGGAACATCAGCGTTACCCACGTTCCTCCAGGTTGGTGGTCGTCATGGGGCAAGTTACGTTAACCTTGAACGACAAAACGATTCATCAGTATCTGTTACAGCAAAAGGCACGGCAGCTGATATAACTCTGCGCTTGTCTGTGAAAGGTGCGGGTTTTGTAGGAGTAAATGCTGATGTCAGGCCCGACACGGCAAATACTAAGTATCTTGGGTCTGGTTCATTACCATGGGCCGGGGGATTTACACAGACAGCATTTACTGTCACCTCAGGTGCTAAGTTCAAAACCGAACCACTTGAAATAACTGACGCCATGCTTGACGCTGCGGAAGAGTGTCCGCCAATTCAATATCAGTTATTGGATCGGGTTGCGATTAAGGGTGCTGATAATGCCCGCTGGCACTTCGGTACGATAGCTGAAAGACTGGAGGAGGCCTTTGCTCGTCACGGACTTGATGTAAGGCGTTATGCGTTCTTCTGTGAAGACCATGTTCCATACATTCCTGCTGTTATTGATGAGGAAACGGGTGACATATTAGAGCCCGAACAAAAGGAGGAGATCCGGTTAGGTGTTCGCTACGAAGAGCTGCTAATGCTTGAAGCGGCGTTGCTCCGACGCAATAACAATCGCCTGAAAGAGAAAATGGATGAGTTAATAGTTAGGGTCGAATCTCTGGAAACTAAATCATAGAATACATTAAGCCCCTGACAGAGAGGGGCTTACATATAGCTCTAGAATAATATTCTAGCGGTAGGTTTCTGGTATATCTTCATAAGAGCCTGTGCGAGACCACACGATACCTGTATTAACTGTTCTGGCTGGGATGCCTACGTTTATAGTATTTGGCTCGATATTTTTTGTGACGACAGCTTCCTGCCCAATGACAGATCCATGATGGACTTTCACGCCTTTGCTCAGCCTAACGCCACTGCCGAGCCAAACATGATCGCCAACAATTACATCGCCTGGATTATTTAAATGCTCTTTAGTTTCTTTGTTATAGATACCATGACCATCCGCTGTGCGAACAACAACACCAGACGAAATCATGCAGTCCTTCCCAACAGCCATTACGCGTGAATGCGTTACGAGAGCAAGTCCGCTTTCCCATGTAGATTCCGCTCCAAGCAAGAAAACACAATCATCACCTTCGAGCCTGATATCAACTCGGCGCGGTCGCGCGAAAGGCCCTATCACGACAAGGTTACGTTTGCCTTTAACTGTTATTTTAGCCCCATGAATTTGCGCATTGTCGCATGCAACAACAATAGAACCCTCTCCATCCACTGAACAGCTGCCACCATCCATTGTAAAGCGGGCGGTATGGTGGGCAATGATTGCGCCTCCGTTCGCTACACTCGTTTTATAGGTATGTCGGACCAGTGGTGCTATATCCTTTACCCCTTCTACGATTTCCGGGAACCCAAAATCCTTAATAACGTCAGAGAATGCTTCAGAACGAAGTGATAGAGCTTCTTTTAGATTGATTTGCATAATGTGTCCTGCTTCTCAGAGGAAGTATGATTTTAAGCAGCCATTTTACACAATGGCTAAGTTCCATAAACCGTTTGCTGTATGAGGGTGTAATTAATATTGATATTTATGCCTCCTCAAACTACTGTATATAAACACAGTAAAAATAATAAGGAGGGTTTATGCCACGCAGAATAGACATTGAAGGCGCGTTTCGCGCCGCCATTAAACGGGAAGCCAGTGGCCGCCAGACGGTTTCGACGCAGGACTTTGTTGCGCAGCTGGTGGCGGTTAACTGGGAGTGGTCGCTTAAAGATGCGAACGACTGGATCGAGAGCCACGTTTCTACCTTTAAGGACGTCTCGACCAGTGAGGGCCAGGCGCGCACCTTCATGCTGTATAACCCGAACGGAGGTCTGTAATGGGCTTTCCATCTCCAGCGGCTGATTACATCTCCCAGCGGATGACTCCGGAACTCATCTGTGGCGTCGGCATCGATACCCGCATACTCGAAACGTCATCGGGGTTCGCATTAATAGAACCGGTTACCCGGTTAGTGCAGGGACAGACTCTGTTGATCCTCATTGGTGGTCGAACGCAGTTTGCGAAACTCAGGGGAAGGGCGTTAATCACGGATGATGGCGAAGCAATAGAAGGTGAGGCCGTGGAAGAGGTCGAGGTGATGGGGCGTGTAACGTTCTTTATCAACAGCACAGATGCTGATGACATTCCAGTGTAAGATGTGGCGCACGAACTGACGGTAGTTAAGGCTCGAGCATTGACAAGGGTTTTAATATCATTTTGCCAACTTTTTATTATCGCCTAATCGTAGTTATAACAAAACCAGCCATAACAGGCTGGTTTTAAAGGGATTTTGTTCGATGTGAGTACTTTAGCTTCAGGCCCCTGACACCCCCTTATATTAACTTAGCTTTATAGCGAGTTCCGCATTTTATTGATTAACTGAGTAATATTTTATATCGCCATTCTCTATATACGAAAGGGGAATGCAGTATTTACGTGCTTTAGGGGCATTTACTATAAAGGGCCTAACTATTAAGGGCGGCAACTTAGGGACCCAAATCGTACGATTTTCATTTTGCCATAAGTATTTTTCAGCACTTTTCGTTACTGCAGGATTGAGTTGAGCTTCAGGAGAATCATAAGGTATTGGGTCGGAAGTATAAACAATGTCATTATTTATCACTTGGCATATAGAATCTCTAATTGCATTAGTAACTTCGAAAATAAAACCTTTGCTATCGAGTATTGCATAGCAAGCATCATTCTTAGCACAGTCCTTATGCCACCTCTTGAATATGTCAGTTGAGTAAAATCTACTTGTACAAAATATAAAACCGTCTCCGGAATCCCTGGAAGAAAGAAGGCTCATATCCTGTATTGTGCTGTAACCCTCACCTTCGAATCTAAATATTTCACTTACGATTGGTTCTTGTGTGTTTTTGTCGATTTTTAGAGGAGAGGAAATTCTACGTACAAGTTCGTGTTTACCTTCACTGGAATCAGCGCGGGCTGCGGTATGACTTATGGTATCTTTGAAGTCATAAATTGTTCCAATTCTTAACGATCCTGTTTTAAAAAATGATTCAAGGAATTGGCGTTCTAAAAATTTATACAAAAACATTGAAATCCCCTTACTTAATAAATTTCCGTATGCCAGAGCGTCCTAAATGACATGTTATCACATGGCAAGTTTTATATGGCATGGCGTTACAACGTTCGATAAACTCCGTTCTACAGTGTCTAAGTTATTGTAAAATTTGAATGCAATTTAGAGTTGTAGTGGGTCGTTATCGATTTTGCACAGATTAGATTAACTCGTAAAGCATGGGGGGGCATGTCTGAAAGGAGCTACGCAAAACTGGGTATGATTCAGGGGCAAAATTGGGGGCAAAAATCATTTTGGGGCGTATTTTGGGGCGATGAATTGACCGACATTGCCCGATATTGTCCATTACTGTTCTTTTGCAACTAACTGATTTTATGATAATTAAATGAATTTTCTGAAATTATAAAATCAGTTTCGTAGTTTAACGCTGATTATGTTGCTGTGGGGATAAACATTGAGTAAACCGGGGAAAAGCAACCCCCTTTCCGGGCGGAAAGGGGGAGAGGAGATTACTTCAGCTCGTCAACCATGGTGATGGCGCGGCCAATGTAGTTCGCCGGAGTCATCGCCTTCAGGCGGGTTTTCTCTTCTTCAGGCAGCGCCAGGCCGTCGATAAACTGCTTCATACCTTCGGCATCAACGCGTTTGCCGCGGGTCAGCTCTTTCAGCTTCTCGT
>ERZ773210.1040-NODE-1040-length-29470-cov-3.627571_pt1 | contig 29470 bp, 16 predicted proteins | sample MGYA00580528_ERZ773210 | MGnify/ENA primary metagenome ERZ773210 (study PRJEB29015, sample SAMEA2737769) | human gut metagenome | biome: human gut; feature: human-associated habitat; material: faeces | place: China | collected 2012 ...
GGCCTGCGAAAATGCAGGCCGGAGTTTTTCGTTACGGCAAGCCGGAATTACTCCGCCTTGAACCACGCCTTCGTGTCGTAGGTCGCTCCTGCACCCGTCTTCACCACCGAAGCGTCGACCGGGAAATACCCCTTCGCCGCATCCATCGAAGAGAACGGAGCTTCCACGCCGTCGCCCATCTGGTTGTTTGCAGGCGTGTAGCTTCCGGTATGCTTCGCCGACCAAAAATTCGTATCGCTGACCGGCGCGGTGTAGAGGTAATTATAGGTTACCTCCGCCTTGTCAGCCGTAAATCCGGCCGTGTCATACACACCCGTCAGATAATTTTTCGCGGTAACACCGGTATAATACCCGACATTCTTGGTCACGGTCAGCCCTGCGAGGACATAAGCCCGGATCATAATGTTCGGCTGGTAAATGTTATAAATCGTATTGTTCGTCACCTCGACCTGAAGCCGGGTCGTCTGGAATGCCTGCGACCTGTCCCCGCAGTTGATCAGGTAGTTCTGCAAAGGCGTTTCGGCATAAAATACGTTGTTATCCAGACGAATCAACTGCTGCGTATGCGCGTCCTTCGCCTTGGTCGAATAGAACGGCTTGTTGGCGACGGTCATCTTCACGATCGAATTCCCGAAATAGACACTCTTGAAATTCTGCGTATTGTGCGAATCGTAAACCACATTGTAGGCGGCATCCACGGTACAATCCTCGACATGCAGCGTCGGATCATAGGTGGCATTGGTCGTCGTAAAGAGGTTGTAATTGCCCGAGGCTGCGATATGCAGGTTCTTGAAAGCCGCATTGTACTTGCAACGCAGTTCCGGCCCGGAGATCGTCGCCTGCGCACGTTCGGGATAACGGCCGATCAGCACGATGTCGCCCATATTGATCGACGCGCCCGAAATCGTGAACGACAGATCGGCAGCATCGGAGTTGTCGACGAAAATCAAACCTCCGGCCGTAATGATCGCAGCGGTCAGTTCGGACGGCTTGAGCAGCTGCGCTTCCGGATAGACCGTCTTATTGATCGTCAGGTCGCCCAGCGCGATGTCTTTCCCGTCCTGATAATCCTGATAGTAGTCCGTCTCGGCGGTAACGGGAGCCGCCGCCGTCGTGTTCTGCACGCTTGCCACCTCGCTCGTCAGATCGCCGGCATAGGCGACCACGTAGATCGTATAGGCCGTATTGGCTTCGAGATTCCCGACCGTCACGCCCGTACCCGCACCGGCCGTGCCTTCGGCAAGAACCCTGGCGGCGTCGGGAGCCGCTTCCGTCGATTTGAGGCAGAGGTATTTCCAGCCGTCGGCATTGGCCGAGGGCGCAACGTCGAAGGTCAGCGCCGACTGCGTGGGCTCGACCGTCGCGGAGTTGGTCACCGCAACCGTCGGAGCGGCGGGAGCCGTTCCGGTGCTCTCGACCTGGATTTTGGCCACCGTCGAAAGCCCGCCGGCCGCAAAGGCCTCGATCGCCACGTCCTTCGACGTGTCGGCCGTGGCGCGGGTCACGGCTGCGGGGGCCGTCACGATCAGTTCGGCCCTCTCATCCACGGCATCGGTCAGGCGTGCCGACCAGCCCTCGGGAGCCGACAGTTTCACCTGCTCGACCCCTCGGATCTCCACCACGAAACGCTTGGTGGCCCCGGCGTCGAACGTCTGCACGCCCTCGGTCGGCGTGACGATCCGGCAGAAGAAATCGCTCACGATCGGAATGCGCAGTTCCTCGCCGCCGAGCAGCCTGATATAGAGGTCGCCGCCGTCGACCTTCACCTCCTCGAAGAACTTGTCGGTCACCGTACCCGAGCCGATGGCCTTGACGGGCTGGCCCTTGGTGTCCTTCACATTTTCGAAGGAGGTGCCGCCGTCGTAGCTCACCTGCCAGTAACCGGTGGCCTCGTCGATGCGGAACCGGGGCGTCGTGCCGTCCTCGGCCACGGCCTTCACGCCGAGCGAGGTGAACGTGGCTCCGTTGTCGGTCGACACCTGCCACTCGCCCTTGTCATTGATCGAGACGATCGGAATCACGGCCTCGGCCTCGCTGCCCTGCACCAGTTCGATGGTCTCGCCGTTGGTCAGCGTGATGAGATATTTGCCATCGGAGGTCTCGACCTTGGAGATCGTGGCGCCGCCGTAGAGTTTCTGCAACGCCTCGATGTTGCCATTCAGCGCGTCGACCTGCGTTTCGAGCGCCTGCACGCGGCTCTTCAGGTCGTCGATCGCATCCCACAGGTCGTCGTTGTTGTCGCACGACTGGAAAACCGCAGCCAGCGCGACGAAGATCAGGATCAGATACTTTTTCATAATATGTTTGGTTTTTTATTCTATTTCAAAGAATTGAGCCATGCGGGGACATACCCTAACCGCTGGCGCAGCTGCGCTTCGTAGAGCGACAGCGGCTCGACGGCCGCGCCGTTGCTTTCGAGGTATTTCACCTGTTCGGCGCTCTCGTCGAAGGTGACCGCCGCGCCGTGGAATCCGACGATGATCGGCGGCATGGTCTTCCACCACTTGTCCGAGGAGAGCCACCACTTGAACGGTTCGGCCCCGAAATCGTGCGCCGCACGCGTGGCGTTCAGATTCCAGATCGTCAGGTCGCCCAGGTGGTTGGGCACGTTGGTTTCGTCGCCGCCGAAACGCCATTGCACGAATCCGCCCGTGCAGCGGTCGACGAGCGTGGCGCGCGGCTGCCTGGAATGCGACTCGAAGAAGGCGTCGTCACCCCACGTGTTGTTCCACAGCACGGCCCCCAGCGAGGTGTTCGACACACCCGAGGCGTGGTACTGTCCGGCGTTTTCGAAATACCCCGTGCTCGTATAGGGCGGCGAAACAGCCTGCCCGCGGCTGCGGTCGCAGACCTTGCCGATGAAGATGCGCGACGAGGACTGCGAGCGCACGCCCGAGTGGCCGCGGTTGCCGCTGATCTCGATGTCGTAGGCCGAGCAGTTGGCGCTCGACACGATCGACAACGCCTCGCTGACGCCCCTGAAATCGACGCGGCGAATCCACGAATCGGTCAGACGCATCATGTTGAGCGGCTTGTAAGCCCCGTCGTCCTCCCACGAAGCGTGGTGGCCGAAATTCTCCTTCGAGCGGCCCTCGAACGTGAGGTCCTCGACGCCGACATGTTCATAATGGGGATACTTGCGGATTTTCCAGCCCCATTTGGCCTCCACGGCGTACATGATCGGTTCGGCGAAGGTCACGCGGTTGCCGCTTACGGAAGCCACCTGGTGATAGTCCTCGACCGTAATGGTCTGAATATCGGTCATGTTTCCCTCGACCCGGTGCGGCGCCAACTCCTGCGCCACCAGCGTCGGGTCGTTGTTCGAAAGCGAAAGGCACACCCAGTCGCCCTTCCCGATGCCGGCCGCCGAAGCCACCTCCACCGAGAACGTTCCGCGTGCGGCGTCGCCCGTCACCGTCGTGAGGTCCGAAAGTCCCGAATTGTGCTTGATATTGATCATCATGGGCGACGACCACATCTGCTCCGAGTTGTTCGGCAGGTTGGGCGTGTCCATGACGAGCGTCGTCTTGCCGCGGCCCGCGCCCTTGAGCACGAAATAACCCCCGCGGATGAAAATCTCCTCGCTGCGGTTGTTCCCCTTCGAGTCGGTGTATTTCTGGTTGGCGGAGGTTGGGTCCACCACGTTGTCGTCGTCGTTGTGGAGGACGAAACGCCCCTCGGGGAAGTAGATCACCGCCCGGGCATTGGCATTCGCGAGGTTCGCCCCCGCATCGCTCCGTCCGGAAAGTTTCAGCTCCTTGAGCAGCGCTGCCAACGCCCCGCGCGAGGACCTGACGCCCGTGGGATCGGCGCCGTAGTCGACGACGTTGTAAACCTTGTAGCCCAGTCCCCAGACATCGGCCGGAGCCTCCTCGCCGTGCTTGTAACCGGCATACGAATAATCGAGCAGGACGTTATTCGCAGTTCCGGCCTTAAAATTCCGCCATGCCAGAGCGGCGTTGGCATCCACCTGCTCGTCGAGCAGCGTCACGTTCAGCGTGACGAGTTTCCGGTATTTCCTGTCCGAATAGACCGTCACCGAGACCGCCGCCTGCTGCGAAGCGGCGTCGAACGTCGCGGGAGCCTTGACCGTCAGCGTCGTCTCGCCAAGCACGGCCGTCCAGCCCGCAGGAGCGTCGATCACCGCCTCGGCGACGTTGTTCTGCACGACCTCGAAAGCCCGGGTCTCCCCGAGGCGGAAAGTCTCGTTGTCGGAAGCCGTCACCGTCAGTCCGAAATCGTCGAAGACGGGAAGCGTGAGTTTTTCGCCGTCGAGCAGTTCGACCGCCAAAAGTCCGGTCGTCGCGTCGTAAGTCACCGACTTGAAGGCCGAACTGTAACTGACGACGACTTTATCCCCCAAGGCATTGACCGGCTGTCCGTTTTGCAAAAGCGGCGCGTAGGTCGCCCCGCCGTCGAGGCTCACGAGCCACTCCCCGTCGGCCGAAACCTTCAGCTGCGGGGTGACGCCCTCGGCGCCGGGCTTATGGTCGCCGCCCGAAACGGGCCATGCCGAAACGTACTCTCCGCCGACCTTCAGCCGCTCGGAAGTGGCTCCGCCGTCGAGGCTCACGGTCCAGTAGCCCTCGGCGTCGATGCCCATGACGGGAACCAGCGCCTCGATCTTCTCACCGAGGATGACGGGCAGCCGGGTTCCGTCGCTCAACTCGATCTCGTACCCCTTTGCGTTGGGTTCGATCCCGACGATGATCGTCGACTCGTCCATCAACTTGTGGAGCGCCACGATGGAGGTGTTCACGCTGCCGATCTTCGCCTCCAGCGCAATCACCCGGTCGCGCAGGCTCCCGATCTCGTCGCGGATGCCGTCGGTGTTCTCACACGATTGCAGCACAAAGGCCGAGGCCGCTGCAATCCACAAAAACAATTTATTCATATCCGATTGATTGTTAGTTATTCGTATCATAGGGAACCACGTCGGACAAGACGCCCTCGCGGAACCACACGTCGTCGTTGTCGCGCAGCAACACGGCCAGTTCGCGGCACAGCGCGGCGAACAGCGCGGGATGCTCCTCCGGCGCGAGGTTGTGCAGCTGGTAGGGATCGGCCGCATCGTCGAACATCAGCACGCGTTCGAGCGTCCCGTCGCGGCCGATGCGCAGCTCCATCGTATGCGCTGCGGTCTTCACGCCGCGCGCCTGGGCGAAGAAGCCGCGGACCAGTCCGTCGGCATCGCGCCCGCCGTCGAGGTTGCGCATGTAAAGGGCTGCGCGCGGGCGTTCGGGCTGCACGGCGTCCTGCCGCAGCACGGCCGAGTAGTCGCGCCCCTCGACTCTCACGGGAATCCGCTCCCCGAGGCCTGCCAGCCCCAGCAGCGTCGGCATGATGTCGGGCGTCGAGAGTAGCAGATCGTCCACACGGTGCGGCACCCGCCCCGGATAGCGCACCAGAAAGGGAATGTTCAGCGACTCGCGCCAGATCGAGTTCTTGGGGTCGTCGGTCGAATGGCTGGTCATCGTCTCGCCGTGGTCCGAAGCGAAGACCACGATCGTGTTCTCCGTAAGCCCCGCCCTGTCCAGCGCAGCGAGCAGGCGGCCGAACTCACGGTCGATACCGCTCACGTTGGCGAAATAGTAACGCACGGCGGCGGCCTTGGCCATCGTCGTGTCGGCGTTGTCGCGCACGAGCAGTTCGGTCAGCGACTTGTCCTTGTAACGTTCATACCCCTCCAGATCGCAGTCGTCGGTCGAAGCGTAGGGCGAATGCGGCGGATTCATGCCGATCATCATCAGGAACGGTTTTTCGGGATCGCGCACGCCGCCCTTGTTTTCAATATATTCGATGGCTTTCGAAACTTCGTGCCGCGGCGACCACTCGTCGACATCGTGACGGTTGCCGTCGGTATCCCAGTAATGGGGATGCTTGTGCACGTCGTAGGTGCCGTAGGAGTACCAGTAGTTGAACCCGTGGCGGCGTTCGGGCGGCGTGTAGGCGTCCCACTCGGGAACGGCGTCGCTGACGTAGGTTCCCGGACGCTGGGGGTTGTTCTTCGTCGGGAAGTCGGCGTGCAGCTTGCCGATATAGGCGCAGTCGTAGCCCGCCGCCGAGAAGACGTCGCCGATACACTCGGCGTCCTCGCGCAGCGAACCTTCGGGACGCTCCGACATGCAGTTCAGCACCACGCCGTTCCGCTCGGGATACATGCCCGAAAGCAACATGCCCCGGTGGGGGCTGCTCACGGGGAAATTGCTCACCGCCTCGGTCAGCACCGTGGCTTCGCGGGCGAAGCGGTCGAGGTTGGGCGTTGCGACCGGATCGCCCTTCCACCCCACCTCGGCGGCGAACTCCGGATCGCTCCAGAACCCCAGCGAGGAGTTGCGATACTGGTCCGGAAATACGTAGATCACGTTGGGGCGCCCGGCCTCCGACTGCCCGCAGGCCGTCAGGGCGAGGCCCGCAAACGGAATTGCAATTCTAATTTTCAACATCGTGTCTTATTTCATTTCAATCAGGTTCACTTCGCGCGTCGCACCTTCGCGGCACGTGAAGATCAAAGCGGTGTTTTCGCCCGCGGGTTCGATCCGGCACTCCGGCCTATCGTCTGCGGACTGCCAGCGGCCGCGGATCACGACCTCCAGCTGCGACTCTCCCGAGGGATTGTCGATCCACTTGCGGGAGTAGACGCTCCGCTCGGCGCGCCTGCCGTCGGCATCGAACACCTCGTCGCTCGGCCCCTCGTAGAAACGCAGGTCGGGGTCCGCAGCGCTCACCGTCAGCCCTTCGCCATCCCCGTCGATCATCACCAGCGAAGGCAGCGAAACGCTTTCCAGCAGCCCCTCGCCCACCTTACCGGCGGCAAAAAGGGCATAGCCCGTAATGCCCGACGGCCTGTCGCGCAGGATATGCGCCGAGGCGTCGCGGCGCAGCACCTCGTAGGGAAGTTCCCACGCGTAGCGGGCCGCCTCTTCGTCCGAAGCGTACACGGCCAGCATGTATTCGTACCCGCCACCGCTGACGGACCCGCTGCCGTGATCTATCCACGCCGTTGCGAAATTGTTCTGCGTCGGGGCGTCGGTCTCCTCGTCGAGCGAACGCTGAAGTGATTTCGAAACGACTACCCTACCTTTCGGCACGAAGTAAGCGTTGCGCAGGTTGTCGCGCAGGACGGCGCCGCCCGCAAGTTCGCCCCGGTAGGGGAACTGCGTCACCGCCTCGCCGTTCACGACGAGCGGATCGGCCGCGTCCGCCAGAAAATTCTGGAACAGCGTCGTATGCACACCGCCCTCGGCCTTGTTTTCGATGTCGGAACCCATACAGACGATGCGGTTGTCGAAGAAAAACCACGACTTGCGCGCCCGCAGCGAACCGTTGTATTTGTCGTGCTCGTGGAGTTCCATCGCGAACACCCCGTCGCGGCCCCTGTGGCTGACGCCTCCGGCGAAGGCCTCGTCGGAGAGGAGCATCTCCTCGTAGCCCGACGCGGTGTCGACGTTCCGGATGTCGGCCTTCATCCGCTCCATCGGGATTTCGAGCGCCGTCGTCCCGGGAATGTGCCGCCAGTCCCAGCCCTCCTGCCGGAACCCGCTGCCGAAGGTGCTCACGGGATCGCCGTCTGCAAGCAGCTGCATGCTGCCGTGCGTCAGGTAGCGGCCGTAGTGGTTGGCTCCCTGGTAAATCTCCGCCGACCAGAGATAGCGGCTGTGGCCCGCGACGGTCACCAGCCAGTCGGCGCGCCGGTGCGACACCGAGGCATTGTAGCCGTAGACGCGGTTCCCCGCAGGCGAAGGTTCGGGAGCGAAGCCCTTTTCGGCGAACAGCCGCGTATAAGCGTCTTTTCCTTGGGCCACACGCAAGTAGGCGGCGGCCAGCTCCGGGTCGATCTCCCCGCGGCCGTCGGGCGTACCCGCGACGGCCAGCCGGGCATAATGCCACGGGACCAGTTCTCCGCGGCCGTCGGGATGACGGCCCGAAAGGGCCAGCGGAAACGACCGCAGATTGCAGTAGAAGCGCATTTCGAGCAGCGCGCGTTTCAGAACGGCATGGCTTTCGGCGCTCACCGCGAACTGCGTCTTCGACAACAGCCACACGGCATTCACGGCCCCGCCGCTGAACCCGTCCACGGCATAGGCCGGGTAGTGACGCCGGTGGTGGAAGACCGTGCCGTCGCTCTTGAAGCAGGGTCCGGTCCCCTCGGTGACCTTATATCCGTTGTCGACCCAGCGGGAGAACGCCTCCAGCCAGGCCGCTTTCACCGGGGTGTCCGGGAGCATCACGATGCTCGCCAGACGGCCGACGAGCGAGGTGTTGAACGCGTCGATGTCCATCCCCGGCTCCGCCGGCGGAAGTTTCACCTCGCCCACGCCCGAAAACCACTCCATAGCCTGCTGCACGTCGTGTTCCAGCCCGGCGCGACGCAGCACGTCGCGCATGATGACGGGAGCCGTGTAAAAATTGCGCATGCTGTACCCCAGGTGGTGCAGGGTTCCCTGCGCACTTCCCGCGGCGAAGCCCTGATCCAGAAGATGCCGCGTCAGCAGCACATACATCCGTTCCAGCTCCGCCCGCTCGGCGGCGTCCGCAGCGGCATCGTGGGCCACGGCGACCTGGAACAGGAAGTCGTTGTATTTGCGCAGCGTCTGGCCGTTGTCGTTGAACAGTTTGCCGACATCGGGATGGCCCAGATTGATATAGGTCTCGGCATAGCGCACGAACCAGATCGGCTTGCCCCGAAGCGTCCCGTCGGAATTTTCCGCAATGCCGTATGCGTCGAAGCGTTTGCGCAGGGTCTTCATCGCCATCGGCTTCCGGCCTTCGAGCAGCAGTTCGCGCAGACGCCGTTCGACGGTCGCCATATCGCGCCGCTCCCCCTCACCGACCGCGGCGGGGAGTGCGGGCATCGGATTGCGCCACGATTGCAGCAGCGTGAGCCAGTGGCTCGTGGTCGCGGCGTTGATGAACGGCGCCTGGAAATCGGCCGTATGGTGCCGCACGTCCTGAAACGAGGAGAGAATCAGGTGGTCGAAATACAACTCGCCCCGTTCGACGCCCTCCGCCGTGACGACCAGTTCGTCCATCCCCTCCTCGGGCCGGCCCTGCATGTCGCGGTCGAAAGCCACCCATGCCCCGCGCCAGCCGGTGAACTCCAGTCCGTAGTCGAACCACGCGCAGGTGCGCCCCTCCTTGCGGAACTCGAAACGCAGTTTCCCGTCGAGCGCCTTCGGGGCGTAGACCCAGAACACGAAGGTCGAAACGGAGGTCTCCCTGGGATTGGGATTTTCCGACAGATAACCCACCGGGGATTCGATGCGCACCCGGGCGCCCGCCCGCGACCATTGCCAGCGGAGCGCGTGCGCGCCGTGCTTGTAATGGTCGCCCGAGACGGACAGCGACGAGCCTTCCGACGCCGTGAAAGGCGCCGCAGACTCCTCGAACGAAAGAATCCGCGCATCGGCGACCTCCCGCACCGACTGCGCCGGTGCGGCCCACGACCACACCGACACAGCGGCGAGAAACAACAGTTTATACATGGGCATCCGGTTTAAAACAAAGGTTCGCCCGCCTCCACACGGCCCTTGCGGATCAGCGCCTCAAGGAAATAGTAATCTGCGTAGTTCAGCGGCACGTCGATATTGCTGCCGTGCGGGATGCTGCCCACGGAGTGCATCAGCAGGAACCCGCCGTTGCCGCCCACCGGAGCGCGGTAGGCCGGCGACGAGAGCGACTCGACGATCCGGTCGGCCTTCTGCTTATACAGCCCGTCCCCCGTATAGGTGTACATTTCGTAGAACGCCGAAGCGATGATGGCCGCCGTCGAGACGTCGCGCGGTTCATTGGGAATGTTCGGCGCATCGTAGTCCCAGTAGGGAACCAGGTCGGCGGGCATGTTCTTGTCGCCCAGCATGAAACCGGCCACCTTCCGCGCATGGTCGAGGTAGCGTTTGTCGCCCGTGTAACGGTAGCAGGCCGTATAGCCGTAGACGGCCCATGCCTGTCCGCGCGCCCACGCCGAATCGTCGGCATAGCCCTGCGCCGTGCAGCGTCCGCGCACGTCGCCCGTCGTCAGGTCGTAGTCCACGACGTGATAACAGCTGTAATCGTCGCGGAAGTGCTCCTTCATCGTTCGGTCGGCATGCTTCACCGCGATATTATAATAGGTGCTGTCGCCCGAAAACTCCGTGGCCTTGAACATCAGTTCGAGATTCATCATGTTGTCGATGATCACCGGGCACTGCCAGCCGCGCTCGCCCTGCCAGCCGCGGTCGGCGTCCCACGACTGGATGACGCCCGGCACCGGCCGGAAACGCGTCGCGAGCGACTTGGCCGTCTGGACGATCACATCCTCGTAGCCGGGTATGTTTTTCAGCCGCAGTCCGTTGCCGTAGCTGTCGTAGACCATGAAGCCCACGTCGTGATGCCATTGCAGGTACTGCACCGAATCGAGGATCTCGGTATGCTTCCGTGCGCGCGCGGCCCATGCCTCGTCGCCCGTCAGTTCGTACATGTACCACAGCGTCCCGGCGAAGAAACCGCTCACCCAGTCGTCGACGGGCACGTAGTCGATCCGCCCGTTCTTCCAGGTCGAGGGGATGCGGATCACACCGCCCGTCTCGCTCGAATCGGCCAGCATGCCGATCTGCTTTTCGGCGACGGCGATGTTTTCGTCAATGATCGAAGCGCGCTTCGAAGGCTGCGAGCAGGCGGCAGCCCCTGCCAGGAGGAGCGCGACGGTCGCATATTTAAATAAGATCTTCATAAATTAGGTGATTAACATGATTATTTTGGTAAACCAAATCAGCTTTTCGGACAAAGGTAAAGTTTTTTTCGGACTTGCAACATATTTTAATAATCTTTTCTGATGAATGTAAAATTTTTATTATTTTCTCTTTGAAAAATTTTGGCGAACCAATTTCTTTATTTATTTTTGACCAAATATGAATCTATGAAAAATATGTTAAAACACGCTGTACCAGCGATTTGGATACTATTCAGCACGCTTTGGGGCCAGCATGCCGCTGCGGCAATCGACGCCAAAATCAGTTTCGAAACGGAAATTCCCAAGGCTTTTGTATGCGGCGAAAACAGCACGGCCGAATTGAGCGGCCTCCACTACAAGGACGGGAACCGTTCGCTGCGCTGGTCGTGGAGCGCGCCGTCGACGCTCCGCTTCAACGACTTCGGACAGCTGATGCGCTCGCTGCGGGTCAAGGGCGCGGGCGTCATGCTCTGGATCTACAACCCCAGGGCCGTCGACGCCGACATGCGGTTCTCGTTCGAGACGCCCACCGGCGAAGTCCCCTACCGGTTCGATTTCCACATGGATTTCACGGGCTGGCGCGCCTGCTGGATCAAGTACAACGACATGCCGGGCGACCACGCCTCGCAGCAGGTATCCCGGCTGACGATCTCGACGCCCGCCGGGGTCGAAAGCGGCGAGCTGTTCCTCGACCGTCTGACCTTCTCCGAGGTCAAGCTCCACGACCAGATCACCCCCGACAAGCAGATTCCCGGCAACAACTGCAATCTCTCTCGCGAATTGTGGCACTGGGCGCGCCTCTGGGAGTGGGAGCAGTACGAATACGAAGAGCCGCTGCGCGACGTCACGCCCGCGGAAAAGGCCCAGCTCGACGCCGTGAAATCGCGCATCGAAAGCATCGTCGCGGCCAACATGTCGAGCGCCAACTACATCAACGGCACGATCATCCCGCGCGCCCGGGCGACCTTCGAAAAGGCCGCGATCCGCCGCACCGACGACGGCGGGATCATCGGCGCCCCGCTGCTCTCGAACGACGAGTGCAACCGCCCGAAAGGCGAACTGCGCCTGGACGACATCGAGAACATGCTCAACGCCTTCGCGCTGAACAGCCATATCAACAACGATCCGAAATACGACGACGATTTCTTTCTGGTGATGGACCACGCCATCGACCAGGGCTTCGCCTTCGGCCACGGCAACGGAACCAACCACCACTACGGCTACAACATACGCAAGATCTACGACGCCATGTGGCTCATGCGCGACAAGATCGCCGCACGCGGCAAGACCGACGAATACGTCAAGGTGCTGGCCTACTGGAGCGGCCTGGCGGAGACCCGCAAACCCTACGTCTACGGCCGCGACGAGCTGCTCGACTCGTGGCACACGCTGCTCATCCCCAAGATCGTCAGCGCGCTGATGCTGCCTGACGAGGCCGAACAGTACCGCGCCATGAAGAGCCTCGGCGTATGGCTCTCGGGGAGCCTCGGCTTCACGCCGGGCACCATCGGCGGCATCAAGCCCGACGGCACGACCTTCCACCACGGCGGCTTCTACCCCGCCTACTCGACCGGCGCGTTCGCCATGATCGGCTACTTCTGCAAAGCAACCCGGGGAACGGATTTCACCCTCTCGGAGCAGGCGCGCCGCAACTTCAAGCTGGCGCTGATGACCATGGCCAGCTACACCGATCTGCGCGACTGGGGACTCGGCCTGGCCGGCCGCCATCCCTTCGGCAAGAACGGCCGCATCCCCGACGCCGACGTCAACGCATTCGGTTATCTGGCCGCGCTGGGCGACCTGACAGGCAGCGGCAAGGGCGCGGACCCCGAACTGGCGGGCGCCTACCTGCGCCTGAAAGGCACGGACAAGGAGTTGAACAGCCTCTTCAGGAAAGAGGGGATTTCGGCGGGTCCCACGCCCTCGGGATTCTTCGTCTATAACTACGGGGCCGCGGGCATCCACCGCCGCGGCGACTGGATGGTGACGCTCAAAGCATTCAACACCGATGTCTGGGGATCGGAGATTTATACCAAGGACAACCGCTACGGACGCTACCAGAGCTACGGTTCGGCGCCGATCATCGGTTCGGGCAATCCCGTCTCAGCCGCGGCGAGCGGATTCGTGCAGGAGGGCTGGGACTGGAACCGCGTGCCGGGCGCCACGACCATCCACCTGCCCTACCCCGAACTGGAAAGCCCGCTGCCGGGGACGCTCATGGAGCGCAACCCCGAGCGCTTCTCGGGCGCCTCGTCGCTCGAAGGCCGCAACGGTATTCTGGCCCTGCACTTCGTCGAAAAGGACCGCAAGAACTTCACCCCCGGGGCCACGGCGTACAAATCCGTCTTCTGCTTCGACAACCGGATGGTCTTCCTCGGCAGCGGCATCGACAACGACAACCAGGCATACCCCACCGAAACGACGCTTTTCCAGCTGCGGATGGACAGCCCGGCCGAACAGATAGAAGTCGACGGCGAGCTTTACGACGCTTTCCCGCTCAACCTTTCCAAGGGCGGCGAGCGGCTGGCGCTCTCCGACACGAAGGGCAATTTCTACGTGGTGAAGAACGCCGCAGCGGTGAACATCACCAAAAAGGAGCAGACCTCGCCCAACGACAAGACCCGCGCACCCCAGACGGGCAACTTCGCCACGGCCTGGATCGACCACGGCCGCGCCCCCAAGCAGGCCGCCTACGAATATGCGGTCTACATCCAGCCCACGAACAAGGAGATCACGCGCCTGATCAAGAAAGACGGCTACGAAGTGCTGCGCCGGGACAACACGGCCCACGTCGTGAAGGACCTCGCCACGGGCATCACGGGCTACGTCTGCTTCGGGGAATACACGGGCCAGGGGCTTGTGCGCAAAGCGACCGGAGAGTCGATCGTCATGGAGCGCACCGACACGGACGGACAGGTCGTGATGAGCGTCTGCACGCCCGACCTCGGCCTCACGGAGAAGACCTACACCACGCGTCAGGAGAGCCGCCCCATCGAAAAAGAGGTGCTTTTGGACGGCGCATGGGAGCTTGCCGCACAATATCCCGGCGTGGAGGCCGTTTCCCACGACACCGGAACGCTGCTGAAGATAACCTGCCGCCACGGACAGCCCGTGGAGTTCCGGCTCAAGAAGAAATAACCATTTTCACCCACAACCTGATTTATTTATGAAAAAAGCACTTAAACGCATGGCCGCGGCAGCGCTGGTGACCCTATCGGTACTCCGGGGGGGGGACGCCTTTGCGCAGAACGCCGTGGACGGACGCGTGGTTGACGCCAACGGTGCACCGCTGGTGGGCGTAACCGTCCTGATCAAGGGGACGCAGTCGGGAACGGCCACGGGCGCCAACGGCAGCTACTCGATCAAGGCCCGGGAGGACCAGACGCTGGTCTTCTCCTATCTGGGCTACACGACCGTCGAGGAGTATGTCGGCAAACGCACGGCGATCAACGTCAAGATGACCGAAGAGGCGTCGCAGATCGGCGCCGTCGAGATCGTCAACATCGGCTACGGAACCACCACGCGGCGCGACCTCACCGGCTCGGTGGCCAAGGCCGACCTGGGAACGATGATGAAGGCCAACGTCACCAACTTCGACCAGGCGCTGGGCGGACGCATCGCCGGCGTGGTCGTCACCACGGGCGACGGCTCGCTGGGCGCCGAAGCCAATATCACCATCCGCGGAAACAACTCGCTCACGCAGAGCAACGCCCCGCTCTACATCATCGACGGATTCCCGTCCGAAGGGTCGTTCGCCGCGTCGATCAACCCCGCCGACATCGAGTCGATCGACGTGCTGAAAGACGCTTCGGCGACCGCCATCTACGGAGCGCGCGGAGCCAACGGCGTCATCGTGATCAACACCAAACGCGGCAACGAGGGCAAGCCCACGGTGAACTTCAGCGCCTCGTTCTCCCTGAACAAGATCGCCAACAAGGCCGACCTGATGGACTCCTACGAATTCGTCCGGCTTCAGAGCGAACTGATCAGCGAGGAGACGATGAACAAGAGCTATTTCAGCGAGGGACTGACGCTCGACGACTACCGCCACATCCCGGGCATCGACTGGCAGGACCAGCTCTACCGCACGGCTTTCCAGCAGAACTACAACGTCTCGCTCTCGGGCGGCAACAAGGAGGGGCTGCGCTACAACGTGGGCTTCTCGGCGCTCGACCAGGACGGCATCATCATCCGTTCGAACTTCCAGCGCTACCAGGGCAAGGCCAACTTCACGCTGCCCATCTCGAAAAAACTCACGCTGAACGCCAACGCCAACTATTCGCGCACGGCGACCAACGGCGTGACCCCCACCACGGCGCAGACCACCTCGTCGTCGTCGGGCTGGCTGATGTACTCGGTCTGGGGCTACCGCCCCGTAACGCCTCCCGGACAGGACATCCTCGATTCGATGCTCGACGAAGCCGTAGACGGATCGAACGACTACCGCTTCAACCCGGTGAAGACCGCCAAGAACGAATACCGCAAGACGCTGGTGGACTACCTCAACGCCAACCTGGCGCTGACGTGGAAGATCACCCCCGACCTGACGTTCAAGACCACGGGCGGCTACGTCCTGAACAAACGCCGCCGCGAGGAGTTCAACGGCAGCGAGACCTACACGGGCTACGCCGGCTCGCCCAGCGGCAAAGGCGTCAACGGCGCCATCTACTGGACCGACCAGACGAGCTGGTCGAACGAAAACACGCTCAACTACAAGAAGCGCCTGGGGCGCAGCCACAACCTCGACCTGATGGCGGGACTCTCGCTCCAGGGGCAGAAGAACACCTACGACGGCGTTGCGTCGACGCAGATCACCTCCGAGGAGCTGGGCATCGCGGGCATCCACACGGGCAACTACCAGAAGGTCCAGAGCAACTACTACGACTGGCGGATGATGTCGGCCTTCCTGCGCGCCAACTACAATTTCCGCTACAAATACTACCTGACCTTCTCATTCCGCGCCGACGGCTCGTCGAAATTCCCCTCCGACAACCGCTGGGGCTACTTCCCCTCGGCCGGCCTTTCGTGGAACTTCAACCGCGAGAATCTGCTGAAGAAGAGCGAGTGGATGAGCAACGGCAAGCTGCGCCTCTCGTGGGGCCTGACGGGCAACAACCGCACGCAGACCCCCTACGACTTCTATTCGCAGATCACCGTCAACCCGGGTTCGGGCAACTCGCTCGACTATGTGTTCGGCGGCGAGCGCGTGCCGGGCTACTACGTCTCGAACATGGCCAACGAGCGGCTCAAGTGGGAGACCACCGAGCAGTGGAACGCGGGTCTCGACCTCGGGTTCTTCGAGGACCGCATCAAGGTGACGGCCGACTGGTACGACAAGGTGACGCGCGACCTGCTGCTCTACGCCCTGCTGCCCGCCTCGTCGGGCTTCGAACAGGGGATGCTCAACATCGGCAAGATCCGCAACCGCGGCTTCGAGCTGACGCTCGAAACGGTGAACGTCAAGACCCGTCAGTTCCAGTGGTCCACGTCGTTCAACATCGCCTTCAACCGCAACCGAATTCTCGGGCTGGTCGACGGACAGAACACGCTCCAGAGTTCCGTATCGTGGGAGACGCGCTTCAACTCGCAGTTCCCCTACATCTCGCAGGTGGGTAAGCCCACGGGCATGATGTACGGCTTCATCTACGACGGGACCTACAAGGCCGAGGATTTCGACGACAAGGGCAACCTCATCAGCGGCGTTCCCTCGTTCAAGGGCAACGCGATGCAGCCGGGCGACATGAAATACCGCGACATGAACGGCGACGGGGTCATCGACGACTACGACCGCACGATCATCGGCTGCGGACAGCCCCTCAACACGGGCGGCTTCGGCAACAACTTCAACTGGAAGAATTTCGACCTGAACATCTTCTTCGCGTGGAGCTACGGCAACGACGTGCTGAACGCCAACCGGCTGGTCTTCGAATCGGGATGGAGGAGCCAGACCAACCAGCTGGCCTCCTACGCCGACCGCTGGTCGCCGGAGAATCCCGCGTCGAACATTCCGCGCGTGAACGCCGTCGGCCGCGAGGAGTACTCGTCGCGCGTGATCGAGGACGGTTCGTTCCTGCGGCTGAAGAACGTCTCGCTGGGATACACGCTGCCGAGCCGTTCGCTGCGCAAGGCGGGCATCAGCCAGATGCGCGTCTACGTCTCGGCCGACAACATCTGGACCCTGACGGGTTACAGCGGTCCCGACCCCGAGGTATCGACCCGCAACTCGGTGCTGACGCCCGGATTCGACTGGTCGGCATATCCCCGCGCATTCGGCTTCACGGCCGGCGTAAACCTCACATTCTAACGGTTTAAACGCAACATTACGCCATGAAAATCAAAAGCATATTGAAACTGGGAACGCTGGCGCTGCTCACCGCGGCCCTTCCGGCGTGCAGCTTCCTCGACACCGATCCGCAGATCATCCCCGACGACGGCTACTACAACAGCGAACAAAAGCTGATCTACGGTCTGGCGGGCGTCTACGGCGTGCTGAACAGCGAAGCGATCTACGGCAACTACTACTCGCTGCAAATCGCCAACGCCGACGACCTCTGCTACTTCAACAACTACAACAACAGCGAATCGCGTCCCGACCGCTATAACCACAGCGCCGGCACGGCGGCGATCTACGACACCTGGTCGAAGCTCTACGAAGGCATCAAGAACGCCAACCGCTACATCGAGGCCGTCGAAAAGACGGAGATCGACCCCGGGAAACTTTCGGTGGACATCGGGCTTTACATCGCCGAAGCGCGGTTCCTGCGCGCCTACTACCACTTCCTACTGGCGCAGGCGTGGGGCGATGTGCCCCTGCGCGTCAAGGCGACCACCTCGCCCAACCCCAACGACGTGCAGATGGCCGCAACGCCGCAGGAGCAGGTGCTCAAATGGTGCGCCGACGAGATCGAAGCCACGATTCCCGACCTCTACGAGCCCATCGACAACACCCCCTCGCGCGTCAGCCAGACCGTCGCCCAGGGCATTCTGGCCCGCGTCTATCTCTTCATGGCCGGCGAGAGCGTCAAGCAGATCGACGGACTGGATAAAAAGGAGATGTACCGCCGCGCCGCCTACTGGGCCAACGAGGTGATCGCCTCGCACAAGCACGACCTGAACGAGAGCTACGAGGAGATCTTCATCAACATGATCCGCGACCAGTACGACACACAGTTCCACGAATCAATGTGGGAGGCCGAATTCCTCGGCGACCGCACCAGCGCGACCGACTGGACGAACGGCCGCATCGGCGACCTGATCGGCCTGCGGTCGCAGTCGGGAACGACCAACTACTCGGAGTGGGCCTGCAACTACTCCTACGGCTACTACAACGGCTCCTACACCCTCTGGCAGCTCTACTGGGAGAACGACCGCACGGCAGACGAAACGGCCAGCGCCACGGTCATCGACAAGCGGCTGACTTGGAACCTGCCGGGCTACAACTACCGCGGAATGAACAACCAGAAAATCTCGTACAAGAACAAGGCGGGCGAGACCGTGACGCGCTACTTGCAACAGACGCAGAGCATGTTCAAGACGCCATGGGTCTACAACAACAATTTCGCCATGCCCGACATCGAGGGGCTGGACCAGACGATCGAGGACGCGTTCGACCCCGCCGATCTGGTTTACGACCCGACGGTGATGTGCGCCGTCCGCAACGCCGGCAAATGGCGCCGCGAGACGGTCTACGAGAAACAGATGTCGGCCAAGAGCCTCTACACGACGATCAACTTCCCGATCCTTCGCTACGCCGACGTGCTGCTGATGTACGCCGAGGCAATCAACGAATACGCCGGGGCGCCGGACGACCAGGCCAAGGAGGCCATCCGGGAAATCCGCAAACGCGCGGGCGTCAAGACCGACGAGAGCCTGCTGGGCGACTACCGTTCGTTCCGCGACCTGGTGCGCAACGAGCGCGGACGCGAACTGGCTTTCGAGGGGCTTCGCAAGTGGGACCTGATCCGCTGGGGCACGTTCGTCGAGAAGATGCACAACGCCGGGACCAACCAGCCGACGGAGAACAAGTACCGCAACGTCAGCTATACGAACTATGCGTCGGCGAACTACGCCAACGTGACGGCACGCCACATCTACCTCCCGATTCCGACCAAGGAGCTGGCGGTGAACCACGCGCTCCGACAGAACCCCTTATGGTAAAACGCTTAATTGCAGAGCATACGATGAATACGAAACGAATCACATACCTCGCGGCGACGCTGGCCCTCGCAACCGCGGCAGTCTCGTGCGAACACGAAGAGATCTACGAGCCGCTGGAGTTCTCGGTGCGGCTGGCGCCGACGAACACCTACCGCACGGGCGACCCGGTGGTCTTCAACTTCAGCGGCAACGCCGACTTCATCACCGTCTGGACGGGCGACACGGGACACGAGTACAAGCACCGCAACCGCACGAAGGTCGACATCGCCGACATCGAGTCGTGCGAACTGGAGATCGAGATCAGCCAGCAGTACGGCACGCTGAACAACCTCGTCCTGTTTGCGGGCAACAAATTCGCGGGGCTGAACGGCAGCGACGCCGCCACCGACCGCCCCGTGGTCGAAGCCATCGCGGCGAACGACTGCGCCGACTGGACCAAACTGGAGTTCACGCCGAACAACGCGAACAAGTTCGAAACCCGCACCTACGACATCACCCGGTTCGCCGACCGTTTTTCGTGGGGCATGCACCTTTTCTATCCGGACCCCAAGACCACGATGCGCACCTATCGGATCAATCCGAAGATCACGGTCAAGTTCAAGGGCCACGACACGCAGGTCTACAACTATCCGGACATGGAATTCGTTCCCTTCTCGCTGGCTTCGCAGCACGCCGACGACCCCTATATTCATAATGTATCGGGCAACGGCAACCTGAAATTCCAGGGCCGGCCGGGAGCGAACAACACCGCCAATATCGTCTTCCAGGGCTTCAGCGCCGGGGCTTTCCCCGAGATCGACCAGTGGGCCTTCATGCAGCCCGTCGCGCTCAACACGATCTCGCCCGACACGGGCCTGAACATCAAGGGCGTGACCGACGATCTGCCGAGCTACTCGTACACCTACACCGAGCCGGGGACCTACACGGTGACCTTCATCGTCGCCGGCGGCAACTACCAGGGACAGTCGGCACCCGCTCCCTACGAGGTGACGTTCACGGTGATCGACCCGATCGAATAACCCGTCCGAAAGTTTTCGCAAGCCCGCCCTTCAGCAAGAAAGGCGGGCTTTTTCACAATATCCGGTTGCATTTCTGCGTTTTTTCCAGTAACTTTGGAGGTGAAACTTAACCTTTAACAACCAAAACCGAAACAACCTCATCGTATGAAGGCTGAATTACAGGAAATAGCGTCGCAGTTCGCGCTGGAAGGCGCTATCACGGCAATCGACTCGCTGGGCGAGGGATTCATCAACGACACGTTCATCGTCCGCACGGCGGGCGATGCGCCGGATTACATCCTCCAGCGCAAAAACAAGAGCATCTTTCCCGACGTTCCGGCCATGATGGAGAACATCCGCAAAGTGACGGACCATATCCGCCGCCGCGTCGCAGCCGCCGGGGGCGACCCCAGACGCGAGGCGATGACCGTGGTTGCGACCCGCGACGGAAAGCTCTATCACGTGGACGCACAGGGCGAATATTGGGCCGTTTCGGTTTTCATCAGCGACACGATCGCCTACAACAAGGCCGACTCCCCGGAACTGGCCCGCAAGGGCGGCGAGGGCATCGGCAAGTTCCAGGCCCAGCTGGCGGACTTCACCGAGCCGCTGGCCGAGACGATCAAGGGCTTCCACAACATCCGTCACCGCTTCGTGCAGTGGGACGAGGCGCTGCGCCGCGACGCCGCAGGCCGCGTGAAAGACCTTGCGGAGGAGATCGGCTGGATCGAATCGCGCCGCGACGAGATGCTCTCGTTCTGGTCGAAGGTCGAGGACGGCACGATCCCCACGCACGTGACCCACAACGACACGAAAATCAACAACATCCTCTTCGACAAGCAGGGCGAGGTGCTGTGCGCCATCGACCTCGACACGGTGATGAACTCCACGTCGCTCAACGATTTCGGCGACGCCATCCGCTCCTACGCCAACACGGGCGACGAGGACGACCGCGACCTTTCGCGCGTGGGCATGTCCCTCGAAATGTTCCGCGCCTATACCGAAGGCTATCTGTCGCAGCGGGCCGGACAGCTCAACCAGGCCGAAATCGACCACCTGGCATTCTCGGCCCGTTACATCACCTTCGAGCAGGTGCTGCGTTTTTTGATGGACTACATCGACGGCGACACCTATTACAAAACGAAATACCCCGAGCACAACCTCGTGCGCACCCGCGCCCAGTACAAACTGCTGCAAAGCATGGAAGAGCAGTACGGCACGATGTGTGAAATCGTACGGGAAACCGTCGCCAAATACAAATAAGGAATGGAAATTCGCAAGATAGCAGGCATCGCGCCCGACGACCGGGCCGCCGTGGACGAGGCATTCGCCGGAATCGAGCCGCTGCCGGTGGCGTGCTGCAACTGGCCCGCGGAATTCCCCTACGCCCCGGAAGTCAGCTTCCGGATGTTCCATACGGGCGACTGGCTGATGCTGCGCTTCGACGTCGCCGAACGCTACACGGCGGCGCTCGTCACGGAGGACAACGGCGAGGTGTGGACCGACTCGTGCGCGGAGTTCTTCATCGCGCCCGACACAGGGATGTACTACAATTTCGAAACCACCTGCATCGGACGGATGCTGCTCGGAGCACACAAATCCCGGACCGAGGCCGAGCACGCCTCGCCCGAGGTGCTGGCGGGCGTGAAACGCTACACGACGCTGCCCTGCGGCGAGCCTTTCGCCGAGCGCGAGGGCGACAACCGCTGGTCGCTCACGCTGGCCATCCCCCCGCAGGCGCTTTTCCGCCATGCGCTGACCGACTGGAGCGGTCTCAAGGCCCGCATGAACCTCTACAAATGCGGCGACAACCTCTCGCACCCCCATTTCCTCTCGTGGCGGCCGATCCGGACGGAGAAACCCGATTTCCACCGTCCCGAGTTTTTCGGGGAGGTGACGTTCGAGAAGTGAAAAAGTTAAAAGTGAAAAGCTGAGAGCCAAGAGACAATCCGGTCGCGATGCGACAACTGCGGGCAACAGGCGAGCGCAATCGCTTGCGAATTGCCGAGCCGCCACAGCAGTCAAGGCGCGTGTTTTTGCGCCTTAAGTCCCCTCCCGAGGGAGGGATTTGGGGTGGGGTCAGACTTGTAAACGACACCAACGGCGGCGACAACACGATCGGCAGCAAACCGACAGAGAGAAAGATTAACAAATTACATAAACGTATGAACAACAAGTATTCACTTCCCAAAGACGGCGGCCTGATTTCCGAATCGGCTCCGCGCGACATCATCCATCGTTACGAGAAGATCCACACCAAGGTCTACGAAAACGAGTACGAAGGCGTGCAGTACGTCGCCGACAACATCGTCAAGGCGATCCGCATGTACAACGAAATCCACTGCTCGAACGAGGTCTACGAGGAGTCGCAGCCCTTCGTGCTGGGCCTCACGACGGGCCGCACGCCGCTGGGTCTCTACCGGGAACTGGTGAAACGCCACCACGAAGGGCAGATCAGCTTCCGGAACGTCGCCGTTTACAGCCTCGACGAGTTCTACCCGATCCGGTCGACCGAACAGCAGAGCCGCAACTACCGCATCCACGAGGAGTTCCTCAACCACATCGACATCCTGCCCGAGAACGTGCACATCCCCGACGGTACGGTTCCCGAGGACCGCGTTTCGGAATACTGCGCGTCGTACGACCACTCGGTGCGGCGCATCGACCTGATGATCATCGGCGTCGGCGAGGACGGGCAGATCGGCTTCAACGAGCCGGGGTCCTACTCCCGCTCGCGCACGCGGCTGGTGCAGCTGACCTACAACACCCGCAAAATCCAGTCGGGCGCTTTCTTCGGGCTGGAGAACACGCCCAAGATGGCGGTCACGATGGGCATCGACACGATCATGCGCGCCAACCGCATCATCCTGATGGCCTGGGGCGAGGAGAAGGCCCACATCGTGCAGCGGGTCGTCGAGGGCGAGATCACGGATCAGGTTCCCGCCTCGTACCTCCAGGCGCACCAGAATATCGAGGTGGTGATCGACGAGAATGCCGCGCAGCTGCTCACCCGCGAGCAGACGCCGTGGATGGTGGGTCCCTGCGAATGGACGCCGAAATTCGTCCGCAAGGCCGTGGTATGGCTCTGCGGCGTGGTGAAGAAGCCCATCCTGAAACTCACCTATAAGGATTACATCGAAAACTCGCTGGGCGAACTGCTCGAACAGGGCCGCGCCTACGATCAGATCAACATCGACGTCTTCAACGACCTCCAGCACACCATCACGGGCTGGCCGGGCGGCAAGCCCAACGCCGACGACTCGACGCGCCCCGTGCCTTCGTCGCCCTTCCCCAAACGGGTGATCGTCTTCTCGCCGCATCCCGACGACGACGTGATCTCGATGGGCGGCACGTTCATCCGCCTCGTGCAGCAAGGTCACGACGTGCACGTGGCTTACGAAACCTCGGGCAACGTGGCCGTGCACGACGACGTGGTGCTCCAAAACATCGACACGGCCCGCGAACTGGGTTACGGCAACCACTACGCCGAAGTCGAAAAGGTCATCGCCGGCAAGAGGAAGGGCGAACCCGAGCCGCGCCCGCTGCTCGACCTGAAAGGCGCCATCCGCCGCGCCGAGGCGCGTGCCGCCGTGCGCTCGTTCGGACTGAACCCCGACACCAACGCCCACTTCCTCAACCTGCCGTTCTACGAAACGGGCGGCATCAAGAAGGGCCAGCTCACAGAGAAGGACATCGAAATCATCGTCAAGCTGCTGCGCGAGATCAAGCCCCATCAGATCTACGCCGCCGGCGACCTTGCCGACCCCCACGGCACGCACCGCACCTGCATGGAGGCCGTGCTCGGCGCCCTCGAAGTCGTGAAGGACGACGAGTGGCTGAAGGAGTGCCACCTGTGGCTCTACCGCGGCGCCTGGATGGAGTGGGACCTCGGCATGGTGGACATGGCCGTGCCCCTGTCGCCCGACGAGCTGATTATGAAACGCCACGCCATCTACCGCCACCTCTCGCAGAAGGACATCATGCCTTTCCCGGGCAGCGATCCCCGCGAGTTCTGGCAGCGGGCCGAGGAGCGCACGCAGAACACCGCAAAGCTCTACGACCAGCTCGGCATGGCCGAATACCAGGCTATCGAGGTGTTTGTGAAGATGTTTTAGCGCATCTTCACAAAAACTTCGATTAAAAAATGAAGCATTGAACATTAAAAAATCACCCCATGCGCTTAATCATTGAAAATACCCCCCAGCAGGTAGCCCAGTGGGCCGCCAATTACATCATCGCCCAGATCAAGAACAAGGAGCAGCACACCTCGTCGCCCTTCGTGCTGGGGCTGCCGACCGGCTCGACCCCGCTGGAGACCTACAAGGAACTGATCCGCCGCCACAAGACGGGCGAAGTGTCGTTCAAGAACGTCATCACGTTCAACATGGACGAGTATGTGGGTCTCCCCGAGGAGCATCCCGAAAGCTACCACTCGTTCATGTGGAACAATTTCTTCAAGCACGTCGACATCAGGCCGGAGAACGTCAACATTCTCGACGGCAACGCCGACGACCTGGCCAAGGAGTGCGCCGACTACGAGGCGCGCATCGTCGAGGCCGGGGGCATCGACCTCTTCATGGGCGGCGTGGGCGAAGACGGACACATCGCCTTCAACGAGCCGTTCTCGTCGCTCAACTCCCGCACGCGCCTCAAGACCCTGACGCAGGACACGATCCAGGTCAACGCCCGGTTCTTCGGCGGCGACATCTCGCTCGTGCCGAAAACCGCGCTGACGGTCGGCGTGGGCACGGTGCTGTCGGCCAAGAAGGTGCTGATCCTCGCCACGGGCCACAAGAAAGCCCGCGCGGTGCGCCACGGCGTCGAAGGCTCCTACAACCACCAGTGGACCATCTCGGCCCTCCAGGTGCACCCCAACGGCATTCTGGTCTGCGACGACCCGGCCGCCGAGGAGCTGCGCGTAGCCACCTACCGCTATTTCAAGGACATCGAGCGCGAAAACCTGATCTCGAAATAAGCGCATTCCCGATACGAAGTCTCCCGCAGGGCCTGCCCTGCGGGAGACTTTCGCTTCCACGCCCCGGATACAGAACTCCCGGCGTCATTTTACGGCCGGATTATTTGCCGAATGCCGGAAAAATTTTATCTTTGTAGAGCATTGCTTATACGGATAAATCGTGGGAGCGTCACTCAAGGACATAGCCTGCAAGCTCAACCTCTCGAAAACGACCGTTTCGTGGGTCCTCTCGGGGCAGGGCGACAAAAAAGGGATCAGCGCGGAGACACAGAGCCGCGTGCTCGCCTGCGCCCGCTCCCTGGCATACGAACCGAACCTGCTGGCCCGAAGCCTCAACACGGGCGTATCGAAAACCATCGGACTGATCCTCCCCTCGATTTCGGACACCTTCTTCGCCCACATCGCCGACCGGATCGAGTCGGAAGCCGAGCGGGAAGGCTACTCGCTGATGATCGCCGGTTCGAACTCCGAAACCGAACGGGAAAACGCCCTGATACGGCTTTTCCGGTCGAAAAAGGTCGACGGCATCATCATCGCCCCGGCCGACGCTTCGGGACGCGAGGTCGGCCGCCTTGCGGAGAGCGGCTGCCCGGTCGTGCTGTTCGACCGCTGCCTCGCGAAAACGGACGCCGGCTGCGTGGTGATCGACAACGAGGCGGACAGCCATGCGCTGGTCCGTCATCTTGCCGCCCGGGGATTCCGCAAAATCGCCATCATCACGACCTTCCCCCACCTCCCGACAATGGAACTGCGGCACAGGGGCTACCTCCGCGCGCTGGCGGAAGCGGGACTGCACGCCGATCCCCGCCTCTACGGAGAGGTCGCCTATGCCGGCTACCGGCAGCACGTCTGCGATACGCTCGACCGCATTCTCGCCACGGTTCCCGACACCGACGGCTTTTTCTTCACCACGCATATCCTCGCCACCGAGGCCCTGCGCTATTTCCACGACCGGGGCATCGACATCAGCGACGGCCGTCGGGGGCTTGCCTGCATGCACGAAGACCCGCTTTTCCGCCTGGCCGCCCCCCGGATGAGCGTCGCCCGCTTCCCCGTCGAAGAGATCAGCGCCCACGCCGTGCGCCTCCTGCTGCGGCAAATCCGCGAAAGCCAATCGCCCGGCTCCGTCCGCCCGGCACCCGAATCGGTGGTGCTGCCCTGCCGCATGGAGTTCCGGGACGAATAAGCCCGTTCCGTCCGGACATCCCTCCCTCCCCCCCCCCCCGATACGAAAGACCCGCAAAACGATGAAGTCCTGCAGGTCTTTCTCCGGAAACTAATCTCTAAATTACTTCTCGGCAATCAGTCCGATTTCGTCGATGGCAAAATAAGCGGGAACGAGCAATCCGTAGGCATTCGCCTCATTCGAAGCAGGCGAGAAAGTCAGACAGTCGACCTTGCCCAAAGCGGAAAGATCGACCTTTTTCCAGTCCGACAACTTTTCCGAATCGTTGATCAGGAAGCACTCCGCACTACCGGTCTCCTTGCCCTCAAGCGAGCCGGTAATTTTCACTTTATAATAATACGAAGCCTCGTCAACCTGCGTCGGCTTATAAGGGTAGGTAATCGCGCTGTTGGCCATATACAGATAGCTGACCTGACGCGGTTCCACAAATTCGATCATCGGAGTTGCATAACCGCTCGTATATCCGTCGAAATAACCGATCATGCAGTTCGACGAACCGTTTGCCCCCTTATCGGCCCATACCATAAACTGGTTCGCATAATTGACGCTCGTAGCCGTTCTCCCGTAATTGGCAGACAAGACGAAACCGCCCCAATAGTCTCCGTAGCCGATGTCGGCTGAAAAATAGGTTCCGAACCAAATCTTCTCATCCGAGGTCGAACAAAGATACCCGTTGTAAACGCCACCTACGGCCAGATCGTCGTAGCTGCCGCCCTTCGCCCAAAAGACATTATGGTGATTTCCCGCCGCAGAACCGCCGCTAACGGTAATGTCGCCGAGCTGTACAGCCTTGCCGTCGATAGCAAGCATCCCCTCGCTCGTTTCGAAAGAAATCAAATTAGACGGTTCCGGCTCCGGATCGGGATTGGGGTCCGGATCGGGTTCGCTCACATGCACGGTACAGGTTGCCGACACCGAACCGTATGTCGCCGAGATTTTGGCGGTTCCGGCAGCCACGGCCGTCACAAGACCCGATTCGGAGACCGTCGCGAACTCCTCGGCATCCGAAGACCACACCACGTCGTCGGTGGTATTCGCCGGCGCCGGCGTTGCGGTGAGTTGCAGGGTTTCGCCGACTGCAAGTTCTTTTTCCGTACAATCGAGCACAACCGCAGTCGCAGGGACGCGGGAATCGCCGTCATCGTCCGAGCAGGCGGCCAAAGCGCAGGCCGCAAATGCGAAAAGCAAGAGTTTTTTCATCGTTCGTCTGATTTTAAGTATGTTCGTAAAATAAAAAATCCGGTCCCGGAACCTCCCGGAATCGAACCTTTTTCACGTCCATACCCGTATTTCAGCCACGAAATACCAAGACTTGCGATGCTCCGTTCTCCGCAGACACACCCCGAAAAAAGATTCTTCCTCGTCGGGAAGCTGCAAGGCAGGTCTTCTGGCTCGTCCCTGCCGCAACGCCTTCCCGGCCCTCTCGGGCCAGTGGCTTTCAGCGTGTCGCGGCAACTCTCGGAACTTACAGCAGCGGGAACTGCTGCCGATTTTCACGGCATTCCCATTTAATCACACGGGGCCTTGCCCGGCCCTTTGTGAACCATTGCGGTGCAAATTTAGGAAATAAATTCGTATCTTTGCCTCCGCAAACATAAAATTCGCAAAAAATTATGAAGCACGCATACGTATTCCCGGGCCAGGGCGCCCAGGCCGTCGGAATGGGCAAAGACCTCTACGACAACGTTCCGGCTGCGAAGGAACTCTTCGAGAAAGCCAACGAGATCCTCGGTTTCCGCATCACCGACATCATGTTCGCCGGTACGGACGAAGAACTGAAGCAGACCCGCGTCACCCAGCCCGCCGTATTCCTTCACTCGGTGATCATGGCCAAGGCGCTGGGCGTGAAGCCCGATGCCGCCGCCGGACACTCTTTAGGCGAATTCTCGGCCCTCGTGGTCGCCGGAGCGCTCTCGTTCGAGGACGGTCTGAAGCTCGTTTCGAAGCGCGCCATGGCCATGCAGGCCGCCTGCGAGGCGCAGCCCGGAACGATGGCCGCCATTCTCGGTCTGGAAGACAAGGTCGTGGAGGAGATCTGCGCGTCGGTCGACGGCGTGGTCGTCGCCGCCAACTACAACTGCCCGGGCCAGCTGGTGATCTCGGGAGCCGTGGAGGCCGTAGACGCCGCCTGCGAGAAAGCCAAGGCCGCCGGAGCGCGCCGTGCCTGCCGGTGGGCGGAGCGTTCCACTCGCCGCTGATGGAGCCTGCCAAGCAGGAACTCGAGAAAGCCATCGCCGAAGCGCCGTTCCAAACGCCCGTATGCCCCGTTTACCAGAACGTCGACGCCAAGCCCTATACCGATCCCGCCGCCATCAAGGCCAACCTGATCGCCCAGCTGACGGCCCCCGTGCGCTGGACCTACATCGTGCGCAACATGCTCTCCGACGGCGTGACGGAATTCACCGAACTCGGCCCCGGCAGCGTGTTGCAGGGACTCATCCGCAAGGTGGACCCCAACACAGTCGTGGAATCGAAATCGACGCTGTAAAACAAAAAGTTTCGCTTAAAAATTAACGCCCTGAAAATCAGGGCGTTAATTTTTTACCCCTCATTTTGAAGCAAAATTTATTAAATTTTATTAAAAACTTATTGCATTTATTAAAGATAGTGTATATATTTGCAGAGTTAGTTAAAAATGAGCCTGGAAGGATGACATCACTTACCGAATTTTTCAACAAACACGAAGACGACGCCCTGAAGGGCATTACGCACAAAAACAGCATCATCAAGCGCAACATCATCGCGCACATGGCTGTCAACGGAGAATGCACGCTTTCGGAGCTTACCAAAGAGCTTCACATCAGTGTCCCCACGATCACCAAACTGGTTCAGGAACTGGTCGACGAGAACATCGTGACGGACCTGGGCAAGGTGGAAACCCCGGGCGGACGGCGCCCCAACATCTTCGGCTTGGCCAACTCGGCAATCTATTTCGCCGGGGTGAACGTCGGTCGTGACAACATGCGCTTCCTGATCACCGATCTGCAAAACAACATCATCAAAGAGGAGAACGACTTCACGTTCGAGCTGCTCGACCGTCCGCAGTGCATCGAGCGCATCTGCTCGGGCATCGAGAACTTCATCGCCACATGCGGCATCGACCGGGGCAAGATTCTCGGGCTGGGCGTCTGCATGACGGGACGCGTGAACCCCGACACGGGCCGCAGTTACAAATATTTCACGTCGAGCGAACAGTCGTTGCGCGACTTGCTCGAAGAGCGCGTCGGCATCCGCGTACTGCTGGAGAACGACACCCGCGCCCGCTGCTATGCCGAATACACCTGCGGCAAATCGAAGGACGAGAGCAACGTGCTGTACCTCCACATGGGCCGCGGCGTGGCCATCGGCATCGTGGTCGACGGACAGCTCTACTACGGCAAGAGCGGCTTCGCCGGCGAGTTCGGCCACATTCCCTTCTTCGACAACGAGATCATCTGCTCGTG
>ERZ773210.1063-NODE-1063-length-29165-cov-9.054208_pt1 | contig 29165 bp, 30 predicted proteins | sample MGYA00580528_ERZ773210 | MGnify/ENA primary metagenome ERZ773210 (study PRJEB29015, sample SAMEA2737769) | human gut metagenome | biome: human gut; feature: human-associated habitat; material: faeces | place: China | collected 2012 ...
CAACAGTATTGGGGCATATCACTGATACGCAATGTCTTTATTATCCTCGATCGTTTTACATAAGCAAATCGTAACCGCACGGCGGGGTTATACGCCCCCGAAAGGGGGCGGAGAGGGCATTAACGGGTGGTCGGCGAGAGCGTAAGCGTCGAAGGCGGAGAAAAGAAAATGTCCCCGAACAGCGCGGTGGAGAGTTTACGCACCCCCAGCCCGGCCAGGGTACAGATAAGCAGGCTGGCAAACGGGTAGACCAGAATTAGGGATAGCTCGGCCCAGACCGGCCAGTAAGCGGCATTCATCTCGCCAATCAGGAACAGGCTAAAGGCCTCAATGAGGATGCGGTGGGTGGTATAAATCGCAATGGTATTGGAGCCAATCACGTTCAGCAGGTTGTCAGGGTGAACGGCATAGCGCTGCTCAACGCTGTAGAACAGCTTCATGATCAGCACAATCGACAGCAAGGAGAGCAGCAGCGGAACGTTAGCAAACCACAGCACCACGGAGACGGCGGCGAAAGCGCCCGTTGCCAGCCAGGTGCGGCGCAGGTTTAGATTTTTCATCCATGCCATCAGCTCAGCGCCATACCACGCCCCGAGGCTGTAGTAGATCATGTTGCGTACCACGCTGTTCATTCCCCACCACGGCAGCGGCAGGAAGTTGATCGCGATGCTTGCCAGCGCCAGCAGTCCCAGCATCGGCAGCTTCCAGCGGCTCAGCAGTTTACACAACGTGAAGTAGACCACCAGGGCATACAGATACCACAGGCTGGTGCTGGCGGTGAGCATCCCTTGCACAAATCCCAGGAGCGAATCGGCGTAGGCCGCGTTCGACGAGGTGGCAACCTCGCGATCGGGCGCCAGCCAGGCGTTCAGGTGGGTCAGCGCCTGCCATTGCAGAATCCCCCACAGCGCCAGAACCCAGACAATGCTCCAGATTCGCTTGTCGAGGCTGGTTCGCCAGTCCACCTCGTCAATATAACGACGGATCAGATAGCCGGAGATAAAGAAAAAGACCGGCATACGGAAGGGGGCGAGATAGAGATTAAAATAGATCCAGCATTTGGCGAGAAGGCCAGAGAGCGGGTGTTGCAGCCCGATCAGGTGCGGATAAAACGTGATAACTGAATGGTAGATAACCACCAGGCAGATGCACAGCCCTTTTATCTGGTTAATCCATAATGCTTTTTGCTTCATTGTTCGCAACTACCTTATTGCCATAGACGAACGAGCAATTGTTGTTAAACGAAACCGGGCTGTAATGGGTAACAGTCTGTATCAGGAGGTTTTTCGGAAAAGGTGGAGGTTACGAGGTGCGGTTTCAGATATTAGTATCCTGATTTATCTGAATTTTTTGGAAAAATGATTACCAAAGCTTACGGTTTCAGTCATTTACGCTTAACGGATTCGCTTATATACTCGTGGGTCTGCTATCAGCAAACAGACGGACTTCATGTATCAACCTGTCGCACTCTTCATAGGCTTACGCTACATGCGTGGGCGCGCCGCGGACCGCTTCGGTCGCTTTGTCTCCTGGCTTTCGACTATTGGCATTACGCTTGGCGTGATGGCACTGGTGACGGTGCTTTCCGTCATGAATGGCTTCGAGCGCGAGCTGCAAAACAACATCCTGGGGCTGATGCCGCAGGCCGTACTCTCATCGACTAACGGTTCGGTTAACCCACAGCAGCTGCCGGAAAGCGCGGCGAAGTTACAGGGCGTCACGCGCGTTGCGCCACTGACCACCGGCGACGTGGTGCTGCAAAGCGCCCGCAGCGTGGCGGTCGGCGTGATGCTGGGTATTGACCCGGCGCAAAAAGATCCGCTCACGCCGTATCTCGTTAACGTGAAGCAGACCGATCTGGAAGCCGGAAAATACAATGTGATTCTGGGTGAGCAGCTTGCCGGCCAGCTTGGCGTTAACCGCGGCGACCAGGTCCGCGTGATGGTGCCTTCAGCCAGCCAGTTTACGCCGATGGGGCGCCTGCCAAGCCAGCGCCTGTTTACCGTGATTGGGACCTTTGCCGCCAACAGCGAAGTCGATGGCTACCAGATGCTGGTTAACATTCAGGACGCGTCACGCCTGATGCGCTACCCGGCCGGCAATATCACCGGCTGGCGCCTGTGGCTCGACGCGCCGCTGAAGGTCGATACCCTCAGCCAGCAAAAACTGCCGGACGGCACCAAATGGCAGGACTGGCGCGAGCGTAAAGGCGAGCTGTTCCAGGCCGTGCGGATGGAGAAAAACATGATGGGGCTGCTGCTGAGCCTGATCGTCGCCGTGGCTGCTTTTAACATCATCACCTCGCTAGGGCTGATGGTGATGGAGAAGCAGGGCGAGGTCGCTATCCTGCAAACCCAGGGGCTGACGCCGCGGCAGATCATGGCCGTGTTTATGGTGCAGGGGGCCAGCGCCGGTATCATCGGCGCGCTGCTCGGGGCGGTGCTGGGTGCGCTGCTTGCCAGCCAGCTCAACAATTTAATGCCGATCATCGGCGCGCTGCTTGACGGCGCGGCGCTGCCGGTGGCCATCGAGCCGCTGCAGGTGGTCGGTATTGCGCTGGCCGCGATGGCCATTGCGCTGCTTTCTACGCTTTATCCTTCCTGGCGCGCTGCCGCCACTCAACCCGCTGAGGCTTTACGTTATGAATAAGATCCTGTTGCAATGCGACAACCTGTCCAAACGCTATCAGGAAGGCACTGTGCAAACCGACGTGCTGCACAATGTGAGCTTTAGCGTGGGCGAAGGCGAGATGATGGCGATTGTCGGCAGCTCCGGCTCGGGCAAAAGTACACTGCTGCATCTGCTGGGCGGGCTGGATACCCCAACCAACGGCGACGTGATTTTCTCCGGCCAGCCGATGAGCAAAATGTCCTCCGCGGCGAAGGCCGAGCTGCGTAACCGCGAGCTGGGCTTTATCTACCAGTTCCACCACCTGCTGCCGGATTTCACGGCGCTGGAAAACGTGGCGATGCCGCTGCTGATTGGCAAAAAGAAACCGGCTGAGATTAACGCCCGCGCCAGCGACATGCTGAAAGCGGTAGGGCTGGGCCATCGCGGAAACCACCGTCCGTCGGAGCTGTCCGGCGGCGAGCGTCAGCGCGTGGCGATTGCCCGTGCGCTGGTCAACAACCCGCGTCTGGTGCTGGCGGATGAGCCTACCGGTAACCTGGACGCCCGCAACGCGGACAGTATTTTCCAGCTTCTGGGCGAGCTGAACGCCTCGCAGGGCACCGCGTTTCTTGTGGTGACCCACGATCTGCAGCTGGCAAAACGCATGGGGCGCCAGCTTGAGATGCGCGACGGCCATCTGAACGCGGAACTGACCCTGATGGGAGCAGAGTAATGGCGTCACCGTTATCGTTACTCATCGGTTTACGTTTTAGCCGCGGCCGCCGTCGCGGCGGCATGGTGTCGCTGATCTCCGTTATCTCGACCATCGGTATTGCGCTGGGTGTGGCGGTGCTGATCGTCGGCCTGAGCGCCATGAACGGCTTCGAGCGCGAGCTGAATAACCGTATTCTGGCGGTCGTGCCGCACGGGGAGATCGAACCGGTTAACCAGCCGTGGACGAACTGGAGCGACGCCCTGAACAAAGTTGAAAAAGTGCCCGGCATCGCCGCGGCTGCGCCCTACATTAACTTTACCGGGCTGGTGGAGAGCGGGGTAAACCTGCGCGCCATCCAGGTGAAAGGGGTGAACCCGGCGCAGGAAGCGCGCCTCAGCGCGCTGCCGAACTACGTGCAGAACGGCGCGTGGGCCAACTTCAAGTCGGGCGAGCAGCAGATCATCATGGGTAAAGGCGTTGCTGATGCCCTGAAGGTGAAGCAGGGCGACTGGGTGACAATCATGATCCCGAATGCCAGCGCCGATCACAAACTGCAGCAGCCAAAGCGCGTGCGCCTGCACGTTACCGGTATTCTTCAGCTGAGCGGTCAGCTTGACCACAGCTTTGCGATGGTGCCGATGGAGGATGCACGCCAGTATCTCGACATGGGCGACAGCGTGACGGGCATTGCCATTAAGGTGAACGACGTTTTTAACGCTAACAAACTGGTGCGCGACGCGGGCAGCGTGACCAATAACTATGTCTACATCAAAAGCTGGATCGGCACTTACGGCTATATGTACCGTGATATCCAGATGATCCGCGCCATTATGTATCTGGCGATGGTGCTGGTGATCGGTGTCGCGTGCTTTAATATCGTCTCGACGCTGGTGATGGCGGTCAAAGACAAGAGCGGCGACATCGCCGTGCTGCGTACCCTTGGGGCAAAAGACGGTCTTATTCGCGCCATCTTCGTCTGGTACGGTTTGCTGGCGGGGCTGTTCGGCAGCCTGTGCGGCGTGGTGATTGGCGTGGTGGTTTCCCTGCAGCTAACGCCGATTATCAACGGCATTGAAAAGCTTATTGGTCACCAGTTCCTGTCGGGTGATATCTATTTTATTGACTTCCTGCCGTCAGAACTGCACTGGCTGGATGTTTTTTATGTGCTGCTTACAGCACTTTTACTGAGTCTGCTGGCAAGCTGGTATCCGGCGCGTCGCGCAAGCCGAATTGATCCGGCGAGGGTATTAAGTGGCCAGTAATTACGTCACGATCTAGCGGCTTTCGGGTCGCCAGATCGAAAGAGGAATGCGTTATGTATTATGGATTTGATATTGGCGGCACCAAGATTGCGCTCGGCGTGTTTGATAAAGACCTCAAACTGCAGTGGGAAACCCGCGTTCCCACGCCGCGCGACAGCTACGACGAATTTTTAACCGCCATTGCCGCGCTGGTGGCGCAGGCCGATGAACGCTTTGGCGTGAAAGGCAGCGTCGGCATTGGTATTCCGGGCATGCCGGAAACCGACGACGGTACGCTTTACGCGGCCAACGTGCCTGCCGCCAGCGGTAAACCGCTGCGCGCCGATCTCTCCGCGCTCCTTGAACGCGACGTGCGTTTAGATAACGACGCCAACTGCTTTGCGCTCTCCGAAGCCTGGGATGATGAGTTCCGTCACTATCCGCTGGTGATGGGGCTGATCCTCGGTACCGGCGTCGGCGGAGGAATCGTCATCAACGGTAAGCCCATCACCGGCCGCAGCTACATCACCGGCGAGTTTGGTCATATCCGCCTCCCGGTGGATGCGCTGGAGGTCGTCGGCCGTGATTTCCCGCTGACCCGCTGCGGCTGCGGGCAGCACGGCTGTATTGAGAACTACCTGTCAGGCCGCGGGTTTGCATGGCTTTACGAACACTTCTATCATCAGAAACTTGAGGCCCCTCAAATCATTACCCTGTGGGAGCAAGGGGATGCGCAGGCGCGTGAGCACGTCGAGCGCTATCTGGATCTGCTGGCGGTGTGTCTGGGAAATATTCTCACCATCGTCGACCCGGATCTGCTGGTGATCGGGGGAGGGCTTTCAAACTTTACCGCGATTACGGAACGGTTGTCCGGGCGTTTGCCCCGACACTTATTGCCGGTTGCCCGCGTGCCGCGTATTGAACGCGCGCGACACGGGGACGCAGGAGGCATGCGCGGAGCCGCATTCCTTCATCTCACCGATTAGTTTACGAGGTTTCTATGCTGTCGCGTCGCCAGGGTCGACTCAGCCGTTTTCGCAAAAATAAACGCCGCTTGCGTGAGCGCTTGCGCCAGCGGATCTTTTTTAGAGACAGAATGATGCCAGAAGCGATGGATAAACCCAGAGTGGTGGTGCTGACCGGGGCGGGGATCTCCGCCGAGTCAGGAATTCGAACCTTCCGCGCGGCGGACGGGCTGTGGGAAGAGCACCGCGTGGAGGATGTCGCCACGCCGGAAGGCTTTGCCCGCGATCCGGATCTTGTGCAGGCGTTTTACAACGCCCGCCGTCGTCAGCTTCAGCAGCCTGACGTCGCGCCGAATGCCGCGCATCTGGCGCTGGCGAAGCTGGAAGAGGCGCTGGGCGATCGTTTTCTGCTGGTGACGCAGAATATCGACAACCTGCATGAGCGAGCCGGTAACAGGAACATCATCCATATGCACGGCGAGCTGCTCAAGGTTCGCTGCGCATGGAGCGGTCAGGTGCTGGACTGGAAAGAGGACGTGCTGCCGGAGGATAAGTGCCACTGCTGCCAGTTCCCGTCGCGCCTGCGTCCGCACGTGGTCTGGTTCGGCGAAATGCCGCTGGGAATGGATGAGATCTACAGCGCGCTGGCGATGGCCGACGTGTTTATCGCCATCGGTACATCCGGCCACGTTTACCCGGCGGCGGGGTTTGTTCACGAAGCGCGGCTGCACGGTGCGCATACGGTAGAGCTCAATCTTGAGCCGAGCCAGGTGGGCAGCGAGTTTGAAGAGAAACACTACGGCCTGGCAAGCACGGTTGTTCCGGAGTTTGTCGACAAGCTGCTGAAAGGGCTGTAACGGCAATCGCCTGAAAAGGCACCCGCTGGACGGGTGCCTTTTTATTTAAGAATGAAAGAACGCCAGCGTCTTCTCCAGCGATTTAGCCTGCTCGTCCAGCGAGAGTGCCGCCGCTGAGATCTGCTGAACCAGAGAGGCGTTCTGCTGGGTGGTGCTGTCCATCTGGTTAACGGCGGTACTGACCTGGCTAATCCCCCGATTCTGCTCGTCCAGCGCCTGAACAATGTCGTTGATGACCAGATGCACGTGCGACACCGCCTCAATCACCTGTTTCATCATTACGCCGGTCTCATTGACCAGCTCGACGCCTTTGCTGACGCGGCCTGAGGACTCGGCAATCAGCTGAGAGATCTCTTTGGCCGCGTTAGCGCTTCGCTGCGCAAGGTTGCGTACTTCACCTGCGACTACCGCGAAACCGCGTCCCTGTTCACCTGCGCGCGCCGCTTCAACGGCAGCATTCAGCGCCAGGATATTGGTCTGGAAGGCGATGCCATCGACGATACTGTTAATCTCACCGATCTTGCGCGCGCTCTCATCAATCTCGCCGATCACCACGACCACGTCGTTCACCAGCGTTTCGCCATGCCCCGCAAGACTCGCGGCGCGATCGGTCAGCGTGGTCGCCTTGTGGGCGTTATCGGCATTGTTCTTCACCGTAACCGAAATCTCTTCCATGCTGGCAGCGGTTTCAACAATCGCCGCCGCCTGTTCCTCGGTACGCGAGGCGAGGTCAAGGTTGCCCGCCGAAATTTCGCTGGTCCCGCCGTGCACGGAGTGGCTGGCTTCGCTGATGTTGTCGACGATGCGCTTGAGCTGCGTCTGCATGGTGTGCAGGGCATAAAAAATGCTGTGGGTATCCCCGGATCGCACCGGGATGGTGTTGTTCAGATCCCCGCGGGCGACGGCCAGGGCGATCCCGGCGGCCTCGGAAGGTTCTCCCCCCACCGGACGATCAACCTTGCGGGTAAAAATCTGGGCCATCACCAGGCTAACCGCAACGATGCTTAACACCATCATGACGATGGCCTTCAGTAAAAATGCGCGCGCTTCGGCCATCACTTCGCTGACCGGGGTGATGATGGTGAGTTTCCACGGCGTCTGGCTATTACCGACGGTGATCGCCTGCCAGGTGATAAACACCTCTTCTTTCAGCAGCGGATCGTTTACCCGAGTGACGTCATGTCCTGCAATGTGACCCGCGTAAGGCTTGCCTGCCGCACCTTTGTCCGGGCTGGACACCACGTTATTGCCCGCAGACAGGAGCAGGGCGTAGCCTGTGCCGTTCCACGGTTTAATGGCGCCAATCATGGACTGCAGCGTGGCGAGCGAGAAGTCAGAGGTGACTGAGCCCAGAAACTGACCGTCACGCATGATGGGGGCGGCAATTGAGGTGAGCATCACGTCCACGCCGTTGTAGGGGTAAATATAGGGTTCGATGATCACATCTTTATGCCGCTGTTTCGGCAACAGATAGTAATCGCCGCTGCTGGGCGTTTCGATGTCCGTCAGCAGGTGCAACGCCGGTTTGCCGGTGGCATCGCGGTCGACGTAGCGGGCGTAGCGCCCGGCAGGATCTTCACCGCTCTGACCGGCAAAGACGGCATCTTTATCGTCAAACGCGTTGGGCTCAAAGGCCATCGACATGGAGAGAAACGACGGGTGAGCCGAGAGGTAGTGGACGAGCAGTTGGTTCAGGCTCTGGCGGTCGGAAATGCCCGCTTCGCGCAGCGCGAGGGCGCTGTTGCCCATATCCCGGGCGGCAGTCAGGGCAGAATCCAGCTGTTTGCTGACCTGTAAAGCGTGTACCTCGGCTATCTGGCGGATATGGTTTTTGGCCAGCACCTCTTGCTGCGCCATCCATTGCCACATCATAAACCCGATCGTTGCCGTAAAGCCCACCGTCACGGTGAGGAAAATGGACAATAGCATCAACGTCTTGACTCTTATTTTTTGTCTTCGGACCATGGCGTCTTTCATTCTCATCTCCCGTAATGTCGTGCATGTCGGGCAGGCACAAAGTACTTATCGGATATTCCATCCCCTTTCTGTAGAGCGATGGATATATTTAATTTAAATCCAGACGATTAATTCCCGTTAATTAGTGTGGATGCTTTTATTTTGTGCATTCAATCAAAATAGTGCTCGATAAAACTCGTTATCGTCGTGTAGAAAGAGGATGCTAATAAATATAAAGTGGTAGAGGAGGATGGGATATGTACGGATTTATCGCGCGACAACCCATTTTTAACCCTGAAATGAATACCGTAGCCTATGAGCTGCTTTTCAGAGACGGGATGACAAATCGTTTTCCGGATGTGTCGGCAGAATATGCCACGTCCAGGATGATATCAGATCAGTTCTTATGTGTGCCGTCCCAGCGCATTGCCGGGGCACATACGTCGTTTATTAATTTCCCTTCAAGGATGGTTATTGACCGCAGTGGAGAAGCGCTTGATAAAGAGAGCGTGGTGATTGAAATCCTTGAAGATGCTGTGCCGGGGGCCGAACTGCTGCAGGCCGTCAGGGAGATGAATGCGCACGGCTATCAGTTTGCGCTTGATGATTTCACCCTTGCGCCAGAATGGGATGTTTTTTTACCCTTTATTTCAATCCTGAAATTTGACGTCAGAAATTATACCTTAGCGCAAATTAAAGCGTATCTGAAAGTACGTAAACATCTGACCGGTCATATTAAATATCTTGCTGAAAAAATTGAGACTAAAGAGGAATTCAACCAATACAGAGACGAGGGATTTTCCCTTTTTCAGGGCTATTTTTTCTGCCGTCCAGAGGTCATTAAATATAAACGGCTGTCGCAAAATCAGCTGGCGATTTTTCGCCTGCAAATGGAGGTCGGACGCAATAAACCTGATTTTCGAATCATCGAGTCGTTGATAAAAACCGATCTCACGCTCTCTTATAAAATCATGCGCTATATGAAGCATACGGCGTTTAAACATGTCGGCGCCTGTAATTTCAGCAAGTTAACCCTGAGCGAGGTGCTCAGGTATCTTGGCGAAAACCAGCTCCGACGGTTTGTTGCCGTCGTGGTCCTCGCCAGTGCGGGCAATGACACCGTCAGCGAGCTTTACCCGCTGAGCATGATGCGCGGCAAATTCTGCGAACTGCTAGCTGAGACGATGAACGAACCTACTCTGGCTGAAAATGCGTTCATGTGCGGCCTGTTTTCTCTGCTCGATACCCTCCTGGAGCTTCCGATGGCAGAGCTGATGAAGCAAATTGCGGTGCCGCAGAGCGTGAGCAACGCGCTGTGCCACCAGGAGGGACGGTTAGCCGACATGATTAACCTCTGCCGTTACTATGAACAGCAGCGGTGGGACGAGGCGACCCGGATTCGACAGGCGCTGGGCCTGTCAGATGAAGAGGTGGTTGAGGCGATGCGAAAAGCGACGCTCTGGGCTGGAGAGAATACGGTCAGTTAATCCTTCCTCACGCCGCGCAGGCGGCGTGAGGAAGAACGCGATACCGGTTAGCGGCCCGCTTTTAACTTCTGGTAATACTCTTCGTAGAGCCGGCTGGCGTCGCCGACATCGTTCTGCCACTCACCTTTGCTGATGGTTTCCGCATCCGGGTAGAGCGACGTATCGCTTGCCACTTCCGGCTTCAGCAGCTTGCGTGCGGCCAGGTTTGGCGTCGGGTAGCCAATCGTCTCGGCAACCTGTTTCGCCACGTCCGGGCGCAGCAGGAAGTTAATCAGCTTCAGCGCCCCATCCACATTTTTCGCGTTAGCCGGAATGGAGAGGCTGTCCATCCAGAAGATCCCGCCTTCTTTTGGCCAGACCACCTCAAGCGGCGTACCGGCCTGGCGGGCCACATACGCGGAGCCGTTCCACACCATCCCCAGGTTTACTTCGCCTTCCATATACGGGTTTGCCGGGTTATCAGAGTTGAATGCCGCCACGTTAGGCATCAGCTTTTTCAGCTCGGCATATGCCGCTTCAATCTCTTTAGGATCCGTCGTGTTGCCAGAGTAGCCAAGCTTGCGCAGCGCCACCTGGAAGACTTCGCGCGCGTCGTCGGTCAACAGCAGGCTGCCTTTGTATTGCGGTTTCCACAGATCGGCCCAGCTTGTCACCGATTTCGGATCGACGGCCTCGCTGTTAACGCCAATCGCGGTTGCCCCCCAGATATACGGAATGGAGTAGTCGTTATTTGGGTCAAACGGCTTGTTGAGCATCTCAGGATCGAGGTTTGAAAAATGGGTTAGCTTCGTTTTGTCGATCTTCTGGATCATGCCTTCTTTGCGCATTTTGTCGACAAAGTAGGTGGAAGGAACCACCAGATCGTACGCGCCATCTTTGTAGGTTTTGAGCTTGGCGTACATGGTTTCATTCGACTCGTAGGTCGAGTAGATCACCTTGATGCCCGTCTCCTTGGTGAACTGCTCCAGCAGGCCCGGCGGCACGTACTCGGTCCAGTTGTAGAAGTAGAGCGTTTTGCTGTCATCAGCGTGTGCGGCACCCATACCAAGCACCAGCGCCGCAGCGGCGAGCATTTTTTTCATTTCATTGTCCCCTGAGATTTTGTTTTATCACGAGCAATAACCTGGCTGGCGATCACCAGAACCAGCGAAAACACCAGCAGAATGGTCGCCAGCGCGTTCACCTCAGGTGAAACGCCGACTTTCACCATCGAATAAATTTTCAACGGCAGAATTTCATAGCTCGGCCCGGTCACGAAGGAGGAGACCACCACGTCATCCATCGACAGGGTAAAGCTCAGCAGCCATCCGGCCGCCACGGCGGGCATCGCCAGCGGCAGGATGATTTTGCGCAGGATGGTCATTTCGCTGGCGCCCAGATCTTTCGCCGCCTCCAGCATGCGCACGTCGAACCCTTTCAGGCGCGCAAAGACGGTCACCACCACAAACGGCAGGCAGAAGGTGATATGGGAAAACAGCAGCGACCAGAAGCCAAGCTGTACGCCCAGCAGCATAAACAGCACCAGCAGCGAAATCGCCATCACGATATCCGGCGACATCATCACCACAAACAGCATGCCGCTGACGAACAGCTTACCGCGAAAGCGATAGCGGTAGAGCGCCACGGCGGTCAGGGAGCCAATCAGCGTGGCGAAGGTGGCGGAGAAGATCGCCATCGTCAGCGAGTGCTGAGCGGCCTGCAGCAGGCTGTCATTGTTCATCAGAAGGCTGTACCAGTCGGTGGTAAAGCCCTGCCAGTTAATCCCAAAGCGCGAGCTGTTAAACGAGTTCACGATCAAAATAATGATCGGGATATACAGGTAAGCGTAAATGGCGGTCATGAAACCGCCGCGAAGCAGTCGACCGATCATTCGAGTTCCACCTTCTTGTTCAGCAGCCGTGAGGCGCGCCAGTAAACCAGCAGCATCAGACCCATCACCACCGTCAACGTAATGCTGGTGGCGGAGCCGAACGGCCAGTCGCGAATGTTGAGGAACTGACTCTTGATCACATTCCCAATCAGCAGGTTTTTCGCGCCACCCATCAGGTCCGAAACGTAGAATAGACCCATGGCCGGAAGCATGACCAGCAGACAGCCCGCGATAATGCCGGGCATGGTCAGCGGAATGATAATGCGGATAAAGGTCTGGAACTTGCTGGCACCCAGATCTTTTGCCGCTTCCAGCAGCGGTTTATCCAGCTTCTCAATGCTGGAGTAGAGCGGCATCACCATAAACGGCAGCAGGATATAGACCAGACCCACAATCACCGCGCTCGGGGTAAACATGATGCGGATCGGCGTATCAATCATCCCCAGCCACAGCAGAAATTCATTGAGATAGCCTTTGGTGCTGAGGAAGATTTTCAGCCCGTAGATGCGAATCAGCGAGTTGGTCCAGAACGGCACAATCAGCAGAAACAACAGCAGCGGACGCACCTTTTGCGGCAGACCCGCGAGGAACCATGCGAACGGATAACCCAGCACCAGGCAGGCAATGGTGGCAATCAGCGCCATATTGAGCGAATGCAGCAGCACGTCAAAATAGAGCGGATCGAGCAGGCGCGCGTAGTTGTCCAGCGTAAAAACCAGCGAAACGAAGTTTGCGTCGTCACGGGTCAGGAAGCTGGTGGCGATGATCATCAGGTTGGGTAAAAAGACAAACAACACAAGCCAACCGACGATCGTGGCAATCACCACATTCTGGAACTTACTTGTGTTCTTCATCAGCCAGTACAACCTCCCAGCTTTCTACCCAGTTGATAACCATTTTCTGGTCGAGAGAGTGGTCGAAGTCAGGGTCGTCCTCGTTAAAGAACTCGCTGACCATCACCATTTTGCCGTTCTCCAGCTCGACGACAGACTCCAGCGTCATCCCTTTGTAGTTGCGCTCGCGGATATAGCCGATTAACCCTTCGGCCTCGGTATTGCCGTGAATTTCATCGACGCGCAGATCTTCCGGGCGCAGCAGAACGTTGAGCTTTTGTCCCTTTTCGACGGGGAAATTCACCGTGATGGCGCACTCGCGTCCTTCGACGCACGCGCGAACGCGCTGGTCGTCCAGACGCTCGATCACCATGGCGTCGAAGATATTGATCTCACCAATGAAGCTGGCGACAAAGAGATTTTTCGGCTCTTCGTAGATTTCACGCGGCGTGCCGTCCTGCTCGATTTTGCCGTCGCGCATCACCACGATGCGGTCGGACATGGTCAGGGCTTCTTCCTGGTCGTGGGTGACGAAGACAAAGGTAATGCCGAGCTTGCGCTGCAGGGCTTTAAGCTCGTTCTGCATCTGCTTGCGCAGCTTGTAATCCAGCGCGGAGAGGGATTCATCCAGCAGGAGCAGACGCGGCTTGTTGACCACGGCGCGGGCGATGGCCACGCGCTGCTGCTGGCCGCCGGAAAGCTGATGCGGTTTTCGCTGGGCAAACGTCTCGAGCTGCACCATGCGCAGGGCTTCGGTGACGCGCGGTTCGATCTCACTCGCCGGGGTTTTTTGCATCCGCAGGCCAAACGCCACGTTTTCAAACACGGTCATGTGCGGGAAGAGGGCATAGCTCTGAAAGACAGTGTTGACGTGGCGGTCTTCGGCGTGAACCTGGGTGATGTCCTGACTTTCAAGATGGATATGGCCGTTATCGACGCTCTCCAGCCCGGCGATAAGGCGCAGTACGGTGGTTTTGCCGCAGCCGGAGGGGCCAAGCAGCGTCAGAAACTCACCGTCATTGATGGTGAGAGTGAGGTCGGATATGACGTCTTTGCCATCAAAACTTTTACGAATTCGTTCCAGTTGCACCAGCGGTGAACGTGAACGGGATTGTGTATTCAATTTTTGCGCTGTCCCATATAGACGCCTCAGGCAGCAGACTGAAGCGGGGTTTGTGTGTAACCACCTTGGTGACTCGTAATGAGGGCGGACATTCTACGGCAATCCCCTGCAATCGCCAATCCTTGTCACTGATTCATAAGCTACATTTACTAACGCATAACGATATAAACGGAAAATATTCTCGTTTACGGGATAAAAGTGACCTGACGCAATATTTGCGTTTTGATGCTTATTGATAATGTTGTCACAAAAAGTGAGGGTGACTGCATGGATAAATTACTTGAGCGTTTTTTACAGTACGTTTCGCTGGATACCCAATCTAAACCGGGTGTTCGCCAGGTGCCGAGCACCGAAGGCCAGTGGAAGTTATTAAACCTGCTTAAAGAGCAGCTTGACGCCATGGGGCTGGTCAACGTCACGTTAAGCGAGAAAGGCACTGTGATGGGAACGCTGCCGGCGAATGTCGACGGGGATATCCCGGCGATTGGCTTTATCTCCCATGTCGACACCTCTCCGGATTTTAGCGGTAAACATGTGAACCCGCAGATTGTTGAAAACTACCGCGGCGGCGACATTGCGCTGGGCATTGGCGACGAAGTGCTCTCGCCCGTGATGTTCCCGGTGCTGCACCAGCTGCTCGGTCAGACGCTGATCACCACCGATGGTAAAACGCTGCTGGGGGCGGATGACAAAGCGGGCATCGCGGAGATCATGACGGCGCTGGCGGTGCTGAAGGGCAACGATATTCCGCACGGCGATATCCGCGTGGCCTTTACGCCGGATGAAGAGGTCGGCAAGGGCGCGAAGCACTTCGACGTGGACGCCTTTAACGCGCAGTGGGCCTATACCGTTGACGGTGGCGGCGTCGGTGAGCTGGAGTATGAAAACTTCAACGCTGCCTCGGTGACGATCAAAATTGTCGGCAACAACGTTCACCCCGGTTCGGCGAAAGGCGTCATGGTGAACGCGCTGTCGCTGGCGTCGCGAATTCATGCGGAAGTCCCGGCGGAAGAGAGCCCCGAACAGACCGAAGGGTATGAAGGGTTCTATCACCTGACCAGCATCAAAGGCACCGTGGACAGCGCGCAGATGCACTACATCATCCGCGATTTCGACCGTAAAGCCTTTGAGGCGCGCAAGCGTAAGATGATGGAGATCGCCAAGAAGGTGGGCAAGGGCCTGCATCCTGACTGCTATATCGAGCTCATCATCGAAGACAGCTATTACAATATGCGCGAGAAGGTGATGGCGCATCCGCATATTCTCGATATCGCCCAGCAGGCGATGCGCGACTGCGATATTGAACCGCAGCTGAAGCCAATTCGCGGCGGCACCGACGGTTCTCAGCTGTCATTCATGGGGCTACCGTGCCCGAACCTGTTTACCGGTGGCTATAACTACCATGGCAAGCATGAGTTTGTGACGCTGGAAGGGATGGAAAAGGCGGTGAAGGTGATAGTGCGGATAGCTGAGTTGACCGCTAAACGCTAAAAAATGCCCGGTGGCGCTGCGCTTACCGGGCCTACGATCCGAATGTAGGCCGGGTAAGGCAAAGCCGCCACCCGGCAATGAGGCAAGGAGTGCCCGTGTCAAACTACCGTCGCCATTACGTCCCCGGTGGAACCTGGTTCTTCACCGTCAACCTGCAAAATCGTCAGAGCGATTTGCTTACCCGTCATATCGATAGCCTGCGTTCCGCCGTCTCAACGGTTAAGCGTGCGAAGCCCTTCACCATCAACGCGTGGGTTATTCTGCCTGAACACATGCACTGTATCTGGACCCTACCGGAAGGAGACAGTGATTTTTCTGCTCGCTGGCGGGATATCAAAAAGACGTTCAGCCGCAACGTCGACATGCGTCATATCTGGCAACCACGATTCTGGGAACACACTATCCGCAACGAAGAGGACTACCGGCGGCATGTGGATTACATTTACGTCAATCCGCTGAAGCACGGCTTTGTGGGTAAAGTCAGCGACTGGCCGTTTTCAACGTTTCATCGGGACGTGGCTGAAGGGTTGTATCCGGTGGATTGGGCAGGAGAGATTGAGGATTTTGCCGCGGGGGAGCGGCGATAAAAACGCCCGGTGGCGCTACGCTTACCGGGCCTACGATCCGAATGTAGGCCGGGTAAGGCGAAGCCGCCACCCGGCAAATATCACGACTTAGTCCTCAAAGAACCAGTACCCGCTGTTGACCAGCGCGGCCAGCATCGCGAGGAAGGACGGGTCTTCCAGCGCATCGCCAAAGGTATCCGCAGTCAGCACCAGATGGCTGGCAATCGCTTCCAGCGCCGGTCGGTGCGGAGAGTCCAGCTTCTCGCCGTTGACGAACACGTCCTCACCAATGCGCAGCACGCGCAACCCGCCCAGGCGCGTCAGCTTGTCGCCTTGCTGAAGCGCATCGTAAATCTCGTCCGCCTGATACGGCGGCTCCGGAGGCGCAACGTCCAGCTCGTGGCGGGACTGGCTAATAAACTCGCCAAACCACTGACGGAAATGTTCCGGCTCGTTGATCAGATCCAGCATCATGCCGCGCAGCTTATCCAGCTCTGCGGGCAGGATATCGGCCGGATGCTCACGCGCAGGCACGTCGGGATCGCTGTAACGATAGCTTCCCAGCTCGCGCTGCAGAACATAGTCGGCAAATCCGCTGATCATCTCGCGGCCGCTTGGCGCGCGGAACCCGACGGAGTAGTTGAGGGAGTTCTCCAGGGAGTAGCCTTCATGAGGGAATCCCGGCGGGATGTAGAGAATGTCGCCCGGCTCCAGCTCTTCGTCGATAATCCCTTCAAACGGATCAACCTGAAGCAGGTCCGGATGCGGGCAGTGCTGCTTCATCGGCACTTTTTCGCCCACGCGCCAGCGGCGGCGGCCCGTACCCTGAATGATGAACACATCGTACTGGTCCAGATGCGGGCCTACGCCGCCGCCCGGCACGGAGAAGGAGATCATCAGATCGTCCATGCGCCAGTCGGGCAGGGCGCGGAACGGACGCATTAATGCGGCCGTCGGCTCGTGCCAGTGGTTGACCGCCTGTACAAGCAGCGACCAGTTGTTTTCACCGAGGTGATCGTAGCTTTCGAAAGGACCGTGGCTAACCTGCCATTTCCCGTCCTGGTGGCTGACCAGGCGGCTGTCGACTTCGTTTTCCATGGCCAGACCGGCCAGCTCGTCAGGCGAGATAGGGTCGACAAAATTGCTGAACCCGCGTTTCAGAACGACCGGGCGTTTTTGCCAGTAACGTTCAATAAACTCGGGCCAGTTAAGCGTTAAGTGATAATCCATATTTTTTTATTCCGCAGGCTCTTACTGACTCGGATTATAACGGAAGCTCAGCCCCCCGGCTGCGAGATCCTCGCATTTTTCACATAACGGGTTAACTATCGTTCGATGTCGGCTGCTGGCGACCAAAAATGACCTCCATTCGCGCGCCGCCCAGCAAACTTTCGCTGGTTTCGATTTTCCCGTCGTACTGGTCGACAATCTCACGGGCGACGGCTAATCCAACGCCCTGGCCAGGACGTAGCGTATCGGCGCGCTGACCGCGATCGAACACCACATCACGTTTATTGCGCGGGATCCCCGGGCCATCATCCTCCACGATGATATGCAGTTCGTTATCCGTCTGGCGCGCCGACACTTCCACGAACTCCAGACAGTATTTGCAGGCGTTATCCAGCAGGTTGCCCATCACTTCCATGAAGTCATTTTTTTCACCCACAAAGCTTATCTCTGGCGAGATATCGAGGCTGATATTCACCCCTTTACGCTGATACACCTTGTTGAGGGCGGACGTGAGGTTATCCAGAAGCGGGGCGACCGGATGCAGTTCGCGGCTCAGCAGGGCGCTACCGGAACGCATGCTGGCGCGGTGGAGGTAATAGCCAATTTGCTGGGAAATACGGCTGATCTGCTCCAGCATCACCGGCTCGGCATCGTCAACGCTCAGCTTCGAGCTGCGCATGGAACGCAGGGTACTTTGCATGACCGCGAGCGGGGTTTTCAGGCTGTGGGTCAGGTCGGTAAGCGTCGTACGGTATTTATCATAGCGTTCGCGTTCACTTTTCAGCAGGCGGTTGAGGTTTCGCACCAGGCTGGTGAGCTCGCGGGTGGTTTCCGGATTGAGCTTTTCGCGATGATGTTCTTCCAGCTCGCGAACCTCTTTCGCCAGTGATTCAATGGGGCGCAGGCTCCACCACGCCGCTATCCACAGCAGCGGGATCACCAGCAGCAGATTTGCCGCCAGAACGTAGATGAACCAGCTCCAGACCATATAAGAACGCTTCAGCTCGACCGGAATGGTGTCGATCACCACGATGGTCAACTGCGGCATGTTTAGCGTCGCCGGATAGAGGTTAATCGCAACGGAGTGCGTCATCTCCGTTTCGGCGTCGTCGGCGCGGATCTCGTTCAGCTTTTGCTGCAGGGAACGATCTTCACGGATCAGCGAGCTGGTGGTGTTGAGATCGGCTTCAATTTCGTGAAACCCGTTGGTTTTAAGCCACTCCGGACGAATGCTTTTGACCAGCCACGGAATGTCCCGCTGTGCCCACAGTAGCTTCCCCTTTTCGTCATAAATCAGGGCCAGCGTGGGGCTCTGCTGATTGAGGTTTTCCGGCATTTCGACGGTGATTTTATTGTCTTCCCACTTCGCCAGGGTATAAAACAGATTGCTTTCGCCACGCAGCAGGCGAAAGGTGGTTTTATCAAAGCTGACGCTGTAGCCCACCAGGGCGACCATGCCGTAGGAGAGCGACAGCACCAGTACGACGGCTGCCGTTGCCAGTAAAAAGCGCACCCGCAGCGAGAGGGGCAAAATATGGCGCAAGATCCGTCTCATTTAGCGTAATTCGAACAGGTAGCCCTGGCCACGGACGGTGGTAATCACATCCTGTGGATATTGCGCCTGAATTTTCTTACGTAAACGTCCCATCAGCACGTCAATGGTATGGCTCTCACGCAGTTCAGCATCAGGATAGAGCTGGAGCATCAAGGAGTCTTTGCTCACGACCTTGCCATTGTTGCGGATCAGCGTCTCCATGATGGTGTATTCGAAGGCGGTGAGCTTGATCACTTCATCATTGATGGATAATTCCCGGCGGGAGAGATCAACCTGGAAAGGCGGGATGGAGATAACCTGAGATGCCAGCCCGCTGTTGCGACGGAGCAGCGCCTGCATGCGGGCCGCCACCTCTTCAATATGGAACGGCTTAGTGACGTAATCATCTGCGCCCGCGCTCAGCACTTCAACCTTATCCTGCCAGCCTTCACGGGCGGTCAGCACCAGAACCGGCAGGGAAACATCGTGGCTGCGCCAGCGACGAATCAACGACAGGCCGTCCTCGTCAGGCAACCCTAAATCGACAATGGCGATATCCGGCAGGTGTTCATTGAGATAATAATCGGCTTCTTTTGCATCTTCAGCATCGTCCACCTGATGTCCCATCTCCTGAAGCTGAACCTTCAGGTGATGGCGTAGCAATGCGTTATCCTCAACAACCAGTACGCGCATCATCTTTTCTCCCAGAATAAATAGTATGAATAGTTTAACGCTGATTATGTAACTTGAAACCAGCGTCCTGAAATTAAATAACTTTTTTCATACTCCCATGCCCTTTGGGGCGTCCTGGGGGCATTGCTGTCGGCATCTGATTGTTCAGCATGTTGACCTGATCCTGGTTCATATCCCCAATCCACTTCGAGTAAACCTCATACACCATACGTGCATCTTCATGGCCCATCTGGCTGGCTATGAACGACGGGTTAGCTCCGGCCATCAACGTCCAGCAGGCATATGTATGCCGTGACTGATACGGATTTCTCTCGCGGATACTGGCAAGTTTAGTTCCTCGCTTCCAACCGTAGGCGATCGAGTTCTTTGAAATGTAGCCACCCTTCGATGACGAACTCGCTGACGGTGTAAAAACGAAGCGAAGATTTTGCTGCTCAGTTTTTCCAATCTCACGATGATGAAAGCGTATTTCCTGCCTGGGGTTTGAACCGCTGATTTCGAATTGCTCCTTCAGTGCTTCAAGAGCTGGTCTCAGCAGTGTTATCGTTCTTATCCCGGCGTCTGTTTTGGGTGGTACAAATACCCGCTTATTCGTCAGGCTTCTGGAAACGTGGATTTCACCTTTTACCAAATCAATGTCTTCCCATGCCAGGGCACACATTTCCCCCGGCCTCATCCCCGTATGCACCGCCACGATGATGATCAAGGCCAGCTGTCGGGGGAGGGTTGCTATCATAGCCTGGTACTCATGAAGCAATAGTGGGTCGGGATCAGACTTGGATAACTTGAGCCTCGACACGCCTTCATAAGGTGCATGCAATATAAACTGGCTTCGGTTCGCGAGCTTAAGCATTTCTGATAAAACTGCCATCTGTTTATTAACCGTTGAGGGCGCACGGCCTTGCTTTGCCACATTTGGCGTTGCCGGGTTGATTATTGTTCCGGTCAACAGCTCCTTTCGATAATGTAGAATGTCGGCATGCTGAATATCAGCCAGGCGGGTATCTTCTCCCACTATTCGTTTAAGCGTATTAACAACCGATATAATTGAAATCAAAGTTGCGCCAGATACCTCCAGTGCTTTGGTATCTGTAAAAAAATCACTCAGTTCCTTAAAGGTGGTGACTTTTTTGGTCGTGATGAATTTCTTCAGCGCTTTGGATTCTGGGAAGCGCTCCGCATAATTGAACGTCCCGAGTTGTATTTCGCTGGTTATAAGCGCGCGAAGGTTTCCTGCTTTTTTGATATTCCCGTTCGTGACAGACCAGCCACGCAACACTTCGCGGCAACGAATGCCGCGATAAGTGAAAGTGATCCTTATTTTTCCGCTATGAAGTTCAACACCTGTGGGAAAGTCCATCACGCTTCCTGTACTAATTGATTAATCTTTGGAAGGTTGTACCAGAGAACACCTTTAGCATTATCAGTTTCCCCGAGGGCAGTAAGGTGCTTGAAGTGCACACCTTCGATCCATAAGTTCAACCGATAGCTTTTAATTTGCCTTTCGGACAAGCCGGTCTTTTCACTAAGCCCTGCTTCAACCATCCACTCTGCGTCGAAAATGATTTGCGGCATACATAACTCCGATGCCGCCAGCTACAACATTAGCCGCTGCAGCTGGCTGTTAGTGAAAACGGATAATCAGTTTTGAGTCAGGCGCTGCCAGATAGCCGATACGTATTTGACCTGGTGGCGGGCGTCTGCCAGAGCGTTATGCTGGTCACCCTCAAAAGGGATTTCATATCGAGAGTTCAGCCCCACAGCTTTGCCCAACTCGACAACGGTACGCACGTCCCGGTAGTTCCAGTGAGGGATCGGGAATGGCGTGCCGGCCAGCTCGAATGCTGCCTCCAGAAGAGAGCAATCAAACGAACTACCATTCCCCCAGAGCTGGACAGTCTTCGAGCCGTTAGCCGCGTTTTCAGCGACGAAGTCGAGGAACTGCTCAAGCGCTTCTACCAGACCGACCGTATCATCCACCACGATTGCAGATCGGGCTTCCGGCGATTGCTTCAGCCACCAGAGGATGGTGCTGGCGTCCGGCCTGGCTCCGAAGGACATCGACGATTCGAGGTTAATCACCTGGTAAAATTCAGCGCCGGTTTTTCCGCTGTACGGGTCAAAGAATACGGCCCCAATTGAAACGATCGGCGCGCCCGGCTTTTTGCCCATGGTTTTGAGATCCACCATGAGGTGCGTGAACATGGTTTCCGAATTTGCGGAATCAGGTTCGAGCGCTTCCAGCTCCTCTTTCAGGTCCGCTTCCATCGCCGCATAGGTTGCGTCTCCAGCCACGGCGCCACAGTCTGGGCAGCCACCGCAGCCGGTGCAAACAGTCTCAGCTACGGCATCTGTTTGCGGATCAGCTGCATCAGCGCTTTCGCCTGTTTGAACCGCGTTATCAGCTTCTCCTTCCGCCGGGTCAGTCTCTTCCATCTGCACATCGCTGGTGGTCTCCTCATTAACCGGTGAACGGTCATCATTTTCTGGTTGTTTTTCGTTCATCAGGTCATCGATGGCGAATACACCTCCGCCGAGGTTCGCGACCTGCGGCTGGTTATCAGTGGAGGTTGCTTCAACGTTTGCCGGGTGAAGCCTTTCATCAGCAGCGCGTTGGCGCATCTGGTCCACAATAGAAAGCGCTGGTTCAGGTCGTTTTTGTTCACCGGCGTTCAATTCGCCATGAAACTCTTCCAACACTTCATCAACCTTCTGCCATGCCGCATCAACCATTTCCTGGGTAACTACTTCCTGCTTATGCTCGCTATTGCCATAAATAGGCATCAGCTCAGTTGCAGCGTTAAACTCAGCCGTCATTGTCTGGTTCACGAACTCAAGGTGAGCCGCAGGCGTCAGATGGATGTTCTCCGGCGCGATGCGCACCAGGTTGAAGATGGCCGCGCGGTTCACTGCCAGAACGCCGGGCTGGTTGCGCAGGATTTTGCTCCACGATTTCCATGGCTCTTCCTTTTTCGCGATGATTTCTTTGGCGCGGCGCGCGATGCTCACCGGAATTTCACGATAGTTGAAGTCCATCGGCATCAGGGCGCTGGCAATCTCCAGATCGAGAGTTTCCAGGGTGTGATGCGCGCCTTCACCGCGATCAGTTACATACCCGCCGTCGGCATTAGTGCCAGCGTCGGTGCGCTGCACGAGGTTAATGCGGTTACCGGCAGCCCATTCCCGCGTAAGGATCCCGCGGTCGATATATGGGGTAGTTACGAAGGCTTTAGTGAACTGCAGCAGCAGGCCCAGCTCATGGCGCTTATCCATGCTGAACACTTTGCGAATGGCGTTCGTGTAGCGCCAAAGGTCTTTGGTATCGAAAGCCTTAACTTCCGGGAAGTTTTCAGCGGCGAGCAGCAGATCCTGGACATAGCCATTGTCGGTATCCATTTCCAGTGCGTAGAGTTCTGCATTCTCGCTGCGGGTGATGTGATGGCGCAGTTCGTCCACCGTCAGCTGGGCCAGCAGCTGTTTGCGGAATGGCATTTTGCAAACAGGGTAGTGGGCTCCTCCGGTATCGTGTTCGCTGATTTGCAGGCCATACTCATACAGAGATTTTGGGGCCTCATCTTTGGCTGGAAGCTTGCCGCTCTTCCAGTCCTCAACCAGCTGGTTGCGATCATCGGCTTTAATCCATCCCGACATGAAGGCGGCCAGCATCGCGGGTTCGTGTTCTTTGTCCTGGGGGAAAACGTCTTTGATTGCCTGCACCAGTTTCCACTCAGCATGCAGGCTGAGATCGCCAATATCAGCAACGTCATTTTTGGCCTGCAGCATGTTCTGGAAGTAAGCATTCCCCTCATCGGTCGCCAGTTCGTTGGCAACGATTTGCTGCTTCTGGCTGATCTCCGAAAGGTATTGGTCACCCAACAGATGGACGGCGAAGCGGACAGCCGGGGTGCGATTTTCAAGCAGGGAAGTTTTTCCGGCGTCTGCGGTATCAGTAGAGGTTTCCGGCGCGGCAGTCTGTTCCTCATCGCTGGTGGTCACCGGAGGGAGGGGTGTTTCACCCTGAGGTGCGGCGCCGGGGATAACGTTCCAGGTGCGCTGGTCGTCGGCCAGGGCGTAGCGCTTACAGAACTCGAAGCAGACGACACCTTCTTCGGGCAGATCATCCACAACCGGCATGTCTGTACGGATCGGCTTGAGGTAGTCTTTTCCGCGGCCAGTTTCAATGCCTGCATCTTCGAGTGCAACATCCTGCGCAAGATTGGCGCGGGCTTCTGTTTTAAATGTCCCCCAGTAAACGGCGTCAGGTTTACCTGATTTCTGGGTCGCCTTAATATGATAAAAAAATTCCATCTTGGAGCCTCGTTTGGGTGTAAGATACCCAACAGCTAATGAGCGCTGCTTAGGTAGTGGTCATTGGTCAAAACTCGATTCCGGAAAGCTTTGGTCGGCTGACCGGGTACTGAACCCGCCTTGCGCGGGTTTTGTGCTTATTGAGCGCCGGGCTTATTCGCCAGCTGAGAAATAAGCACTCCATCAAGTGCATCAAGCACCGGGTCGAACGTGGTATTCGACGGGATCTTGCTGACTGCGCGGATGACTGCTGAAACTGAGATATCACCTTCACGAAGGCTATATCCGCCGCCTGGACCTCTGTGCGAGGTGACCAGCTTGCCGCTGCGCAGCCGCTTAAAAATTTGCTCCAGGTAGGAAACCGAGAGCTTCGATTCTTTACTCAGTGTGGCGAGGGGTACTGGCTTGCCGCAGTAGATTCTTTCCAGAACAGCAACGGCCTGGACGGACGCCATCACTCGTTTCATTCCAAACTCCATGATCTATCCCTTCACCGGATCCCGGCCGTAGCCAGGGTTATCTTCAATAGCATCCTGCAGAATCTGAATCGCTTCGCCGTATGGAAGGGTCAGTGCCAGCTTAATCGCCGTTCCGAATGTCTCCGCTACCAGTTCAAACTTCTGCGCCAGGCGGTTCGCTTCCTCGGTCTGCTCCTCAACAGCTTCCATTTCAAACTGGTGCTCCTGCCAGACTTCATCCATAACGTCTTCTTCAACTTCACCGCGCAGCGCTTCTTTAACTTCAAGAACAGGCAGGATGCCGATTAAGTCTTCTGCCGGTGCGGTGCTGTATCGCAATGCCAGTTCGTTCGCTGACATAAATCCTCCGGAAAAAAGGCCCGCCACGGGCGACGGGCAAAGAGAACTTTTCCAATTTAACCAGAACAGGTCATCGACTCCTGTCTGGTTGAGATGGCGGGATTACCATCACGATGCCATGTGCACCTGGCATCAGGCTGGCAACAGCCATTGGTCGAAACTCGATTAAAAATGTAACGCTGGCTGTTGGTCGTCAGCCGATTTGTACGGGTAACACTGTCCTTTCACGTGCTGCTCTGCGGCAGCTGCTTCACAAACCGCCTCGGTGTTATAAACGCCGAGCATGATGTCTGAGCATTCCCCGGTGAGGGCGCAGACGGTAACGATTAAGGCGAAAAACGAGGTCATGCGTTGAGCTCTGGATTGCCTTTCTGCGCCATGAAGTAACAGAACTTGCGGATCAAGACTTCAACGATGTTGAGGCGAATAGCCTGCTGTTTAACTGGGATGCGTGCGTAGTCAATCATGGTTATCTCCTTGTTGCCCTTTGCGTCTGGCCGACGGAACGGTAAAGCCTGCTGCGCGATAGTTTTTGTCATCTCATCCGGTGTTTCATATGCCGCCGGCAGCTACTACGTGGGCGTCCTGCCTGGATGACTTACTTGCTGCTTGGTGTGGATATAGTAAAACCCATTTGGTGTTTTATTGTCAACACGTGGCGTGTTTGCTTTAGGCGAAAAAATGCGAATTACGAATTATGGGCAATAAAAAAACCAGCGCTATGGCTGGCTTGGTGATTAAGAGGGGGAGAGAAAAAAAATTAGTTATCGGATGCTTTAAAGCGTCCGCGGAGATATTTCTGTACGTAATCATCAATCTCTTTAAGCCGTACCTCGAACAAATCAATCATTCGATCCTGCTCACTTTCTGGCAGCTGATCAAAGAGCTCAATAAGATGGCGATGGCGTGCTGTTATCCATGACTCTGTCGAATCAGCACCGAAAACCAGGTCTGCTGGCGCTATCTTTAGAGCCTTAGCGAGGGTAATGGCGTCATCAATACCGATTGTTCTGCTGCCTGATTCGTAATTTCCAACACGCGACTGCGCCCACCCGCATAACTCAGCAAGCGCCTTCTGCGAAATACCTTTTTGCTCTCTGGCCCGTTTTAATCGGGCGGCAATCTGATCATTCATGTTCATAAAGATGTTTTACCACGTTGCGTGTTATCACTCAAAAAACAAACGGTGTTGACAATCAAACACGCAGCGTGTTTAATTCCCTCATCGCATTCATATCGAGGTAGCAATGAACAACATCGCAAAGACGAGGCAATCCCTCGGGCTCACCCAAGACCAACTGGCTTCAATGTTTGGCTGGCGTCAGTCGCGTATTTCGAATTACGAAAATGGAACGAGAAAGCCAACTCTCAACGATTGCAGGCTCATCGTTGAGAAATTCAATCAACTGGGCGCCGAATGCACACTGGATAGTGTTTTCCCGCCAAAAAGTGATGAACAAGGTGATGAGCATGCAAACAGTAGCGTTTGAACATCTTAACCGACAGAAACCCGCTTCGCTGAAAACGGAAAATCAGTATGAACCTCGCCGCAGAGACAACCTACGGCGCCAGGCAATCCTGACAGCCGTTCGTGAGTGGGAGCTTACTCTGCCCGGCCAGGCGCAGGACATTGTTACGCAGCTGGTGGCCGAGCAGTGGGCAAAAGAGGGTGGGCGTGGGATCACTGTGAATAAACAGAACCTTTATCGCTACCTGAAAAACGAAACCAATTCCAGTAAATACACGGCTTATGTCATGCAACTCGCGAATGCGATCAGCGTGGCGATGCCGATAGAGATCGCCAGAAAGCATGGCCTCCGTCAGGGTAAAACCGATATCGAGCTGGTGGCCGACGCGATCAAAGAGTGCGGCGAGCATCACCAGGCGAAGTTACTGGGCCTGCCAACCAAAAAGCAGGCGAAAGAGGGTTTTGAAAACCTTCTCGCCAACGCAGCGCTGCTGCCGGGAGAACTGGCTGGTGTGGTGATAGCTCACCTGCAGGCGCTGGCACCACTTTTTACGTAATCGAGTTTTGACCAATGAATTCTACGACCATTAACCGCGAGGTGAGATATGTCTAATCCTTTGCCTAAGGCGATGCCTAAAAGTAAGGCTACAAATGAGCCTTACCGCAAGGTGAAGATCACCATGTGGGATGATCCAAAGTTTCGCGCGTTGTCCCCTTTGCCTCCCAGTGGGCAAAGCCTGTTTATTTATCTGCTGACCAGCCCGTTCACCGGGATTATCCCTGGGTTGTTCAAAGGCGGCCGGGCGGCGCTGGCTGAAGAGCTGGGGTGGGAATTGGAAGCCTTCGACTCTGCCTTAGGCGAAGGCTTAGCTTTAGGCATGGTTAAAGCCGACCTTAAAGCCAGAGTTTTTTGGCTTCCTAAGGCTGCGGCACATAACCCGCCAGCTTCAGTGAATGTGATCAAATCATGGGCGCGGGCCTTCGAATTATTGCCCGAGTGTGAACTGAAATGGGAGGCATGGGCGGCGCTCCAGGCCGCGTGTTATGGGGTGTCTGAGTCTATGGGCAAGGCATACGACAAGGCTATGCCTTTGCCTAAGGATAAGGCTTGCCCTTTGCCATCAGGTATCCAGAAAGCAGTAAGCAGTAAACAGATCTTAAACCCCTCTCTTAACGCGGGCGCGAATGAAAACTCTGAGTTTGCTGGTTTACCAGATGAACCCGTTGCTCCGCGATACGTTGACGGACTGGATGAACCAATCGGCAAATTCACGATGACAGCCGCCTGGTTGCCAAGCAGGGATTTTCGCCAGCGCGCGGCGACGTGGGGAATAGCTTTGCCTGACCCTGATTACCTTGTCACAGAACTCGCTGAGTTCGCGTCGTACTGGGAGTCAGAGGGAAAGATTTTCACCCAGGTTCAGTGGGAACAGAAATTCGCACGGCACATCGTGCTGGTGAGATCCAAAAAACAACCGGAAACCGGAGGTAAGGACAATGCAGGAGTTCGGGGAGAGCCTACAGCATCCAGGGCTGTTCAGCAGATTCAGTCAGCCCACGCAGAGTGGAGACGCCGCAATGGACTTGATGGCAACGGAAACGGCATGGCGCCTGTGGCAGGTCATGGGGGAAATATTCTCGAACCGGTGGACGCAGAAGAATGGGGCGGAGCCTTCGGCGCTCTGGATAGCCCAGATCGGTTCGATGACTGAACAGCAAATCAGTCTGGTCTGCCAGCAGTGCATGGAGCGCTGTGCCGCTGGCAACACATGGCCGCCTGATCTCGCTGAGTTTGTATCGCTCGTTTCAGAGAGCGGCGCTAACCACTTCGGCCTGACGTCCGACGGTGTCATGGGTGAGTACCGCCGCTGGCGTAACGAGTCCTACCGGTACTCAGGTAGCGATAAATATCCGTGGCCGCAGCCGGTGCTGTACCACATCTGCATTGAGATGCGCAGAACGGGCGTAGAGCGCCAGATGACAGAGGGGGAACTGAAGAAACTGGCAGAGAAGCTGTTAACAAAATGGAGCAAGCACGTCAGTAACGGCCTTTCGGTACCGCCGATTCGCCGCCAGCTTGCAGCACCGCAGCACCCGGCAGGGCCAACTCCGGCGCAGCTGCTGATGGAAGAGTACAAACGCCGCAAAGCGGCAGGGTTAACCAACTAAATCGAGTGATGACCAATGACCAAACCATTAACCCAGAAAGAGCAGGTGGCAGTTTTTGTGCGCTACCAACCGAACTGCGCCGTTGGCGACGTTTCTGAAGCACTAGATATGTCAGGTGCAACAGCAGGTAAGCTGCTGCGCGAACTGAGTGAAGACGGAGTGATAACCCGCTCCCGCAACAGCGTTCAGTACACCTATGCGGCGGTGCCGCATGCCGATATTCCGGATGTGATCCTTCCGTGCATGGAGGAAAAAAGCGACCCGATTAAGATGCAGGCTGCCGAGCAGAAGGCGAAGGCGCTGGAAGAAAAAGGGCTGTGGCGCCGCGCTGCAGCGGTGTATACGGACATGTTCGGCATTGCGTGCAGCTCTGTGGAGATTGCCCGGATCGCCAAACGCCGAAAAGAGTGCCTGCGCCAGGCAGGGAGGGTCTGACTGATGCCAAGACCAAAAACGCATAGCGAGCGCACCCTGTTCATCGCCTGGATTATTGAGCTGGTGAAAAAGCATGGTCACGCAACGACCAACGATGTCGCCGCCATGTTCGGCCTGCATCGCACCACCGCCGAGAAATACATCCGGGCCGCCGTAGAGCAGGGCCAACTTATCCGCCACGGTCGCTGCGGCGTTTTCCGTGACCAGCGCGCAGTTATCGACTTTGACATGGAGCGTTACACCAATCGTATGACGGCGAAATGAAACTAAAGATTGAGAATTAACTATCACCAAGCCGCCCGGAAAGGATTTTTAGGGCGGCTATAAGCGAAGAGCGAAAGTTCGCTAAATCTTGAAATCATCAGGAATGTGCGAAGGCACATAGATCTCCATGCTCGCTTCCAAAGTAGCGTTATCTACTCTCTAAAGAGAATATGCGGATTTGAGGGGTATTTACAGGTATTGCGCTATAGTAATCAACGGGGCGCAGGCTAGTTTAATGGGATAACAAAAAGGGCAGGAAATTCTGCCCTAAGTTAATATCCTTGAATTACTCGACTAGAAATCTTGTGCTGAATTTCTAATTTCAAACATTCGCGATAAACATTAGACCGAGTCTGGAATAGTAATTAAAAATTGGGGTTGATACGTGCTGATACCCCAGCATGCTCTTTTAAGAGGTAGAGAAGTCCACCTCCATCTATGAGTTCGATTGGTTTGTCTTCGCAGAAACGATATGCAGACCCTGTACACGATTCTGTGTAAATGCCTTTTCTCAGAAGTGACCGTCCAGGCG